>Ga0180433_10005612_pt1 | contig 16854 bp, 15 predicted proteins | sample SS_ome_8_FD_132980 | JGI IMG/M metagenome (GOLD analysis project Ga0180433, IMG submission 132980) | Hypersaline lake sediment archaeal communities from the Salton Sea, California, USA - SS_1_D_1 metaG | ecosystem: Environmental > Aquatic > Non-marine Saline and Alkaline > Hypersaline >... | reverse complement strand
GTGAACTCCTTCAGTTCGTCCTGAGCCGGCTGGGCCAGGGCCGCGCCCCGGATCTCCTCCAGCGCCTGGTTATAATATCCTGTGGCCACTTCTCGTGTATAGCCCTCTGCCCCCAGCTGGTCTAAGATGCGGATCACCGAATCGATATCGCTCCTATCCAGCACCTCCTTGTCATATAGATCCAGCAGTGCAGCCCTCTGCTCACCGCCGGCACGCTCCAGTGCATAGATCACCGGGAGCGTCTTCTTCTTCTTCTGGATATCGCTGGCTGATTTACCCCCCCATATCCCCAGCACGTCATCCACCATCTGGTACGCCAGCCCCAGCTTGCGCCCGAAAAGCTCGAACCGGGCCACTATATCACGGTCGTCGGTACCGATCAGGGCACCCAGCGTTATAGAGCAACTGATCAGGGCTGCCGTCTTGCGGTCGATCATCTCCAGGTAGTCTCCAACATTTATGTCAAATCGACTCTCGTAGCGGATATCCAGGTATTGTCCCTCACACAGCTCTAGGCAGGTCTCATCCAGCAGCTGGGCGGCCTGCCGCACCTTGGGCGCGGCGATTCCCTGGTTCTCCAGTCTCCACAGCGCAAGACGGGCCAGCGAGTGCATGGCATCCCCTGCGTTTATCGCCTGGGGCTCTCCCCACAGGCGCCAGACAGTGGCGCGCTGACGGCGCTTCTCGTCCCCGTCCTCGATGTCGTCATGTATCAGAGAGAAGTCGTGCACCAACTCCACCGCTGCTGCCGCTGGAAGCGCCCTTCGCCAGTCGCCTCCCACAGCTTCGCAGGACAGCAATACCAGCGTAGGCCGCACCAGCTTGCCCCCCTCCTTTTCACGGCGGCCCGCCTCTTGGAGATGTCCCTGGTCGTCTTGCCACCCCAGGTGGTAACGCATCATGTCATAAAGGCCCAGGCTGCTCCCGTCGATCACGGACGAGAGCTCCTTCGTTATCTCTTGACGGTAGCGGTTAAATATTTTCGGCGAGCCCATCATACCCCGATATAAAAGCCTCAGGTACCTGCCGGTACCTGAATCATCGCATCGCCATCTGCGGTCCTCACCCGCTTATCCATCGCTGTGTTTGAGGTGGGCTATTTCTTCATTTCGGTTAGCGGTATCAGGTCGGTGAAGAACGACAAGATGCCCTTTTCTATCCCTGCCGCGTCCAGGCCGTGCTGGGCGCGTAGCGCATTCGACGGGCCGTGTTCGACAAAGATATCTGAAAGCCCGATGCGCTTCATCCGGACATCGGGTATCCGGGAGCTTTCCACCAGCTCGGCGACCGCATCCCCGAAGCCGCCCTTGGTGGCGTTCTCCTCGACGGTCACCAGCCGTTTGGTGCGGCGCGCCAAGACCTCTATCAGGGAGGAGTCCAGCGGTTTGATGAAACGGGCGTTGACCACGGCGCATTCGATGCCCTTTTGCGCTAACCTTCCGGCTGCCTCCAGCGCGGGTGCTACGCTGACCCCGACAGCCAATATGCCGATGTCCGTGCCGTCACGCACCACCTCCGCTTGACCCAAGGGTATCTCACGATAGTTTTCATCGAGAGGGGCTCCCGTTCCGGACCCTCTGGGATAGCGGATGGCGAAGGGGCACTTCGCCTGCACTGCGGTATAGAGCAGGTGTTGCAGCTCGTTTTCGTCCCCGGGGGCGGCCAGCACCAGATTGGGTATGAAGCTGAGATATGAAAGGTCGAAAGTCCCCTGGTGGGTCCTGCCGTCCTCGCCCACGATGCCCCCGCGGTCGATGGCGAATATCACCGGCAGGTTCTGTATGCAGACATCGTGGATCACCTGGTCCAGTGCCCGCTGGAGGAAGGTCGAATATACGGCCACCACCGGGGTGAATCCCTGTGCGGCCAGCCCCGCAGCGAAGGTCACCGCGTGTTGTTCGCAGATGCCGACATCGAAGAATCGCTGCGGAATTTCATCGGCGAAGAGGTTCAGCCCGGTGCCTTCGGGCATGGCCGCAGTGATGGCAACGATCTTCGGATCCTCTCTGGCCAGGCGGAGGAGGGCCTTCCCGAAGACCTGGCTGTAGCTGGGAGCCCCAACCGCTTTGCCGGGGGTGGGGGATACGCCGTGGAAACCCTCAGCGTTGTCTTCCGCCGAGCTGTAACCCTTGCCCTTGGTGGTCACCGCATGCACCAGTACCGGCTTTCTGGCGTAGTCCCTGGCCTGTGCCAGCGCCGCCTCGAGCTTGGCGATATCGTGGCCGTCGATGGGGCCGATGTAGGTGAACCCCAGCTCATCCCAGAACAGGGACGGTATGATCAAGCCCTTCACGCCCTTCATCGCCATCCCCCACAGGCGCCAGAGCTTGGAGCCCAGCGGCATCCGCGCTACCATCTGCGATGCCTCCTGCTCTGCCCGGTAGTAGCGGCGGTTTATCCGCAGCCGGGAGAAGAGCCGGGACAGCGCACCCACGCAGGGCGCGATGGCCATGCCGTTATCGTTCAGTATAACGATCAGCCTGGTGCGCAGGTGCCCCGCCTGGTTCAACGCCTCGAAGGAAATCCCGCCGGTCAGGGCCCCGTCGCCGGTGACCGCGATCACATTGTAACGCTCCCCGGCGATGTCACGGGCGACGGCGATGCCCAGCGCTGCAGAGATGGAGGTGGAGGCGTGGCCGGTGCCGAAGGCGTCATGAGGGCTCTCTTCTCGCGCGGGGAACCCGCTGAGCCCACCCTGCAGCCTCAGGGTATGGAAGCGCTCCCGGCGGCCGGTGAGCAGCTTGTGTGCGTATGCCTGATGACCCACATCCCAGACGATCTTGTCCTGCGGGCTTTGGAACACACGATGTATGGCAAGGGTCAGTTCGACAGCACCCAGGCTGGAAGCCAGGTGCCCCCCGTTGGCGCTCACCACATCGATGATCCTGCCCCGAATCTCGGCAGCCAGTTGCTCCAGCTGCTGAAAGGTAAGCCCTCTGAGGTCCGATGGCTGGTTGATGCTGTCCAGAATCAATCTGTCTTCCCCTGCTCTCATATTAGGAGCGGGGGCCTTGTTTGTCAAGGAAGCTGCCTCTGCTCCAATGCGCGTATCTTGTCCAAACGGCGGGCGTGTCTGCCCCCCTCGAAATCGGTGGCAAGGTAAGCCGTAACAATATCCTTCGCCAGTCCCTCTCCCACCACCTCTTCACCCAGGCACAGCACATTGGCGTCGTTGTGCGCCCGGCTGCGACGGGCGCTGAACGTGTCCTGGCAGCGGGCGGCGCGCACGCCCGGCACCTTGTTGGCGGCGATGCTCATTCCGATGCCGGTGCCGCAAATCAATATGGCATGCTCGACACGGGCCTGGGCCAGTGCTTCAGCCGCCTGGCGGGCGATATCCGGATAATCCACCGATGCCGTGTCGTAGCACCCGAAGTCTTCACAATCATGGCCCAGCTCCGCGAGTAGCTCCGCGATTGCTCTCTTCAGATTCAATCCCCGGTGATCACAGCCGATAGCGATGCGCATTATGCCTCCTTCATCGAAACTACACATACAGATCCAATGTCTTCGCGACTTACCACCCCCTGCCTCAATATAACCGGGGGCTCGGTGGTGAGGTCGATAACGGTGGAAGCTGTGCCGCCATAACACCTTCCGCCATCTATTACGAGGTCGATGCTGGCGCCCATCTGCTCTCGAACTTGATCGGCGGTCAACGGATCGGGCCTCCCGCTGAGGTTGGCGCTGGTGCCGGTGATGGGCCTGCCCAGCCCCTCGACTATTCCGACAGGAACGGGGTGATCCGGCACCCTGACCGCTATTTTATCGCTTCCCCCGGCGATAATCGGGGAGATGGAAGGCAGCCTATAGAGGACCAGCGTTAGACCTCCAGGTAGAAATCGCTCTGCCAGTTGCCAGGCGATCTGGGGTATATCGCGGGCAACGTCGGCGATCTGTGTGATGCTGGAGAGCAGGAGCGGAAGGGCGGTATGGAGCGGCCTCTCCTTGGCGGCATATATCTTTCGTATCGCCTCCTCGTTGGCGGAATCGGCTCCAAGCCCGTAGACGGTGTCGGTGGGGAAAGCCACAATGCCACCGCCGCGCAGTATGTCTACCGCCTCCCGGAGCTGCCCCTCCATCTTGACGCCAGTATACCATAATGATAAGCTTTGGTCGAGGGAACCGGAGGTAGATGGAGCGGAAAGAGGACAGCTTCCGTGTAACCACCAGCGATGACTTGGAGGTATCCGCATACCTGGAGATCGCCAAGCAGAAGGCCGGTGAACAGCCCGTCGCGGAGGAGGCGCCGGAAGCGGAACGGGAGGCGGTGGTGGTGCTGGACTTCGGCTCTCAGTATAACCTGCTGATAGCCCGCAGGGTCAGGGAATGCCAGGTCTACAGCGAGGTTCTGCCCTACGATGCACCTTGGGAGCGGATCGCCCAGCTGAATCCCAAGGGCATCATATTCTCAGGGGGGCCCGCCGGCATCTATGAACCCGGTGCGCCGCTGGCCCCGTCTTACATCTACGAGAGCCACCTGCCCATACTCGGTATCTGCTACGGCATGCAAGTGCTGATCCACCAGTTCGGCGGCAAGGTGATCCCGGGCAAGAAAAGGGAGTACGGGCATGCCGTGCTGCACCAGTCGGCGGCGGGGTCGCCTATCTTCGATGGCCTGCCGCCTGCCATGACGGTGTGGATGAGCCACGGCGATGAGGTGCTGGAGATACCGCCTGGCTTCACCCCGCTGGGGTATACCGAGAACTCCCCTTTCGCCGCGATGGGCAATGAGGCCGGTATCATCGGGCTGCAGTTCCACCCCGAGGTGGCGCACACGCCTAACGGCCAGGATATTCTGCGCAATTTCCTGTACAAGATCTGCGGCTGCAGCGGTAACTGGACCCCGGGCAGCTTCATCGAGGAGAGCATCGAGAGGATCCAGAAACAGGTGGGCGACGGACGCGTCATCTGCGCCCTCTCCGGCGGGGTTGACTCAGCGGTGGTGGCGGCGCTGGTGCACCGCGCCATCGGCGATCAGCTTACGTGTATCTTTGTCAACAACGGCCTGCTGCGCCGGGAGGAGGCGCAGCGCACCATCGATACCTGCCAGAGGCATCTGAAGATGAACATCGTTCATATCGATGCCACCGACCGCTTCCTCGACCGCCTTAAAGGGGTCACCGATCCTGAGCGGAAGCGCATACTGGTGGGGGAGGAGTTCATCCACGTGTTCGAGGAGGAGGCGGCCAAGCTGGGCCGGGTGGACTTCCTGGCGCAGGGTACGCTGTACCCCGATGTTATAGAGAGCATATCTCCCCACAGCACCGCGGCGTCGAAGATCAAGACGCACCACAACGTGGGTGGCCTGCCGGCGAAGATGACCCTCTCCCTGATAGAGCCTCTGCGTTACCTGTTCAAGGATGAGGTCAGGAAGGTGGGGAGCGCACTGGGCATGCCTGAGGAGATGGTATGGCGCCAGCCGTTCCCCGGGCCGGGGCTGTCCATCAGGATCATCGGCGAGGTGACGCGGGAGAAGCTGGAGATCCTGCGATCTGCCGATTGGATAGTGATGAGCGAGATCAAGAAGGCGAACCTGTACGGGGAGCTGTGGCAGAGCTTTGCCGTGCTGACCGACACCCGCAGCGTGGGCGTAATGGGGGATTACCGCACCTACGGCTACCTGATCGCCATCCGCGCGGTGACATCGAACGACGCCATGACTGCCGACTGGGCCCGCCTGCCCTACGACCTGCTGGCGCACATATCCAATCGCATCGTTAATGAGGTGCCGGAGGTGAACCGGGTGGTCTATGATATATCCTCGAAGCCCCCGTCAACCATAGAATGGGAATAATTTAAGGAGGAACAGATGTCCTACAATTCGGATTTTGAAGATGAGGGTTCCCCCGAGCTCGATCTGGAGATGTTGCGCGAGGACCTGATCGGGGAACTGCAGGCCATTAACCAGTATCAGGAGCATATCGACACCATAGATGACGAAGAGGCACGGAAGGTCTTGGAGCACATCCGCGACGATGAGAAAGAGCACGTCGCCGAGCTGACCAAGATAATCCAGAAGATCGACCCCCTCCAGGCGGAGATGTTCAAGAAAGAGGGGTTGTAAAGGGGGGCGCTGCGTGCTCAAGGTTCTGGTCGTCGGCGGCGGCGCCAGGGAGCATGCCCTGGTGTGGAAGCTCAGCCAGAGCCCGGCCGTCGCACAGATTTTCACCGCACCCGGTAACGCCGGCACCGGCCTTATCGCGGAGAACGTTGGCATCAAGCCTGCCGATATCGGCACCTTAGCCCGATTCGTTGAGGAGCGTAAGATCGACCTCACCGTTGTCGGTCCGGAGGCCCCCCTGGCCGCCGGCATCGCAGACATGTTCCAGGCTCGCGGGCTCCCCGTCTTCGGCCCGACTAAGGGCGCGGCGGAGATAGAGGCGAGCAAGGTCTTCTCCAAGGAACTGATGCAGCGACACGGCATCCCTACCGCCCGCAGCGAGATGTTCACCTCCTTCGGGGAAGCCAAAGATTATGTCAATAGCCAGCCCTTCCCTAACGTGATCAAGGCCGATGGGCTGGCGGCGGGCAAGGGGGCGATCGTCGCCGGATCGGCCGAGGAGGCTCTCGAGGCCTTGTCGGAAGTGATGGAGCGGCGTGTGTTCGGCGATGCCGGCAACCGCGTACTCGTCGAGGAATGCCTGAACGGTAAAGAGGTCAGTCTGCTGGCGCTGACCGACGGCGAGGCGGTGGTGCCCATGATGCCCGCCTGCGACTACAAGCGGGTCGGCGATGGCGATGAGGGCCCCAACACCGGCGGCATGGGCAGCTACTGCCCGCCGGGTTTCTTCGGCGGGGACATGATCGAGGAGGTGCAACGGACCGTCCTCGAACCCACAGTGCGGGCGCTGGCGGAAGAGGGTCGGCGGTACAAGGGGGTGCTGTACGCCGGGCTGATGATCACCGCCGATGGCCCCAAAGTCATCGAGTTTAACGCCCGTTTCGGCGACCCGGAGACGCAGGCGATATTGCCGCTGCTCAAGGGCGATCTGGCTGAACTCATGATGGCGGTGTTCGAAGAGCGTCTCGATGGCATCGATATCGCGTGGAGCGGTGGCGCCTGCGTCGGGGTGGTACTGGCATCGGGGGGGTACCCCGGGAAATACGAGACCGGCCTGCCCATCAACGGGCTGGACGCGGTGGACAAAGATATCGTCGTCTTCCACGCCGGGACTAAATACAGCGATGGTTCCATCGTTACCGACGGGGGCCGGGTGCTCACCGTGGTGGGAACCGGCAGGGATATCTCCGACGCCAGGGAGCGGGTGTATGCCAATATCCCGCGCATACAGTTTGAGGGTTGTCATTACCGCAGGGACATCGGCCTGAGAGAGGTCGCGCGGTGAAACCCTGCGATGTGATAATCGTGGGTGCCGGGCCCGCCGGCGCCACGCTAGGCCGTGATCTGGCGCGCAGGGGACTTTCGGTGGTCATACTGGAGAAGGAGAAGCTGCCCCGGGACAAGGCCTGTGCCGGCGGCATCACCCGCCGCACCGCCGGCCTGCTCGATATCGACATCGGCACGGTCGCCGAGCGGCTAACACACGGGGCCAGGATGACCTACAGGCTTAACGGCGAGTGTGTTAAAAGACATCGGAGGCCGTTCGTTTACACGGTGAATCGCAGCGCGTTTGACCGTATGCTCGTGCAGCAAGCGCAAGATGCGGGGGCGATCGTGGTCGAGAAGACGGAGGTGGAAGGGATCGCGGCTGATGGGCGGTCAGCGAAGGTCGTCACTACAGGGGGCGACTTCGAGGCTAAAATCGTCGCTGGTGCCGACGGGGCCGGTGGGATAGTGGCCAGGAGCACGGGACTGATGCGGGGAGCCAGGCTGGACCTGGCCCTGAAGGCCGAGGTCAGCGTCGGCGCGGGAGAGATGGCGAGATGGGACTCGCTGATCGGGATCGACCTGGGGCAGTTGCCCGGCGGTTACGGATGGGTATTCCCCAAGCAGGAGCGCCTGTCGGTCGGCGTCGGCGCTGACGCCCGTTTCTCCAAGAGGCTCAAGCCCTACCTCGAGGGGCTGCTGCGCCATGTAGGCATAGACGCAGTAGGGGAGGTTCAGGGCGGTCTGTTGCCCATGCGCGGCAAGCGTATGCCGATCCAGAGGAGCAATGTACTGCTCGTCGGCGATGCCGCGGGACTGGTCAATCCCATGACCCGGGAAGGCATTTATTATGCCATAAGCAGCGCCCTCCTCGCCGCTCCGGTTATCGCAGGCGCTTTCCAGTCCGACGCTATTGACCTGAGCGCCTACCAGCGGGCGGTGGATGAGCGGTTGATGCCCAGCCTGCGGATGGGCGGGGCGTTGCGGCGGGTATTCACCCAGTCGCCCCGCTTCTGTTTCTCGGCGGTTAAGCGGAGCGACCTGTTGTGGGAGTACGTTTGCTGGGCTATGATGGGGACCAAGCCGGTGGTTGAATCTTAGGACAGGAGAGGTGATATGGCTGTAGTGGGAATAGTGATGGGCAGCAAGTCGGACGAGAAGCTGATGCGGCCGGCGATGGACACGCTGGAGCAGATGGGCATCGGGTACGAGGTGTCGGTTATATCGGCGCACCGCAACCCGGAGGAGGCCAGGGAATTCGGCTTGAGCGCAGAGTCACGTGGGTTGGAATTGATCATCGCCGGCGCGGGGAAGGCGGCGCACCTGCCCGGCGTGCTGGCGAGCTGGACCACCCTGCCCGTCATCGGGGTGCCGCTGAGCTCGGGCTCACTGATGGGGGTGGAATCGCTGTACTCCATGGCTGAGATGCCGCCGGGGGTGCCGGTGGCCTGCGTCGCCATCGACGGGGCGAAGAACGCCGCCCTGCTGGCCGCATCGATATTGGCGCTCAAGGACAAGAAGGTCAAGAAGGCATATCAAGAGTTCCGCCGCAAGCAGTCGGAGGGGGCTGCCCCGGCCACTAAGCGCAAGTGCGGCGCCAGCCGGGAGAAAACAGCGATCGCAAGTAAAGCTAAAGGCAAGAGGACGTAAGCTGGTTACCACATTAGCGTATTAGAGAATCGTAAGTTCTAAGAAACACGTATGTGGGGGCGAAAAAATGATTAAACGTTATACCAGGCCGAGGATGGGTCGGGTGTGGACCGACCGCTCGAAGTTCGAGAAGTGGCTGCAGATAGAGATCGCGGTGTGCGAGGCATGGGCCGAGCTGGGGGTCGTCCCCAAGGAGGACATACCCAAGCTGAAGAAGGCGCGGTTCGACATGAAGCTATTCGACGAGATATTGAAACGGACGCACCACGATGTCACCGCCTTCCTCGGCTCGGTGGCGGAGAGCCTGGGCGAGGAGAGCCGGTTCATCCACCTGGGTTTGACCTCCTCCGATGTCATGGACACCGCCCTCAGCCTGCAAATGGTGGAGGCCAGCGACATCCTGCTGAGGGACGTCCGTGATACTATCAAGATTCTCAAGAAGCAGGCGGTGACTCACAAGCGCACCATCATGATGGGCAGGACCCACGGGGTGCACGCCGAGCCCACCACTTTCGGGCTGAAGATGGCGATATGGGTGGAGGAGATGAAACGCCACCAGCACCGCCTGGAGGAGGCGCGGGAGGCGATCGCGGTGGGCAAGATATCGGGGGCGGTAGGCACGTACGCCACCGTTAGTCCCCAGATAGAGCAGATCGCCTGCAACAACCTGGGACTCAAGCCGGCGCCGATATCCAGCCAGGTGGTGCAGCGCGACCGCCACGCCCAGTTCGTGACCACGCTGGCGCTGATCGCCAGCTCGCTGGAGAAGTTCGCCACCGAGATACGTGGCCTGCAGAAGACCGAGTGCCTCGAAGTGGAGGAGCCGTTCGAGGAGGGGCAGACCGGCTCCTCGGCGATGCCCCACAAGCGCAACCCGGAGCTGTGCGAGCGCATCTGCGGCCTGTCGCGCCTGCTGCGGGGGCACGCCGTCACCGCCATGGAGAACGTGGCGCTGTGGCACGAGCGCGACATCAGCCACTCCTCCAACGAGCGCATCACCCTGCCCGATTCCTGCATCGTGCTGAACTACATGTTCCACCTGTTCAAGTACATCATGGGCGACCTGCGGGTGTACCCCGAGAACATGGAGAAGAACCTGGACGTGACCAAGGGGCTGGTGTTCTCGCAGAAGGTGATGATAGCGCTCATCGACAAGGGGCTTACTCGACAAGAAGCGTACAAGATAGTGCAGCGCAACGCGATGAAGTCGTGGAAGGAGAGAGTGAGCTTCTTCGACCTGCTGATCAAGGACCCGGAACTGACCAGGCACCTGACGAAGAAGGAGCTGGAGGAAATATTCGACTACAACTTCTTCCTGCGCCACGTGGACGAGATATTCAAGCGCCTGAAGCTGGGGTAAGAGGATGAAGGCCGCGAGGCTCGTTCTACTGTCGGTCGCTGGCACATTGCTGTCGATCGCTCTGGCCTGCGGCGGTGCCGCCCCGGCAGCGGAGCCAACTCCGACGCCCACGCCCGCCATCACGGCGATCCACCAGGGTAATATCACCTTCGTCGAGGCCTTCTGCACCCGCGTGATAGACGGCGACACCATCGATGTTATCATCAACGGCACGGAGTACAGGGTGCGGTACATCGGCATCGACACGCCGGAGCTGGACGACGAGCGTCCCGAGTACCGCGCGCTGGCGGAGGAGGCGAAGCAGGCCAATATACGGCTCGTCGAGGGCAAGAACGTCAGCCTGCAGAAAGACGTGTCGGAGACCGACCGCTACGGCAGGCTGCTGCGCTACGTGTTTGACGGCACCACTTTCGTCAACCTGGTGCTGGTCGCCGATGGGCACGCTTGGGCGGTGAGCTACCCTCCGGACACGATGTACGATTCGCTGTTTGCGGAGTTGCAAACGGCGGCGCAAGCGGATAAACTGGGCGTATGGCAGCTCCCGTAACGGGAGTGAGCGAGGTACTATATGGCCCGCAAGCTTAAAGAAGCGTTCGGTGAGGAGCCGTGGTTCGCAGAGGTGACGTCCGACATCGACCACAAATACATGGCCATCGAGCAGCGCCTGGTGCAGACGTTCCGCTACGTGCAGCTGCACAGCGACAACGGCGATGCCTTTTCCTACGAGTTCAATCACATCCTGCGGGACAGCAGTAACGCGCTGACATCCGCGCTGGATAAGATGATAAGGAGATCGAGGCACCCCAACAAGGTGGACCTGGATTTCGATGATTTCCGCAATTTCCTCAACTCTAACATCCCCTATCTCTACCGCCGCTCGGTGACGCCGTTGCCGGTGTCCCACCTGCTGATGCTTCCCTTCCGCGTGTTGCATAAATCGGGGGCGGTACCCGGATGGTGGAACAGTTACGACCGCATCAGGCACAGCGAGACGCATAACCACAAGGAGGGGAACATGAGGAACGCGGTGAACGCCGTGGCCGCCCTGGCCATCATCCGCGACGATATGGGCGTTGTCGCCTCCGGGTTCCTGTTCGACAACGTGGGGGTGGAGCACCCGCCGGACGCCATAGAGCTGGACCGGTTGCTGTTCCCCGAGTTCTAGCCGGCGGCAGGCGGCAGCCGTTACGGTATCTTTATTCAATCTGGATTGGAGGGATTAGTGGAGCTTTTATTCGAAACCGACATGCCTGACATTCTGTACAAGGGCAAGGTGCGCGACACCTACGATCTGGGCGACAGCTTGCTGATGATCGCCACCGACCGTATCTCCGCCTTCGACTCGGTGCTGCCCTGCGGCATCCCGGACAAGGGAGCGGTGCTCAACCAGATGTCGGCCTTCTGGTTCGATAAGACGGCGCATATCGTGCCCCACCACATGATAAGGATGGTGGACGATGTGGAATGGCTAAACCGGACCTACGGCAGGTCGTTCTCCGAGACCGTCGCATGGCGCTCCATGGTGGTGCAGAAGGCCGAGCGCATCGACATCGAGTGTGTGGTGCGGGGGTACATCTCGGGCTCGGCGTGGGCCGAGTACCAGGAGAAGGGCACCGTCTGCGGGGTCAATCTGCCCGAGGGACTGGTGGATAGCGAGGAGCTGCCGCAGCCGATATTTACCCCGACCACCAAGGCGGATTCGGGCCACGATGAGCCGATCACCATGCGCGAGATGAAGAATCTCATCGGTGAGCCGCGGGCGGCGGAGCTGATGCAGAAGAGCATGACACTGTACCGCTACGCCCGCGATTACGCTCTGGAGCGCGGCATCATCATCGCCGACACTAAGATGGAGTTCGGGGTGGTCGATGGGCAGGTGATACTGATCGACGAGCTGCTGACCCCCGACTCCAGCCGCTTCTGGGATGCCGCACTGTATAAGGCGGGTAAGTCGCAGGACAGCTTCGATAAGCAGCCGGTGCGGGACTGGCTGGTGCAGGCCGGCTGGGACAAGGAGCCGCCGGCGCCGATGCTGCCCGAGGACGTCATCGCGAAGACCACCGCCCGTTACCGCGAGGCGTTCCGCAGGCTCACCGGCAGGGAACTGGTGGGATGAAAGTGGTCAATCGAGGCGACGTCATCCCGTTCATCACCAAGGACTCGTCGGAGATACGGGAGATACTGGCGCCGGCCGACTCGGGCATCAGGAAACAGAGCCTGGCGGAGGCGAGGTTAGCGCCGGGCAGGAGCACCGACGAGCATTTCCACCCGCAGACTGAGGAGATATACTACATCCTCCGAGGGCGGGGCAGGATCAGGATAGAGGATGAGGAGCGGGAGGTGGGTCCCGGCGACGGTATCGCCATCCTCCCCGGGCACCGGCACAGGATATGGAACATCGGCGGATCGCCGCTGGTGTTCCTCTGCTGCTGCTCCCCGGCCTACAGCCACGACGATACTGTCATCACCGAGTAGTCGCCCTCGATCGCGACCTATCGCCCCCTTTCTTCTTCGGAGACCGCTTGCCCGGCGCGAACAGCAGGAGCATGCTGGGCAGGGCGAACAGAGCCATCAGCAGAGAAAGTACGAGCATGATGGCGGTCAGCATGCCGAAGGTGGCGAATATGGGCATGGGGGCGAAGGCGATCACGGCGAAACCGACCGCGGTGGTCAGGGCGGTGTAGAACAGGGCGAAGCCAGTGGTGCGTGCGGTGCGGGCGATGGCTATCCGTTTATAGGATCTCTTGGCCATCTCCTGCCGGTAGCGCTCGGTGAAGTGGACCGAGAAGTCGATGCCCACGCCGATGGCGATTGCGGCGATGGTGGCGGTGAGGGCGTTGAGGTAATAGCCGGCCGCGTACATGAACCCGTACAGCCAGCAGGCGACCAGCAGCACCGGGATGATGGTCATTATAGCGAACCGCAACGAGCGGAAGACCACCACCAGCAGCAGCAGCACCACGGCGGCGGAGATGATTAGGGACTTGGTCAGCGAGTTGGCGATGGCGTCGAACTGTACCAGACGCACGTAACCGGTGCCGGTGAGGCCGTAGGAATCGATGCCCGTCACGCCGTCTAAGGTCGCATCCAGATCATCGTTGATCTCGTTGGATGAGGCCCTGACGACCTCCTGCTCACGCGTGCCGGGGACGCCGATGGTTATCAGGGTGGCGTAGGCGCCCCCGCCGTCGTCGAGGCGGACGAACGCCTCCGCTATACGCTGCGGGCTGTATATCAGCGTGTCCTTGTCCCGGGGGACGCCGCTATCGATCACATAATCGTAGACGGCTTCGAGCTGCGTCCGGGTGTCCGGTATCAGGTCGTTATCGGCATCGGTTAGCTTTATGCCGGAGGCCTGCTCTATCTGCGCTGCGGCATAATCCACCTTAAGGATCACCCCCAGCATATCGAGCAGGAAGACTGACGGGTCGGGGGAGTTGTCGATGGGGCTTCTAGCTACGTGCCGGTTGTCGTCCAGCTCCTCGATGAACGACAGCATGGCGTCAAGCGCCTCCGGGCGGGTGAGGTCCCCCTCGATGTAGATCATCGCCGGCTCACCGCCGGTCTCGGCCATGTGCTCGTCGACCTTGTCCAGACCGGTCACGAAATCGGAGGCGGGGTCCAGAGCATCCTCGGCATCCATCCGCGTTTCCACATTGATCCAGCCCCACGCGGCGAAGACGGTCACGATGAGGATGAGGGGGATGGTGATGAACCACAAATTGCTGGTCCCGGAGATGAGCCGCCCCAGCCACGCCCCGCGGGGTCGCGACCCGTCGCTCGTGGCACTCTTTTTAGTACTTTGCCCTCTGCGGGCTTGGTACTGCATCACCACGGCGGGTACGAAGAAGCCGAGGATGATCAGCGAGGCGAATATGGCGAATGAGGCAGCGACGGCGAAGCCGATGACGGACTCTATGCCGGAGGAAGCGTTGGAACTGAATGCCACCACGGTGGTCAGCATGGCCAGCACCAGGGCCCGGCTCACCATGTGGCTGGAGCTGCCGAGAGCTGCGGCGGGTGGTTTACCCTTCTCTGCCTCCTCGCGGTACCTGAACAGGGCCTGGATGGCATAGTCCACTCCCAGCACCACGATGGCTATCGGGACAATCAGGTCCAGGGTCAGCGAACCCTTGAGCCCCACCAGGTTGGAGAAGCCCTTGAGCCAGATGATGAGCATGCCCAGCCCGGCGGTGGTGACCAGCGTGATGAACCAGGAGCGGAAGATGAACAGTATCAGGATGCTGATGAGGGCCATGGCGATGGCGGTGAGGATGGCGGCGATGCCGCTCTCGTCCTCTATCTCCAGATTGAGATCGATGCCGATGCCCCACAGTTCGTATTCCTTCTCGTCGCCGCGCAGCACGTCCTGAACCGCCCTTCCGAAATGCTCTAGGACGATGTCTCCGGAGTAGTCCATGCCCGCGGTCCGGGGGTAGTCCTCTCGCACCTTCGCCTCGTCCGCCATGACGAAGAAGATTAGCGCCGGGGAGGTCCAGCCGTCGCTGCCGCACTCGGCCTTGACCGATAGATCGTCGCGGAACCCCTCGGTGGCGGTGTCGCCGAGAAGGGAGGCTATGGCCTGCTTCACTTGGGCATCTGTGGCGTTCGACAGTTCCACGCTGCCGCCGCTGCTGAGGAGGAGGGCCGAATTGACCGCATCGGCCAGGCTGTACACCCCCTCGACAGTTACCCCCGCCGTCTCCAGGTATCGATCGTAGAGGAAGGGGGCCAGCGCGCTTTCCCGCAGCTCCTGTTCCCGACGGTACAGCTCGTAGAGGCTGTCCCGCGTCAGGATGTCGCCGTCCCCGGCCTCGGCGATGAAAGGCATCCAGAACACCTCCGAGGGGAAGGTGTCGTCGACTTTATCGTAGATCTGGACTACCGGGTCTCCGGTGGGGTTATCGCTGGCGTTCTCCGCGGGGGCCATGTGGAGCAGCGGGATGATGAACCATGCGGTGATGAGGAGGGTGCCCATTATCACCAGCGAGGGGTACCGCTCCAGGGTGTTGCTGATCCAGCCGTAGAGGCCGGGCCTCTTTCCGCTGTCCATGCTCATAGTGGCATTGATTGTATGACCGATTGCCTATTCTGGCGGTGACGACAGGCTATCGGACCAGCTCGAAACAGCATGTCGCGATGCGGCGCATCAGCCTTCGATCATGCCTTTGGTGCTGGGCACCCTGCCGGCGATCCGGGGATCGAGCCTGGTGGCGTCGCCCAAAGCCCTTCCCAGCGCCTTGAAGACGGCCTCCGCCTTGTGGTGGTCATCGGTGCCGTAGAACACCTGCGCGTGGAGGTTCATCTTGGCTTCGAGGGCAAAGGTCTCCAGGAAGTGCCTCACCACGTCGCTCTCGAGATCGCCGATCTTCTTGCGCTTGAACGTCACATCCAGCACCGCATATCCCCTGCCGGAGATATCAACCACCGCCATCGCCATCGCCTCATCCATAGGCACGATGGCGTGGCCCATGCGGGTTATGCCCTTTTTGCCGCCCAGTGCCTTGTTCAGCGCCTGTCCCAGCGCTATGGCGACATCCTCCACCAGGTGGTGCTGGTCCCATCCCGTGGCCTTAATCTTTATGTCAAACAGGCCGTGATGGGCGATGTGGCTCAGCATGTGTTCGAACATCTTGCTGCCGGCCTGGATATCGAACTTGCCGCTGCCGTCGAGGGTTAAGGCTATGCTTACCTGTGTCTCCCCGGTCTCGCGGCTGATTGTGGACGTTCTTTTCTGTGCCATGGCTATCCCCTTTCGCTGGTTCGGTGAGCGATATCCTTCAGGGCTGTTATAAGCGCATCGGTGTGTTCCGGCTTGCCCACGCTGATCCGCAGCGAGTTCCGCAGACGCGGGCTGTCGAAGTAGCGGATGAAGATGCCCCTCTTCTGCAGCATGTCATGAATCGTTTTGGCGTTCCCTTTGGTGACCTCGCAGAGGATGAAATTGGACTGTGTGGGGAACGGCTTAAGCCAATCGAGCGCACTTAGCTTCTCGAAGAGCCGCTCCCGTTCGGACAGTATCTTGTCCACGGTGCCCCGCAGGTAGTCGATATCGGCAAGCGACGCCAGCAGCGCCACCTGGGCGGCGATGTTGATATTATACGGTTGCTTGATGGTCAGTAATTTTTCCGCCAACCGGGTCGCGAAGATGCCATAGCCGATACGGAGGCCGGCCAGCCCGGCCCACTTGCTCAGGCTGCGCAGGACGATGAGGTTGTCATGTTCGGTGATATGTGGGGCCATGGTCACGCCGCTGAATTCGTAATATGCCTCGTCCACCACCACCACCCTGCCGGTCTCCAGCAGTTCCATTATATCGCTGGCCGGTGTAAGGTTGCCGCTGGGGTTATTGGGCGAAGTGACGAAGATCACTTTAGTATTATCGCTTACAGCCTTCTTCACCCCGGAGATGTCGACGGCATAGGACTTGTCGCGAGGCACATCGACGATATTGCCGCCGCAGATATCGGTGCAGAAGGGGTACATCCCGAAGGTGGGAGGGCAGTTGATCACC
>Ga0180433_10005610_pt1 | contig 16857 bp, 15 predicted proteins | sample SS_ome_8_FD_132980 | JGI IMG/M metagenome (GOLD analysis project Ga0180433, IMG submission 132980) | Hypersaline lake sediment archaeal communities from the Salton Sea, California, USA - SS_1_D_1 metaG | ecosystem: Environmental > Aquatic > Non-marine Saline and Alkaline > Hypersaline >... | reverse complement strand
ATATTTACCTGTTGATAAACATGGATTAATAGATGTTGGAGAACTTGAAGAATCAATTTCAAAAGATACTTTTCTTATTACAATTATGTTTGCAAATAATGAGATTGGAACAATAGAACCAATAGAGAAAATTGGAAAGATAGCGAAAGAACATGGCATTATCTTTCACACTGATGCTGTTCAAGCCGTTGGTAAAATTCCAATTGATGTTAATAAACTAAATATTGATTTATTGGCAATTTCTTCACATAAAATTTATGGACCTAAGGGTGTTGGAGCTCTTTATGTCAAAAATGGTGTGAAATTACAAACGATAGCGCATGGTGGTGGACATGAAAAGGGGCTTAGAAGTAGTACATATAACACGCCGGGTATTGTTGGGCTTGGTAAAGCATGTGAGTTAGGTAAGACAAGGTTCAAAAAGGATATAGCACATCTCAAAAATTTGAGAGACCTATTGATTAAAGACGTATTAAAAGTTGAGGAAAGCTATCTTAATGGTCATCCTGAGAAACGTTTGGTTAATAACGCTCATTTTAGATTTACTGCAATTGAAGGAGAATCTCTTAATCTTATGCTTGATGGCAAAGGAATTGCTGCTGCTACTGGTTCTGCGTGTTCTTCTAAAAAATTACAGGCATCACATGTACTGTTGGCCATTGGTCTTAAACCTGAAGAGGCACATGGATCATTACGGCTAACACTTGGTAGAATGAACACAAAAGAAGACATTGAATACGTTGTAGAAGTGCTACCTGAAATAGTACAAAATCTTAGGAACATGTCTCCGTTATGGAAAAGATGAAGAAGGATTTGTTTATGAGTGATATGTATACTGAGAAGGTAAAGGATCACTTTTTTAATCCAAGAAATGTTGGTGAAATAAAGGATGCAGATGGTGTTGGCACTGTAGGAAATCCTATATGTGGCGATGTCATGACTATGTATATCAAAGTAAAAGACGAAAAGATTGATAATATAAAATTTAAGACATTTGGATGCGCTGCGGCTATAGCTACTAGCAGCATATTGACTGAGATGGCTAAAGGAAAAAGGTTAGATGATGCACTTGGAATAACACGAGATGATGTAGCAAACGAACTTGGAGGGCTACCGGCTATAAAACTTCATTGTTCAAATCTTGCTGCAGATGCGCTTCGTGAAGCAATAAAAGACTATAAAAAAAATAAAAAGTGAGTTTATGAGTTCATATATATATATTGACGGATGGAAATCAAACATAAGGTTCTCCTCTGCACATATAATACCTGAATATGAAAAATGTGGAAGACTGCATGGACATACTTATGCGGTTCATGCAAAGGTAGTTGGTAAACCAGATGAAAAAGGTATAATTCTAGATTTCTCCACATTGAAAGATGCACTTAGAGAGATAGTGGGCATATTAGATCACAGAATTTTAATCCCTGAAAAAAGCGGTGTTGTAACCATTGAAAGAAAACATGATAGTATTAAGTTGAATTCCCTTGGAAAACTCTATGTTTTTCCCATGAATGATTGTATTCTATTACCAATTAGCTCTACATCAGCAGAAAAACTTGCACAATATATATTAGAGGCAATTGTAGAAAAGATTCCTTTGTCAAAACAGATAGAAAGTATAGAAATAGGTGTAGATGAGGGATTTGGTCAAGGTGCAAGAATGTCAAAAACATTTAAGGAGTAACTTTTTACATGGTGCATAGCGCGGTCTGTCTTGTATCTGGGGGACTCGATTCTTGTGTTACAGCATTTATGGCGAAAAACGAAGGCTATGACATATATGCTCTGTCTTTTAACTATGAGCAGCGACATAAAAAGGAAATAGAATGTGCAAAAGATGTTGCATTTGCGGTAAAAGCAAAAGATCATATTATTTTTGATCTTGATCTTTGCATATTTGGCAAATCATCGTTAGTAAATACTTCTTCAGACATTCCCGAGAGTTATAATTTGGAGAATATTGGAAAAACTATACCTTCTACTTATGTACCAGCAAGAAACACGGTTTTTTTGTCCATTGCTTTGGCATATGCAGAGGCTATTGGTGCCGATGCAATATTTATTGGTGCTACTGCCCAAGATTATTCTGGCTATCCAGATTGTCGACCTGAATACATAAAGGCATATCAAAAAATGGCAGATCTTGCAACCAAGAGAGGAGTCGAGGGGTTATCCATTAGAATAGAAGCACCGCTACTTTACTTTACAAAGGCCGAAATAATAAAAAGAGGGTTGAAACTTCATGCTCCTTTTGAAAAAACGTGGTCTTGTTACAAAGGTGGCAGAAAAGCTTGTGGCAAATGTGATTCTTGTCTACTTAGATTGAAAGGTTTTAAAGAATCAGGATATAGCGATCCGATAGATTACAAATCTTTGCCTAATTGGTACAAATAAAGATATCGTCTGCATCAACCTGTTCTCTTTTTGTAGTAATCATAGACATCCAGGGATATTGGTATGGTTATGAGAATAACTATCAGTATAACTAGGCAAGTAATACAGTCTGAAGGCACATTATTTACTGTAGGTTTTTCATTTCCTCCCCAGAAACTACCAGATACTATGTCATTGAAAAGGAGATTTATTGTTCCTATCCACGGCAGTTCTGATCGTGCCTTTCCTGTTATCCATTCTGCTTTTATCGGTTCACTGCAGATACCGCCTGCCTGATCGCATCTGTTGTTTGTGATTGGGTTATCTCCTTGTGTTATGAATCCAGAATGGCTCGGTTTATAGTTAGTTAAGCCAAGTTCACCAATGGTTACAGATGTCTCGTTATGCAATCCATATTCTTCTACAGTGTAAGTCTCATATGTTTCGTTGTACTCTATCCAACATCTTGCTCTATGAATTATCTGGTCACTATCGGATCTCCCATATTTTTTATATATAATGACATCTCCATAATCTCCATATGTCTGCAAGCCACCTTCACCTTCAGCTTTCGCGCCGCCAAAATCGCTGCCCCGGGTAACTACCTCACTTTTGCCATTCACTTTTACAAGGAGTACCATATCGCCAGCATCTATTGTACCAAGTCTTCCAAAAGGTTCATCCTCATGCATCATGCTACCAGATTCTATGGCTACCATAGGTGCACCAAACCATTGGCCTGTATATGTCCATAACGCCATCAGTATCACAAAAACTACAAGTAAAGCAACAATGACATCTCTAATTAACGATATTTTTTCGTTGTCACTCTTCCAGAACCGTAAAAATAAGTCTTTGAGATATTTGATACTCATCTGTCATCCCTTCCTTTCTTTCTGATGTTTCCTCTATTTGATACAATGCTTTTTGTCGCAGATCCACATATTGGGCATGTCTTTAAATTTTCTTTGAAATTTTTACCGCACCCCAGACAACGTCTACTCCATATAAACCTTTTTGCTATTCCTTTTTGACTTATGCTTTCAAATTTTATGTTTAGAGTGTAAGCTACATTTTGGATGGAGTAATCATCTGTTAAAATGACAGCTTCTTTGTTATCAGCCTTATTTATGTCTAATGCAAGAGCCAATATATCCATATCGGCCTCTGATAATCTATTTAAATCTCCTGTTTTACTAGAAATAATCTTTATCTTTTCAATTGAATCCTGAGATGGAGAATTAATAGATAATCCTTTTTCAATAAGAAATTGTAATGTCTGATAATCTCTCCCGCCAGGTTTTAGCTCATTGTAAACACTGGATGTAGTAATCATCATAGCATTGTCTAAATTGATTGGCTTACCTGAAAGAATTGCCGATGTGTCTATTATAAATATCATTGATTTTCTCTTAGGATTCATCCAAGACAGAGTAAGTATTCTTTTGATATTTTATATTAACTACTTGGGGTTTTAAGAATGTAATAAGATCAGTTTCTTTGACTTGCTGGTGGGTAATCATTTATATTTACGAGTTTTTGTTCTCCACTTTTCATGTCTCTTAAAGTCATAGAATTCCGTTCCAATTCTTTTGGACCGATTATTATGACTTTTTCTGCATTTATTGAGCTGGCATATTTTATACTCTTACCTATTCCTCTTTTTAAGAGATCTATGTCTGTTGAAATGTTTTGATTTCTTAGTTTTTGAACTATCTCCAATGCTTTACTTGTCATATCTTCATTTACGGGTATGACATAGACATCTATTTTTGGTGCGGAAAATTGGTATTCCTCTAATTCTAGGGCAACAATAGTACGATCAAAACCTATTGCAAAGCCTGCAGTGGACGATTCTCTCCCGCCGAATATAGAAATAAGTTCGTAAGCTCCTCCACCACACAGTTGTTTTTCTGCTCCAAGTGCTGGTGCCTCTATTTCAAAAACAATTCCCCTATAATAGTTAAGCCCTCTAACTATACTCATCTTTAGTTGATAGCTCTTCACATTAAATGAGGTTTCCAATAACTCAAGGATTTTTTCCAGATTTGATAGCTCATCCTTAGATTTTTCTTCTTTTATGTAGTTTGAAATTTTCTTTATATCTGAAGTCTGTAGTATCTCTAGAAAATCATCTGCATCTTCCTTTTTTATCCCAAAATCTTGCAATGCAGATAAGACGTCTTCAAATTGAGATTTGTCTATTAAAGGTATCAGATATTTTTGTTTGTCTTTTGGCAGCTTAAGCACATTAAACATTGAGGATAAAACACTAAGATTTCCAATATTTAGTTTCATGTTTTTTAGACCAACTTTTTCCAAAATGTTATATGCCATGGCAATAAGTTCAGCATATGCTATAGGTGTGTCAGCCCCAATGAGTTCACAACCTGCCTGTTTAAATTCCCTATATCTGCCTTTTTGTGGTCTATCATATCTAAAACAATTGCCAAAATAGAATAATTTCAAAGGCTTTGGTTCCATTTGCAATTTATCGACATAAAAACGCATTACTGGAGCAGTTAATTCTGGCCTCAGGGCTAGATTTCTGCCACCCTTATCACTAAAAGAATAAATCTCATCTATAACTGCATCGCCCGACTTTGATGTAAAGAGTTCCAAAGTTTCGAACATTGGGGTCTGAATTTCCCTGTACCCAAATGTCTTAAAAGTTGATCGCATACATTCTTCAACATATCTTCGTTTTTCCATTTCTTTTGGAGAAAAATCTCTTGTTCCCCTAGGTATTTTGAACACAGTTTGATTGTATAAAAACTGCGTTTAATATTGTTTCTGTTCGTCTTTCAGTTCAATGATGTATTGACGCTCCACCATACTATAACTATATCTCATCTTAGACATAAAAATTGCCTTGATTTTCCAAAAGTATAATATATATCTGATAAATTACCGTGCCTTCTTATTCCAGCCCAATAATAAATATTTGAGATAGGAATCAATAATATGAAAAAAGATGAAGAGATCATTATAAGAGTTGAGAAAGGGAAAATGAAAAAATTAAAGGAATTGGGCATTTCAGCCCAGGATGTGTTTTCCAAAGGCTTATATGAACTTTTAAGAGAAAAATATGGCGAGTATCTCACATCTGATGATGACTTTGATGAATTTATGGAGGATGATGATTTCACAGATTTTACGGGACCAAAGAATAAGTTTGAAGAGATTATTGTACCAGACAGTGACATGGACAATAACTAGTATTTTCTCATCTTATAGATTTCTCAAAAATTGCTACTTTATTCTAGTGTGGCGTGACGTTTTTGCATGGTTTCCTCGGTCTCATGTTTACCTTCCATAAGATCGGCTACTAGTCCATCTAACAAAATCCACACGCTTGCCTCGAAGAGAGTTCCAAGTGGCGCAAGTTTTTTTCTTTCAACATCGTTGCAGGTTGCAGAGATAAATAATGTTATGTCTGCATATTTTGCAATTCCAGATTTTCTCTTTCCTGTAAAAGACACTACTTTTGCACCAATATTATGGGCGATCTCTGCAGTCATCACAGCAGGAATTGTCTCCCCAGATCCTGATACTATTATTACCATATCTCCTTTTTGAACAGGGGCGGTAATGGTCTCACCAATAACAAATGTTTGAAACCCAAGATGAACAAGTCTTATTGCAAAGGCTTTTGCGACGAGTCCAGATCTGCCTGCACCATATACGAAGATACGATCAGAATCAAAAAAAATTTTTTTTACCTCGTCAATATCTTCTTGGGAGACCTGGCTTAAAATATCTTTCAACTTTTTTTGTATGTAATTAACCGATTTGCTAAAGACTATTTTTTCATTCATAGAATCTCCGAGAGATCTCTATAATCAGCCTCTTCTTTGCCCGTTCTTTTCATAATGGCCTTTTCAACCTGTAATCTCATATAAACTGCGTCATGTTCTAGGAGGGGTGATTCTGAAATAAGTGTCACGTTGTAGTTGTTATCAAGAATAACTTCAATTAATGGGGCAAGGGGCATATCTCCCTTTTTAATTGGAAGATGGTATTGCTCGTTCCCATTTTCATACAATACACCAGTTATATGTACAATATAATGTTCTAATTTGAGTGTTTCAAGTTTTTCAAAAATTTCTTTGAAATCCTCTTGCTTTTTAAGACAGCCATTACACCTTGCATGTACATGGCCTAGATCTACGATTGGTACCACACCTTTCACGTTGCTACAAACTTCTATAATCTCATCAAGATTCCCAAAAACCTTCTGTTTGCCCATTGTTTCAAGGCCAATTTTTGTCTTGATTTTTTCTTTTCTGAATGCGCTGGATAACTTTTTTGTGTTTTTAACGATCTTTTTCAATGTTTTCCTTTCACTTTTATCACCATAATATCCTGGGTGGACTATCACTGTTTTTGCCCCCATCTTGTCTGCAAGTCTGGCTGAGAATAATATCTTTTCAAAACTAAGTTCTGCTTCTTCATCATCTGCCAAATTAATGTAATAAGGTGCATGGACATGTAGTTCCACATCGTTTTCTTGTGAATATTCCTTCATGAATTGTGCTTCTTCGTCCTCCATAACATACAGTCCACGTACAAACTGTACCTCCATGGCATTTAAATCAAGAATTTGTTTTGTATAAACCAAACCATCTTTATTCGTTCTACCCTTGCATGAAAGGGGTATGCCTGCTTGTCCTATTCTTATCATAATTATTACCTCCCACCAAACTAAGCCACTTTATTTTACTTTTCCATATAGCAATTTTTCCGTTTTTTTTGATTGTTTGAAAAATTCTTATGCCAACTCTTCTAAACGACTCATAATGTTCCAAATAAGTGTTCTGCCATGTAACGGTATATTTGGATCATTTGCTAGTTCATCAAGGCGTGAAGTGGCAGTAGCAACTCGTACATCTAAGGGATCAGACTCATTAAGCAAAGAAACTTTTACTTCTTCTGCCCCTCTTCTAATATTTCTTGGAATGGAATTATCTTCATGTAGCATATCTAGTCCATCACATACTTGTGCAATTCTGTCATCTGGCATAAGCAATCACTCTTCTGTTATCTCAGCACTGTAATATAATATGAGATAAAAATATTTGGGAAGATTCATTCTTCAGAATATTGGGCATTTAGAATCTCAATTATTTCAGATGAAATATTTATTCCTACGCCCTTTACTTCCATAAGCTCTTCCTCTGATGCATTTGTAATGTTTCGTATACTGCCAAAATGATCCAAAAGTCTCTTTGCAAGAACAGCAGAAACATTTGGGAGTCCTTCTACCATAAACTGTTGCCGTTCTCTCAATGACATCGAATTTTTTTCTTCACGTATGGCAATTGCTTTTTTATCATCCTTTTGTTCTCTTTTTGCCATAACCTGCAAGAGATCAGCAGTTTCTGCTGAATCCTTTGTAGTTATTACTGGAACTCCAAAATCCACATTTATTGATGCTAGACTTCCGAATATTGCTTTGTGACTTATGTTGCGTTTTGTAAGCAAGTTTTCCCCTTCCAGAATAAGAACTGGTCGAGGATATGCATCCCTTAATTGAGCTATTTGTCTAAAGAGTTTACCACCTGTAAGGGATTCCAGAAAATCATCTACACTTTTACGTTCAACACCTATTCTGGATGATAGTACGTAATCTCCAACATCTAACTGTTGAGGTTCTACGTGCGTTCCATTGGCGGTAAGATTTCTCACTACCTTTGAGCGGTATTCTCTATGATCCACCACTACTTTTACCCCTCTGTCTTTCTTTTCATAATCTCTTAATGTTTTTTGATCTGGAGTTTTTTCTGATTTTTTGTCATAAAGCAACTCGGAATCTTCCATTCTTTTACTGAGCTTAGAGCGCAAAAGTTCAAGTTCGGACATCATGCGTTTTTCTCTTCTCTTTGCAGCCCAATAATATCCCTCGTCCGGAGTGCCTTTTGTAATTAGTATTATGACGTTCCCTGCCATTTTACGTCCTGTTCGTCCTCTTCTCTGGATGTTTCTTATCTCGGATGGTATGGGCTCATAGAATACTACTAGCTCAGTTGATGGTATGTCAAGCCCCTCTTCAGCAACAGAAGTTGCTATCAAAATGTTGTAAATCCCCGCTTTGAATTTTTTTATTACCTCAGCTTGCTGTTTTTGCGTAAGACCTTTGTCCTCACTCTTGCTGGCTTGTCCAATGAACCTTACCGGTCGAGCTTTTTCAACATCTTCCAGTACTTTAACAACATATGATGATGTGTCACGATAATGGGTAAAAACAATAATTTTTGAATTTGGCTTTGCATCTAATTGATGCCTTACGATGTTTACAATTTCCTGCAGTTTGGGGTGTTCAATATTAAGAGATTTAACGTATGCAACAGCCTCCAGAACATTACTATCGGACATGATTGTTCTTGAGGCTTTACTACTGCCCTTTGAAACCGCCTCTTTTCCCATTCTCTGAAAATAATTTTTAATTGCATTTACTCCCTGAGTCTGAAGGAGTTCGATGGAATAATGTATCTTTAGTGCTTCACTTTGAATAGATGCAGCTTTAAACAACATTTTGGGAGGGTTTGTTCTAGACCTGATTTCTCCTTGTATTCTTTTTTGCGCATCCAACAGCTTTGTACGATTTATAAGGGAGATGGAAGAAGATTCTACCACACCTACATTTTTTAATATTTTAAGACGTTCAGAAAGAGCCTTGCGAAGGAGTTGAATTGTATATGAAAAACCCTCCGGTAAAGGCACTTCTTTCCAACTCATTTTCAGATCATGTACGTATGGTTTGACATCTGGATCATATTTTGTTCGTATCTCTATGTTGCTAATGTCAAGATTTCTGCAGACATCTAGTATCTTTGAGACGTCGCTTCCAGGGGATGCTGTTATGCCAAGCACATTTCTATTGTCCCTGTGTTTTTGATACATCTCAGAAACAAAAACATATGCATATTCTCCCACTGCATGGTGCGCTTCGTCAAATATTATAAATGAAACATTTTCCAGATTCAATCTTCTAGATAAAAGATCGTTTTCTATAACTTGGGGTGTAGAAACAATGATTCTGCTTTTATCCCACATCTTTTGACGTTTTGCTGGCTGGATTTCACCTGTAAAAATGACAATGGATTCTTCATTAATTGTTAAGAATTGTTTCAGGGATTGTGCATGCTGTGTTACCAGTGGTTTTGTTGGCGCCAGAAATAATATTTTATTGTTTTCTTTTTCCAGTTCTTTTGCTATTAACATTAATGCTATGACTGTTTTTCCAAGACCTGTGGGTAAAACGACCAATGTGTTGGTTTGATGTGAAGAGTTGGCTATATTAACCTGGTAAGCTCTTGATTCAACACTATCTGGCTTTATGAACTTATGTTTGATATGCACAGAAAAGCGAATATGGTTGAGGTTTTTGTATATTTGGGATGATCGTATACTTTTGATATAATTCAAAACTGTTATAATGTGGTATGTGGATTATATATGTGGTGAATTGAGATGGATGTATTTGGTTTTGCCCTACCATTGTGGGCTGTTTTTCTTGGAGGAATAATCTTAGTAGTTGTAGCATGGAAACTTATTAAATTCGCACTTAAAGTTCTTTTATTGATAGTTGTTTTCTTTGCTATATTGATTGGTTTGGATGTTCTCAATGTCTTTACTAATATTCAACAACTACTATCAAATTTTGTCTAGTTGTCTCTCCTATTGAATGAGATGAAAAAAATCTCTCGATCGACTAATTCTAACTTACCAAAGTGTTGTCCACTTAAATTCCAGTCTTTATTATCAAGCATTGTATTGACTCTCCCCAAAAAAGCCGAAACAAAATCCCTTATTTAACTCTTTCTTTTTATGTCAATGTTTCAAAAATCATAGCATTAAAAATGCTTTATCATGATTATTATATCATATATGATATTAAAAGATTGATTCTAAAATGATTCGTATAATTTTTGGGAAAAATTATCTCAGTTAATATATATCATATATGTTATAATATATGAAGGGTAAAATATTTTATAAACAAAAATTATATTATCATATTTGTTATAATGCTATTTACATCTATTTCTAACTATTGACGAATCTATGTTACCATTATAAAATTTAAACTGAGTTTATCAACTTCGATTGATGGTTTCCAAAGTTATTTTCACATGTTGTCTTTTTAGCACAAAATGATTAAATCACATCAATAGAAGACTAAAAATGATAAAATATCACGGTTGATCTATGGGGAAAATTGAGAAAATATTTGTATTTATTCTGATAGCGATGATGATCAATTTATCATCATTTATATTGTATTAATAGTACATGCTTCAAGGTTTTAAATGGATGATATGAAACAAATTCCAAGTGGAGTAAATTTTATATTAAACTAGCAAGATTAATATATTAATGTAAGGTATATAATATACTGAAATGACTTCGCGTGAGGATTTTAAATCTTTCATCCCAGCTAAACGAGCAATACCTGAGTTAACGTTAAAAGCAGTTTTGGTTGGCATATTCCTTGCTATCGTGCTAGGTGCAGCAAATGCATATCTTGGATTATATGCCGGTATGACCGTTTCTGCAATTATACCTGGGGCTGTCATGGCACTTGCCCTCCTCAAGCCATTTAAAGGAACAATTTTAGAGGTAAATCTTGCTACAATGGGTGCCTCTGCTGGAGAATGCATTGCAGCAGGTGTAATATTTACTATTCCTGCTCTAGTTTTACTTGGAGTATGGACTGAAATTCACTATGTGGAAACAACTCTTATTTCGCTTTTAGGTGGTCTTCTTGGGGTTCTTTGGATGGTTCCTCTTAGAAGGGCATTAGTCATTAAGACAGATCTGCCATTTCCTGAGGGTGTTGCGGTAGCCGCTGTTTTGACTACCACAGTTGGTGGAGAAACTGCAGGGGATAAGAAAAAAGACGGTGGAGTTAGTGGTATATGGCTCGCAGTGGGGGGAATTGTAGCTGCAATCTATAAGTTTGGCGAACTATCACTCAATATGTTTAGGGGAACAATAGAACACATTGGTAGCATCGGAAAATATGAAATAGGTGGGCAAACTCATGATGGGTGGATATATGGCGGGGTGACGACATCTCCAGCTCTTTTAGGGGTTGGATGGATAATAGGATCACGCATAGCATCCTATGTCCTTGTGGGAGGACTAATAGGTTGGGTAATTATTGCACCGCTTGTTTCACTTGCTACAGGGCTTCCAGTACCCACTACCCCAATTGAAATAGCCGACGCCACAGCATTTGGGTATGGTAATTTAGAATTAGGCAGTCAAGTGTGGGGTTTTTTCAAAATCTGGGGGGATCAAATACGATACATCGGTGTTGGAGCAATGCTTGTTGGAGGCTTGTATGCAATATGGAGCATACGAACAAATCTTGTTGACAGCATACGGGAAGCAGTTATAGGAATAAAAGGAGGGCAAGTAGATACTAAAACAAGAACGGATCAAGACATCTCCTACAAGCTTGTATTTATACTTATTGTATTAATGATTATACCTATATTTTTGCTATACTTGTATCTTTCTGAAATGTTTGGAATTTCCCTAGTAATGGCCGTTATAACAATATTTTTTGCGTTTTTAGCTAGTGCACTTGCAGGATATCTGACAGGCCTTGTTGGATCTTCCAACTGTCCTATATCAGGGGTAACAGTTGCTGTACTTCTTATTGTCAGTTTAATAATGCTGGGATTTGGAGTCACGGGTCTTGCAGGGATGGCTGTTGTAGTTTTCATTTCAGCAGTTATATGCATCGCCGGATCAATTTCTGGAGATCTTTTGCAGTCAATGGCATGTGGACAGATGTTAGGTGCAACCCCTAAAAAATTACAGATATCAATGACTCTTGGAGTTCTAGCAATCTCTGGTGTTGTGGGTTTAGTTATTGCGGTATTGCATAAGGCGTTCACCATAGGGAGCAGACAACTCCCAGCACCTCAAGCATTTTTAATGAAGGGAATAGTACAAGGAGTCTTGGGGGGTGAAATGTTATGGCCATACGTTCTAGTAGGAATGGTGCTAGCGATAGTGTTGATACTTATAGATCTGCCTGTTTTACCAGTAGCAATTGGAATATATCTTCCTTTTACACTATCAGTACCGATATTTGCTGGTGGGATTATACGGTACCTGACAGACAGATTACTCAAGAAAAAGTTTGGAAGTGCAGAGGAAGAAGAAATCAGCGATTGGGAACTGGCAATCAAGCAAACAGGAGTAACACCAAAAGAAAAAACCATCAGAACGGGATTGCTAATGACGGCTGGACTAGTGGCAGGGGAAGCATTAATGGGGGTTGTTATAGCAATACTTATTGTAATGGGCATAAATCTCTCTTTATTTTCAGAGGCTCCATGGTGGCCGGGTTTACTCATTTGGATTTATATTGCAATACTACTTGCATATATTCCGATACGGGAAATACTAAATGAAAAGACCTGATAGGCTTGATTTAAAATTCTTATGTGTCGTTTGGTATTCATGGAAAAAACGAGAATTACGTAATCGAGTAGATATCATCTATTCTTTTTTCTTTTCCATGTTAAAAATACTGCTATTGTAATTAGGCCAAAAAGGAGTTCAAAACCAGGTGCATCATTGGTGTCATTGTTGTCATTGGAAGTATCAGTATCTTCTGTGTATCCTTCCCACACTTCATTAAGTATGTATACGTTTACAGCGGTAAACGCAATATCGTCACTATACCATTCATCATTAACTTTTTTATCAAATTGCACTCTTATATTCAACGGTGCATTTCCACCAGCCCAGTCAGTATCGGGTTTTACTCTTATCTTCCAATTATAGGTAAATGAAGTGTTTTTTTCTGATATTATCCCTAGATTTAATATTTCGTAAATGTCACAAGGTCCGTCAATTACTTCAAAAGATGAATCCTCAGCGCTATCTTCGCCGGTCTCTGATATAATTAAAGCAGTTCTTGCTGAATCGATTTTTGTATTAATCGTAGCCTTTATGTAAAATGGCTCACCACGTTTTATCTCTGCATGATCAACGGTTGTATTCTGCCATTCAATGCCATCTTCACTGTACCAAGCGTCAAAGGTTCCATAGTCGCATTCAGGTGTTTCATACGCAAGTGAAAAATCACTGAAAACTGAAATCACTACAGCTATAGAAAACGCGAATATCAAGAATTTCCCCATATTTTTCACCTGTTGATACTATAGTAGGTTGTATTGAAAAACTTTTCTTAACTATAATCCAATCCATGAGCCTCATCAATATTTCCCGCAATATCGCCTACCATCATACCCCATGAGGGAACTATTCCAAAGGCAACAGTATCAAAATCGAAAGTTAGATAGGTATTCTTGCCAATTATATTATTATTTTTATCATATATAATTTTCTGCTCTCTAACGTACACTTGCGGTTCATGACCAAACAATGGGTTGAACAGAGTCTCATCATTACTATCAATGATTTTAAACTCTGCATACTTGCCCTTCACGTTAATAAGCCAGATATTCAACGTTACAATCCATGGAGTAACTGGTGTTGGGGGTAAAATGGGTATACCAGTTGGACCGAGCATGCACAAATTCTTGACACCCAACCAATACTCCTTCTTTCCTTCAAACTCAACCTCGTTGAAAGGATCTAGATAATTTGGATACTGATCAATCGCAAGACGAATAGTTTCACTCCATTGAAAAACACCGTCGTCATCATTATGAGTAAGATTAATATCAAAACCAAAAGGAATTGTAAACTGATTTTTCAGAGCATCCATTGCTTCACCACTCAACGTATCTTTGACATCTTGTGCACTGAATGTCGCATCGGATGGTATTGCATGTTCTATCTGTTCATCAATCTTACTTTCAATGCTGGAAAACACATTTTCAATGTCGTCCTTGATTTTATAGACATACCAGTCCCGTACACAGTACACTGCCTTCGTTCCAACACTACTAAACAAAGAATTATTTTGATATGCAGATTTATTAAGATACATACTAATATTGTTGGTATACTTAGCCAATAGGTCATTTTTTGCTGCGGTCATAAGTTCGATGGGATTGGGATAATTTGTTGAATTGATACTTGAATCTTGTTTAATGTCACCAATTAATCCCAAGATTTCTGTTAATGCATTCAACGATTCTGTTTCCACCCAATCGTAAAAATCACCAGAGATATTCTCAGTATTGGAACTCCCATCGCCATTTTTTATCAACTCATCCAGATTTGGATTGAACGCATCATCTTCATATCTCTGGATAGTATCAACAAGATTTTCATCATTCAGGGAGTCATTCCTGTAGAATACATCCTTAACATCATTTTTTGTACTTTCATACTCCGAATAATAATTCAAAATTACTCGAATGGTGACGTCTTCCTCAATTTTGCTATCAGCAGTTGTAAAATGGGTCCAGTTTACCCATGTTGTGTTACCAGACGTTTCTACTGTTTTGTCACTCCAATGGTGCTGGCGAGTCCAACAAACATCATATATCTCACCATATAGCGTACATCCAGGTACAACTAGGCCTTTAGGGGGTTTACCTATCATATCCTTAAATTCATAATGATCAAATGTCCACGGCTCTGTACCATTCTCAATAGAGTAACCAGTATGATTACCATGTGTAATAATAGGGTCTGTATCTCTTTTTACATCGGTTCTAATTTCAGCAGTATAAACTGTGGAGATAATGTTATTTATTCTGTCCAATGTAGTTTGATTTTGCTCTAATTCACCTTTTTCAATATTTACAAAACCGTAGCCTAGGTCTATGTATTCTTCAACCTTATTTTTAATGTCATTTTCACTTGCATCCACCAACTCTACAGATACAGGATTGCCAATAATATCGATAAAATGAAGGATGATGCTTGTGTAATTAAAAAGAGGAATCTCGGCAATTTCAGATATGTTTATGTGTGGGTTATCATCGATACTTGTATTTTCGTCATCACCGGCATCGAAATTTGCAATTCCTTTGGAAAAATCACTTGGATCGACGATGAATCCATCTCCATCAATACCATTAAATATATTTGTGAGTGGTTGGTCACCCGAATTCTTAAGAGCCTTTCCACATTCCATTGCAAATTCAACAACACTCAATGGATCAACACTACCAAAAACCAATCCCTCTTCAAATAACAGGCCACCGTTTACAAGAGGCGAGAGATGCTTATTATTTACTACATTTAATGGTTTACCGCTGCTGTAATGCTTATATCCCCTAGCAAGAGAATAAACATTGGATAATACTGTAGTAAATGTCCACAATGGTTTAATGCCGTTAATCGTGTCATTGTATTCGTCTACCAGACTTTTGAGAAGAGGATATCTGGAGGTGATAACAGAAGAAACATTAATCTTTCGCGTTGTAACAGCGTTCCCCTCTGATGTACCAGCTAACTTCTTAATTTCTATATTTACTGGCACCTCTGCTATCCAATAGGTTTTATGACTCTTTTCAGCTTCAGGTCCAACTAATGGAATGGTAAAACGCTCCATATTCATTTCTAAATCGCTGAATGTTATATTGTCCAAAGAGGTGATAGGATAGTCTTCACCTTCAGGAATAACAACATTTATTGCATACCGTCCATCGTTAAAGGAATCGTAGAGATAATTACCGGTAAGGTAAATGTTTAGTTCATCTAATATAATATCTTTAACTCGATTGCAATTTACTTCATCTGCATTAAAGGATGAGTTTTCTGGTTGAATTACTGGCTTTTTACCTATTTCTTTTAACCCTTTCATGCCAGCAATGTTCAATGCAGTAGCTAAATCAGCCTCAGCATAATGCAATAAATTTTCAATTTCGTTGAAATCAAGGGTGCTGGATATCTCGCTTGCTTTCTGCAGTTCCAACTTTGTGACATAAACTGTTGTAAAACTACTCCCAAGTATGAGAAAGATACCTATAACTGAGAATGGAATACGGGCACTATCATCTTTTAGAAAATTTCCCCATGTTTTCATCTTCTTGTCACCCACACAGTGAGAACAACTTTTGCTTTGTTTAGCGAAATACGTTCAAAAAGCCAGTTTGAAATCATTTCTTCAAGATCGATGAGCTCATCAGTTTCTATTAATTCAAAAATACTGTCGACAAAATACTGGATATATGGATCCATAAAACTGACTACTATGCTAGTTACATTTTCCTTTATCGCCATTTCAAGTGCATCGAAACCTTCAGAAAGGGAATCAATTGATTCTCCAAGAAAATTGGTGAAATTTTCAATGAGAATATTGGTAATTTTATCAAAGATGGGATTACTCACAGCATCGTTAACAATATCTGCGAACATACTATCAACTGTTCCGAGAGCCTCACCCATAACTGCACTTATAGCATCCTGTGAAATAGTTCCTATTGTCGCCTTGATTTTATTAAAACCATAATCGAGTGTAGCATTTACGATACCTGGAAAAACAGTCTCATTATCTGAGTCTCTAATGCCGTCAATCAGAAAACCATATAT
>Ga0180433_10005609_pt1 | contig 16858 bp, 17 predicted proteins | sample SS_ome_8_FD_132980 | JGI IMG/M metagenome (GOLD analysis project Ga0180433, IMG submission 132980) | Hypersaline lake sediment archaeal communities from the Salton Sea, California, USA - SS_1_D_1 metaG | ecosystem: Environmental > Aquatic > Non-marine Saline and Alkaline > Hypersaline >... | reverse complement strand
CAGCCTTTTACTAAGGAAGAGATGGAACAAATGACTAGAAAGGCCAAGGAGCTTTACAGAAAGGCCAAGGAGCTTCACGGATAGGCAAAGAGCAAGCACCGCCTGTCTTTCAAACTCGTTTTCCACCAATAGACCGATATACTTATGCAAGCTGCTATAAGTGCATCGGTCTTTCTTTTTTTTAAACTATGATTAACGATGAATCAAAAAAAATAACTGCTAAAATAACTACTCCTCCGATCATCACGGCGGTAAAATACATATTCTGATGAGCTGGCCTATCTTCCTTTTTATCCCTGAAAAATCTACTTATAATTTTTTTCATATGTTTGATCTTATCTATTATTATAGTAACTATTTACTTAGCTTGTGTCAATTGTTGGAACTATGATTAAGCTGATTACTATGATTAACTATGATTTTCTTTACTAGTAATCATAGCCCTCATTTAATCATAATAATCATAGTTCAGACACCTATTAATCATAGTTCAAAGCACCTTAATCATTGCCCTATTTTACTTCTCATTAATCTTCTAATTTCTAAACTCTTGGCACCGAAATTAATTAACAATCCGACTTCAAGGCCATAGGCTTCTAAGTAGTTTATGCCCTGGGCTAAATGCACGTCCTCAAGTTTAATCACCGCTTTTGTCTCTACCATAACCTTATCTTCAACAAAAAAATCAACTCTTCTATTGCCGATGTCATATCCTTTATAAACAAGTTTCATTTCTTTCTCTCTTAAAAAGTGGATGCCTAAAGCTCTTAATTCAATAGCCAGGGCTCTTTGGTAGATAACTTCCTGAAATCCATTGCCTAAAATCTTATGCACTTCCATGGCTGATCCAATTATTTTTGAAGTTAATTCTGAGTATTTATATTTTTCATTAATAATCATAGTTTTCATTTAATCATATAAATCATAGTTCAGACAATCTTAAAAATCATAGTTCAGACAACACTCTAATTATCTCTTTTTCCTTATTTTTAGTCAATTTGAACTATGATTACGTGTCACGTTCGACGTGAAGAGTGATTACTATGATTAACTATGATTTTTGTTATTCACATTCTTATTAATAATCATAGCCCTCATTAAATCATATAAATCATAGTTCAATACACCTTAATCATAGTTCAAATCCTCCCCCAATTTAAAAAACGCAGAATAGACTTTTCTGCTAATATTTGTTAAAATAAATATGGTTCTTTGTCCAAGCATGAATACTGGAGTGAACCCACATATAGATGAAGGAGACGTATCATGGATGCTCCAAATAAAAACGATGGAAAAAGGCGAGGGATTTTAATCCCTTTTCCTGTTCAGTCGCACACGATGCCCATCCAGCCAGAAAACGACAAATACCCTGGCTATTTCGGCGTTCGCTGTGCAGGATGTGGAAGCTACATTGATGATGAAATCTGCAATTGCGGATGGGACCATGCTCATAAGATACGCTATAGATAAGCGTACTAAAAAGGGGTGAGGCCTGTTTTACTCGCCCTTTCTTTTTTTACCTAAAAAATCCATCCTACCTTAGTTTGAATTGACTTATATTAAAACATAAATTAAGATATAAGCAACTTTGAATACAGGGGAATAAGGAGGGGGATATGGACTTTGGCTGGAAAAAATATGCGCTTGATGCAATTGAGGCCTTGTTATGGGAAAACGCTGGTATTATCAAGGCAACTTGCCTGGAAGGAAAAAGGTGTGCAGTGTGTGAAGAAACATCCTGCCAGGCTGGGTTATATAAGAAGGGGGATGGCTTTCGGCTGGTTGTTGGAATTATAATTCGAGCTGATCATCATAGCTCCTTTACATTCTCTTTCTCTGACATACTGAAGGTCAGTACTGGCGGGCGAGTTACCTTTAACGCTCACAGTCAAGATGGAAGCGTACGGACTATGACAATAGAAAAAGATGCCGGGCTACTCAAGTGAGATGGCAGGCTATGGCTACGGCCTGATCCATCCTTCTTGCGCCATGGACCGACACACTAAGTATATACCTGCTTAGATACAGTGTTGGTCTTTTTTTTGAACTATGATTAAGCTGATTACTATGATTAACTATGATTTTATTATCAATATTCTTATTAATAATCATAGCCCTCATTAAATCATATAAATCATAGTTCAATACACCTTAATCATAGTTCAAAAAATATAAAAGACCGCTCGCGGTCTTAACTACCTTACCTTGACAAAATAATTTTCCTTTGCTATTATAGTATTAGAATCCATATGAAAAAGCACCTCTTAAGGGTTGGTCCTTAGGCGGTGTTTTTTCGTTTTATATTCAAGTTTCTTCTTTAAATTATCCATAAAAACCAATTTATCTTTAGCAGTTTTTCTTAAAAGCACAGAACAGGTCTTTGTGTATGGACTTATTACCTTTTCCAGTTTTTTGTTTTTATACAAATATTTTACTAAGCAATAAAAATCTCCATCACTGGTGACTATTATTGCTTTTTTATATTCTTCATAATCAATCATAGTCTGAAGCACTAAATCAGCGTCAACATTACCTTTTATTTCACCGTCATGACTGATTAATACTGGTTTAAATATTAATATATAACCATATTCCTGTAATTTTTTATACATTTCCTGGTTATCCGGAATATACCCCAAAAACAAATAGGCGCGTTTAGCTTTGTATTTATCTTTTAAATAAATTCTAAATTTTTTATAATCCAACTTCCAGCCCAAGTCTTTTTGCACACCTAAATTCAAGTTCTGGCTATCAATATATGCATAATTGTTATTAGAATTTTTCATATCTTAATTATCTCTTTTTCCTTATTTTTAGTCAATTTGGACTATGATTAAGCTGATTACTATGATTAACTATGATTTTCTTTACTAGTAATCATAGCCTTCATTTAATCATAATAATCATAGTTCAAAACATAGTAATCATAGTTCAAAACAAAAATCCTGCTTCAAAAAGCAGGAAAGAAAGGTCGGCGCGGAATGACCTTTCTAGCTTCGCGGCAAAGCCAGGTGGCTTGCTTCGACTCCACATCACGGAGCCCTTGGCCGCTCTTCTCCGGTAAGCCGTCAAATAGGACCGGTTAACCGGCGCTGAGGCTCATGATGCCTTCCACAAGTAATTGAAGGTCATCAAGTCCCCCTGATTCATATACTCCAACCACCCCTTTCCTAGGTCACCCGCGCCTTTTACTATCTTAGCAGAAAAAAATATTTGTCAATCCCTCCCCAGTTTCGGTTATATTTTAGCCTCTTTTACACCAATTTTATTAAGAATTGAAGTAGAGGAGTAACTATAACAGTTATGAAGCTGGGGATGGATTGACATTATCACTTTGTCTTGTTTTACTAAATACTGAAGGTAGATTTCTTGCGAAGGCATATTGAATTCGGGTCAAATGCTATCGCACCTGAAGGCCAGGAAAAAGGAATTTACCTCCGTTTTCTTTATCCGTATATACTATAAATAACTGCTGGGAGAGGTATAGAGCCGATTTTTTGTTCTAAACGTGTCAAATGATTTAAAAAGTAACTTTGTGCCTTCTTTAATTATAATTGTTAAATACGGTTTAATCCCACAAATCTACCCCGGTAGCGACCGGGGTGGGAGAAAGGCTGTGGTTACGTTCTTACATCATTAAACAAATATCTCTAGGGTTACATTTTACATCATTTAATTCACCTAAATTGACATATTATAATCTTTTTGCTATACTGATAACAGGATTTAGCTAATATCACTATATAGAAATTTATCCTGCTTCCTTTCCAGGGTCAGGATATGTCGGATTTCTATTTATATTAGAAATCCGTTTTTTATTAACATCTTAAAACAACATGACAGGAACAATCAAAAAGCTAACTGACAAAAACTTTGGTTTCATTACCAGAGATGAAGGTGGTAATGATTTATTCTTCCATGCCAACAACTTAGAAGGCGTTGAATTCAATGCTCTCCAGGAAGGCGACAAGGTAGAATTTGAAATTATTGACACTGAAAAAGGTCAGGCAGCTGATAAAGTTAAAAAAGCTTAATTCTTTTTTATAACGAGTAAAAAATCCACCCCGGTCGAACCGGGGTGGATTTTTTTATTTTATTATTTTACTTATTTCCCTTATAATTCGCATGTGCCCCATTTGTAGCGGGGCTTTTTTACGCTAGTAAAAAATAACTTTATATCCCGTACATACTTTGTATACCTTCAATATCAGCCGGCTCTAAATCTCTTTTCTTAGTTTCACCGTTGTCAGAATACCCGTACATAGTAACTTCTGTGCAAGTCCCAGAATAAATATCATCCATACCAACTGCATGGCCTAATTCATGCGTCATGATATTAGCTAGATCCATTGTGCTTGAGCTTATTAGAGCATCTCCCCAGACATAGCTATCATTCAAGCGGATATCAAATTCTACGATCTGCTTGCCTCTTGGTGTATACCAGACCGAAGTTATGCCAATAGTGCCGCTGGCTAAAGGTCCGAAGTCAATGGCATTAACATAATTCTGATCCCCATATTCCTGGCTATAGTCTATACTGTAACTATCATTTAGCAACTCTGCTGTTGTTGCATTATCCCAGGTTTCAGCAGAAGAAGATATGGTTTGAGCAACAAAATTTTCTGATAATCCGTCGTTATTAGTCGGATTAATTACGTAACTTACCGGCAGGCTTTTCCATTTAACTCCCATTAGCTTAAAGCAAGAATCGCCTTTATCGGGCTTACCCGGCTTATCAGGCTTGCCGCTGCCTGGATTATCAGGTTTAACATAATGAATAAAATCCACGCGCTCTAATTCCCATCCATCAGTAATCACCGGTGATTTTTTCGGAGCCTTAGCTCTTTCTTTAGCTCGGTCCGAATTAGGAATAAGCATCCCTGCCTGCGCTACCCCTAAATAAGCTAAACTCAAGCTAAAAATAATAGTGATAATAATTGCTTTTTTCATATAACATTTTAAGTCATCCTGAGCGACCCTTTACCTTCCCCCAGAATAACATAATTAATTAATAATTATATTATACATTATATTAATTAAGTTATTATTAATTGTCAACTCTTGAAAAAAATTAAAAAACCAACCATCAATTTCCACTTAGATTAATAAAATTGGCGTTTAATTGGCGTAGCTTGGCGACATACCTCAACAAAAAAACCAGCCCTAAGCTAGCTTATTATTAATCAATCTTTCTGTGTAGACAGGCCGCCTTAACAAAAAATTTAATTACCATTAAACTAAGTAACTAATTAACTAATCCTAATTCTTTTCCTTGACTTTAATTATCCCTATTAATATACTAAAAGCAGTATTTGATCTTTAAACATCAACCAGGGAGAGCTAATGTTATGAACAAAATAACATTAGGTAGGCCCATAACCGCCCTAATAAATGGGCAAAAAGAAAGGGGAGCTGTTATGAAAGATGAAGTAGCAGGTAGACCTTCGGTTAGTACTAACCTATTATTAGATGTACAAAGAAAATTCGGTGGTGGCCTTCAAGGATCTTTGCCGTCCTCTCTACAATTGTGGTATAACAGTACAGTAGCTGTAATACGCTGGCTCGGAGATTGCGGCCCGGATGTTGTCAGGGAAGCTTTAAAAGCTTTCCAGCCCAGTCCTGCAGATATATTTAACCTTAAAAAAGCATTCCTTAAGGTAAATATTAACTGGGTATTAGAAGAGTCTGAGAATCAGGGAACAGGATATCGCCTAGGCGGAAAAAACATTGCGGATCTTTGGAGCGCGCTAGAGCGAACTGGAATTGATATTTCATCTAAAGGAAATATCTGGGAAGGAGAAACTACTAGACCTGGTCCAACTTCCTTTAATGCTAATTCCTTACGGCCTCTAAAAGTCAAAAGAATGTCTAGGAAAAAAATCAATGAATATCTTGATTCAGCGGCAAGTAAGGCCGAAACCTTAGATCATTTTCTTGATTTAGCGATTTTAAGTATAATACGCAATCAGAATCCCATTACTGGCATTTTGGAGAATCTGGAGAACCTTGATACTGATGATAATCCAGATTATTGGCACATGCTTTGTCGAGACAGCTTAATCCAAAGGGGTGGCTATGTAGCAATATGTGTTCAGAAACGTAACCGCCTGATAAGGTTGTCCTCCTATCAAGGCACTCCTGATGAAATATCAGACATCTTTTACTACCTTTATGTATGATTGATCAAAAATAAGTATGAGCAATCAAAAAGCCGAGAGCATTCCACTCCCGGCTTCTTTTTTTATTTCAATAACTCTGTCGTCTGTTTACTGTTTACTGTCGTCTCATTCACTTCTTACTTTTCCCCTTCTTCTTCTCTTTTCCAGTATGCTCCTTAACTATATCACCAATTTTTTTCACCCCCTCGCTAATCACTGCTAAATACGAAGCACTATGCTCCATTTTTTCTTTAAACTCTTTAATCACCGTATTAATTTTGGCAATCTTCTCGCGCGTTTCTTGAATAATCTTTAAAACCTGGCGCATAATCATGGCCAGATAATAAATAAACCAGGCTAAAAATATAGTTAACCAGAGTGCGCAGAAAGCAATGACTAAGTATAATAAATCCTTACTATCTTGAACTAATCCCATATATTTATAAGTTAAATATAATATTTAAATTATTAAAGTTTATCAGTTGAACAGGAAATCTGGAAAAGTATATCAGAATACCAGTATAGCAGGTTTAAATTTTTCTGATACCCTAATATTCTGATTAACTTTCCCTGTTTAACTGATATCCTAATAACCTTTTGGTATCTGCTAACAGCTTATACTATACTCTATGCTTCATCTTCTTTGTCCTCATCCTCCTTTTCATCCTCAACCTTTGCCTCCCCCAGCTCAAATACAATCCCCCCAAACCGCTTAGCAAAAATATTATACACTCCGGCTATAACAAAGCCAATCACCCAGCCAATCACGGCCGTAACAAAAGCTACTATTAGGCCCACTAATAATCCAGTGCCAATATTAAAAAGAATTACTACTAAAATCGAGCCCGTAAAATTCTTCTGCATAATAATATTTATCATCGCCGAAATGGCTATGCCAATCGCCATAAAAAAACCCACTAAACAGTAAATAACGCCTACTGTATTTGCTAAAGTTGATTTTTTAAAACTCTTTATCTCTTTCATGTATTATCATTTAACTACTTATAATATATATCCTGACTTAATTATTTATTACTACTCACAGATATCACCACAAATCTACAAATCCTCTCACAAATTCATAAATTCTAATATTAATTCTATATTTGTATATTTGTGAAGAGATTTGCCCGCCCCGCGTCGCAGAGCCGGGCCGGGGTTGATTTGTGGGTAAGTTAAAAGTTACGTATTTGTGCTCTAAACTTCTGCTCCAATCTTTTTATCAGCTTAGCCTGCACCTTATCCACTTCTTCGGCAGTTAAAGTCCGGTCCTTGGCCTGGTATGTGATATGAAAAGCTAAATTCTTCTTATTAGCCCCTAGTTTCTCGCCTTGATAAACATCAAATAATTCCACATTATTAATAAGCTTATTAAAACTAGCCATTTCCTGCCTAATTTCATTATACAATATTTTATCATTTACGACAAAGGCTAAATCGCGGCTGACTTCTGGAAATTGCGGTGCCTCCTGATACTTTTTAACTTCTTTTTTTACATAAATATTATATAATTCTAGAAAATTTATTTCTCCGGCCACTATTTCTTTTTTAAGGCCTAAATTATTCTTAACTAAAGTATTAACTTTAGCGATTACTCCCACTTGTCTTTTATTAACTATAATTTCAGCTGTTTCATTTTTATCCATCCATTGATCAGCTTGCTTTACTTCCCTAAAACTAACACTTAAACCTAAGTAATCTAGCAAATTCTCAAATATTCCTTTAGCTTGGTGCCTGGCATCACCTGCTTTTTCTTGCGCCAGTATTATACTAATGCGCTTTTCCTGCTCCGGCAGCGTTTCTTTTGATCCCTTGCTCTTCTTCAGCTTGCCTGGTTCAGCTAAAAACACATTGCCGATTTCAAAAATTCCAATATTATCGTACTTAGCCTGATTTAATTTTATATTTTCCAGCAAATGCGGCACTAAACTCTGCCGCAGTATTGTATGCTGGCATAAAATCGGATTCAAGAGTTTGATATGATTGCGGGCATCAATTTTTAATTTTTTAAGCTGCTCTTCACATACATAAGAATAATTATAACATTCAACTAAGCGTGCCGCCTTTGATAAGATCTCTTTTATATTTCTCTCCAGCATTCTTTCTTTATTAATTTCAGGCGCCTTAAGAACAATCTCTGGCGCCGCTGGCTCAATATTATCATACCCATAAATCCGCCCTACTTCCTCAACTATATCTTCAGGTATAGACACATCCCTAGTCGCCCGCCACGTCGGTACAGTAATTTCTAATTCCTTAGCAGACTTCCTCCCCTTAATAAGGGGAGGATTAAGGAGGGGTTTCATACTAAAGCCTAAACTTTTTAAAATTTCAACTACTTTAGATTCTGGAATCTCTGCGCCAACTCTTTTATTTAACCAGTCTAAATCCACCCTGATCGGACCCTGATCTAATTTAAACTTTTTTTCATCTACCAGCTTGCTGACCACCTTAGCTTTAGGGCATAACTCTTTGACTAATTCCACAGCGCGGGCAATAGCTAGCTCGCATAAATTCGGATCTAAAGATTTTTCAAAACGCATAGAAGATTCAGTGCGCAGTCCCAGCTTCTGGGCGGTTTTTCTTATTTGGATCGGCTCAAAATTAGCCGCTTCTATAATAATTGAGCTGGTATTATCCGCAATTTCACTTGTTAGCCCGCCCATAACTCCAGCCACCGCAATCGGCTTACTGCTATCAGCTATTACTAACATCTCTTTATCCAGTTCTCTCTTCTCTCCATCTAAAGTCTCTATTATCTCTTTATCTTTCGCCCGTCTTACCACAATTTCGCATTCGCTATTATTCGCTCTATATTCGCTTCTTATTCGCGACGTATCAGATTCGCTTCTTATTCGCGATGAATCAAACGCGTGGAGAGGCTGTCCCAGATCCAGCATTATATAATTAGTTATATCTACAATATTATTAATCGGCCGCATGCCCACAGCCAAAAGTCTTTCCTGCATCCACTTAGGTGAATCCTTAATCTCAATCCCGTCCATCATAATACCCATATACCTTGGACAAAGCTCAAAATCCTTCACTTTCACGTTAAGCTTATACTTATCAGAGTCTGTCTTAATCTTATTCGTGGCTATTCGTTTATAATTCGTGGTAATTCGTGTGTTCAAAAAAGCAGAAATCTCTCTGGCTATACCAACATGACTCCAAAGGTCCGGCCGATGGGTAATAGATTTATTATCAACTTCAAAAACTATATCTTTCATATTAAAATAATCGCCTAGGTTTTGCCCGACCTTAGCTTTCTTATCCAATATCAAGATGCCAGTATGGTCATCTCCCAGCTCCAGCTCATCTTCAGCGCAAAGCATACCGGTTGATTTTTCACCTCTGACTTCGGCTTGTTTAATTTCCACGCCATTAGGAAGAACTGCTCCCACTAAAGCCACTGGCACTAACTGCCCTATCTTTATATTAGGTGCGCCACAAACAATACTTAAAGTGTCATTGCGAGGAGGAGCGGACCCAGCTGCTCGCGAGCGGCCGGGGGAGCGACGACGTCGCAATCCCGTGGTTTTAGGGACATTCTTCTCTCCCACCTGTACTGCCACTAAAGACAACCTATCTGCATTAGGATGCCTTTTTATTTCTAATATTTTTCCTACCACTATATCCTTAAATTTTTCAGACTGCTTTTCAAACGAATCAATCTCAACCGTATGCATAGTCAGGCGCAAACCTAACTCTTCCGCAGTTATTTTCTTCGGTATCTCCACAAAATCTTTTAACCAGTCTAGACTTATATACATATTATCTTATAAATCATATAAATCTTTGCCCGCTTAGACTCAGCGAGGCCAGCAAATAATTAGCAGGGATTTATAAGATTTATATGATTTCCTAATTCGCTAAATTCGTTCTAAATTCGCGCATATTCGCGATTAGTTTAATTCGCGAGTCTCAAAATTGTTGCAAAAACCTTAAATCCCCTGAATGAAAAAGACGAATGTCATCAATCCCATACCTCATCATTATTAACCTTTCTATCCCCATGCCAAAAGCAAACCCGCTAAACTTTTTCGGGTCAACTCCGCCGGCTTTTAACACGTTCGGATGCACCATACCCGCGCCCATCATCTCGCACCACCCGCTATGCTTGCAGCTCGGACAGCCCTTGCCTCCGCAGATGGTGCAGCTCATGTCAATTTCAAATCCAGGTTCAACAAACGGAAAATACCCGGGCCGTAAACGCACCTTTAAATCCTGCTTAAACATACCGGAAAGCATCTCCGCGATTACCGCTTTAAAATTAGCGATCGAAATATCCTCGCTAACCATCAAGCCCTCAAGCTGATAAAAAGTATGCTCATGGCAGGCATCAGTTGCTTCGCACCGAAAAACCCGGCCCGGCACAATGCACCTGATCGGCGCGCCATGCTTTTGCATCGCCCTAATTTGCATCGGCGAAGTATGCGTCCGCATTACTAATCCACTCCCCTCTGAATCCACATAGAAAGTATCTTGGATATCACGCGCCGGATGAGTTTTTGGAATATTTAACGCTTCAAAATTATAATACTCGCTCTCCAGCTCTGGACCATCTAATACCATAAAACCCAAAGAAGTAAACAGGTCTTCTAATTCATTTCTTACCGTAGTTAAAAGATTTAGATGTCCGCGCTCTTGTTTTTCGCCCGGCAAAGTCATGTCAACTACTTCCCTCGGCTTGCTACCCATAACTACATTTCTAGCTTCCTTAAACTTATCTAAGAGCTCGTTTTTTATTTCATTAGCTAGCTGCCCAATTTCTTTTTTCTGTTCAGGATCAAGGTTTTTTAAATTCCTTAAAACCTTGGTGAGCTCACCCTTGCGGCCTAAATACTGAACTTCCAGCTCACGCACAACCTTAGAATCCCGAGCTTTTTCCAGGCTATCCAATATTTCTTTTTTTAAATTGTTTAATTTATCTTGCATATTAATAACCTATAAAATATCAGCCATAGATTTGGCTTTTATAGTTTTACCTAGTTTATAATCTATTTCAGCTTGTCTTACATCTTTTAATAATTCGTCTTTAGAAATATAACTCTTGCTCTTATTTAATAAATATTTTTTTACACTCTCCATACTATTCATTATTTAAATTATCAATTTCTGCATTAAGTTCCAAGTCTTTCGTATTGCGCGTGCTATAGCTTATTAAAAAATACTCTAAAATAGTTAAGCCGATTACTAAAAATATTAAATTATACCAGGTAAATAAATCCTTAGATAATAAGAATAAAGTAGCTACAATTAAAAAGGCAAAAATAAATGACTGCCTAAAAGCCGCGCTCACTGAATACCAAGCTAACTCCCGCTTTAAGCCGATAAACCTGACTATAAAACCAACAATAGCGGCTGTCCCGCTTATGGCAAAAAATAGCGAAACATAAAACAACAAAAATCCTAACCAGTTTGTAATCTCAGGATTAATCGTCCAGCTCACAAACAGGAAACCACCCCACAAAAAAACAGTAGTAATTATCATGATTAATAAATAAGAACGTAAAGTCATGTTTCCTCGTGTCATTGCGAGCGACCCTGAGCTTGTCGAAGGGGAGCGTCGCAATCCCGTGAATTATCCTTGCGGATATTTATTTCTTTTACACTATAACATTAACACTTAAAGCCACCTTTTTCAAGTTATGCATCTTATCTTTTTTACTATTTCATCACCAATTTTTTTATTAATCTCCCTAATAATCTCATCTTCTCTTTGCTGTAATTCTGCTACTGCTGAATCTGAAAGAGAAGCAATATTTAATACTCCGTTTTTTATATACATAGCCCTTACTTTTCTAGCCACCTCTGGCCGCAATAACCGATCCCTAGAATCATTAAAACATTTTATCACCTGCGTATCCTTAACCTGCCCGGCAATCCCAGCCTTTTTAATCGCCTTTGGTAGTAGTGAAGAAACTTTAAACATATTTTATTCTTCAGCCATGTCGAGGCTATGCCTCGACATAGTACCTAGTTAACCGTGTCGCTCCGCATACAACGTCGAGGCACTTTACCCTTCAGCCATGTCGAGGCTGTGCCTCGACATAGTTTATGGTTAACCGTGTCGCTCCGCATACAACGTCGAGGCACAGCCTCGACGTGACTACAAAAATTCGGGTCATTCAGATGAATTCGGGGTTTCGGATCGGGTATTCGGAAATTAGAATCAAGCATTATGGACCACTCTCTGCGGAAACGGAATCTCAATCCCTTCCTTCTCAAACTGTTTAACTGTTTCTTTAATTAAAGCATGTTTAATCCGGCCTTCATCAGCTACTTCGTCAACCTTTAAAATAATAATAAAGTCTATTGACGATTCACCCAGTTCTTTAAACCTGACAATCGGCTCATTGTCTGGTTGTTTTATTTTTTCCTGCTTAATTACATTTTTAGCTATTCTAATGGCTACCTGTTCAACTTCCTCTAAATCACTGCCATAAGCAACACCGGCTTTAATTGAAGTAAAGAAAGGCTTTTCTGGATAATCATAGCTGGAAATTTTTTGTCCCACAAAAGTTGAGTTGGGTACAATCACCGTGTTGTTGCCAATCGTCCTGATTCTTACCGAGCGCCAGGAAATATCTTCAATATAGGCCTTGGTGCCGTCTTCTAGCTGGATCCAATCACCAATATTAATTGACTTATCCATGGCCAGAAACAGCGCTGAAAATAAATTCGCTAAAGTCTCCTGCAAGCCTAAAGCAATGGCTAGCCCGGCGATGCCTAAACCGGCAAGCAGCGGTCCAATTTCTATGCCTAGTTGTTTGAGGATAATAAGTAAAGCAATCGCATACACAAATACTGAAATAAGCTTTCTCACAAAAATAAACATGGTCTGGTTAATTTTTCTTGCTCTTTCTTTTTGGCCATACCAGGCAATAAATGTTTTTAATATCCGGCTCACTGTAAAACCCAAAATTAAAATTACTAAAATCAGGACTACTTCTTGAATGCCAACTCCTTTAAAACTCCAGCCAAATCCATAATACTTGAATGCATAATAAAAACCCAGGACAATCGCAATGTATCTGATCGGTAGTTTTATAGCATCAATAATCTTATCGTCTAATGATGTTTTAGACCGGCTGGCCAGCTTTCCTAAGAGGCCAATAATAATTGTCACTACGTAAGAAGCTACCCAAAATCCAATCACGATTAAAGCAGCCACTATTAATTTATTTTCTAGCATATGTTTGTTTACCTCCCCTAACCCCTCCTTATAAAGGAGGGGAATCTACGAGAATTCCTCCCCTTCTTGTCCTCCGAAGCTTTAGCGTAGGAGGGACTAAGGGGAGGCCTGCTCGCAATGCACGCTAGCGTTGCAGGCGGGTGGCCGAAGGCCGGAGGGGTTAAAATTATTTTAATTCATTATACTCTTTTTCAAATCCAGCTAATCTCTCCCTTTCTTTTTTCACAATAACCTTTGGTGCTTTCTTAACAAAATTCTTATTATCTAATTTAGCTTTTATATTTTTTATTAATTTCTCTAATTCAGCTTTCCGTTTAGTAATCCTTTCTTTTTCCTTAGCTTCATCTTTAGCGCCAACTAAATAAATTACCGTGTCTGCTGCTACGACTTTAATAGCATCTTTTATCTTTGGATCTTTTTCAACCACCTCCAGCTCCTTAATTCCGGTCCTTAATCCCTTGATTAATTCCTCCTGCGATTCAACCAGCTCCGCATTCTTTCTGGTATATATTATAGCCTTAATCTTTCTCTTTGGCTCAACCTTATTCTCGGCCCTGGCGTTTCTAACTGCTGTTATTATTTTAATGATTAATTCTACGCGAAATTTAGTTTTATAAATTTTCTTTAAACTGTTGGCTGAAACAGTCTTTTTTCTATTAATAGCCGGCCATTTAGTAATGATTAAACTGTTTTTTTCGCTTTTACTATAAGCATTCTGCCAAATAACTTCAGTTACAAAGGGCATAAAAGGATGCCATAACTTTAGTATTGTAGCTAAAATATAATTTAATATTACCCCCTTATTTCCCTCAATTTTAGCAACTTCTAAATACCAATCCGCCAATTTATTCCAAGTAAAATCTTTTAAAATTTCTCCAGCTTGAGAAAAATCATAATTATCTAAATTTTTAGTTACTTGAAGCTTAACATCTTCTAATTCTTCTAAAATCCAATTATCAAAAGCAACTAATTTTCTTATTTTTTCTCCATCTGGTATTTTCTGCCCAACATCTTCAGCTTGCTGAATTATGTACCGGCATATATTCCATAGCTTATTAACAAAATTCCGATACCCAGCAATCTTTTCTTCACTTAAACGCAAATCATTGCCCGGTGTAGTACCGATAAGCAGTGATAAGCGCACCGCATCAGTACCATACTTCCCGCATACATCTAAGGGATCAATTGATGTTTTCGGCCTGGACTTACTCATTTTTTTCCCATACTTATCTAAAACCATGCCGTGTAAATAAACATTCTCAAAAGGAATTTCTTTTAAAGCAAACAATGACATCATAATCATCCTTGATACCCAAAGCGTAATTATTTCATAACCAGTTTCTAAAATTTGAGTCGGGTGAAATTTCTTTAAGTCACCGCTCTTTTTATTATTCTTATAAGTTTCCGGCCACCCTAAAGTAGAAAAAGTCCACATGCCGGAAGAAAACCAGGTGTCTAAAGTATCTTTATCCTGCTTCCAGTCCTTACCCGCAGGCTTGTCAACTCCAACATAAATTTCCTCGGTTGCATTATTTTCTAATTCAATTACCCAAATACCATAATTTTTTATCCTTTTATTTAATAAAGGATGTTTGCTCCACCACCTTTTTATTTCATCAGCAGTTTTTCCGGGATAATCATCTCCTGGTTTATAGACTTTAAACATCTTGTCCATGGTTTTAAAATGAACAACCTTTTTAACAGCTTTTACCACCGGCTTTACCTTTTTAATAATCTGATCCGTTTTATCATTAGCTAAAGAAAAATTAATAATATCACCTGGTTTAAAATCTCCCCAATATTTTCCTTCCCCCTTTTTTCTGCCTGCCCTGGCTTCAATTTTTTTTGTCCCATCAATAAGGCCTTGGAAAATATCCTTCCCATAAATTTTCATATCCCACTCCCTCTGCCCAACCAAATCCGCATTAGTCCGCGCAAGTCCGCGCAAGTCCGTGCAAGTCCGCATCAGTCCGCTTCCTTCCGCACTAATCCGCGTAAGTCCGCGTAAATCCGCATCAGTCCGCGTCCGGTACCAGACTGGAATCCGATGCCCAAACCAAATCTGCCTAGAAATGCACCAATCATGTAAATTTTCCATCCAATCCAAATACCTTTTTTTAAATCTTATTGGGATGAAATTTATTTCTTTATTTTTAGCTACTTCAATCGCTTTTTCTTTAAGCGATTTATTTCCTAGCCGCTTAAGTTTTTTATCAACTGACACAAACCACTGCTTAGATGGTAATGGCTCAATAGCTGTATCACAGCGATAACATAAAGACAAATTATTTACTATTTCTTCTTCTTTTTCCAACAAGCCGAGTTTCTCTAAATCTTTAACAATCATCTCCCGCGCCTTTATTGCATCCTTACCTGAAAATTTACTAAAACCAGACTTTATAATACCGTCTTCATTAATTACTTTTATAATTTCTAAATCATTGGCTTCAGCCATCTGCCAGTCAATCGCTGAATGAGCTGGAGTTACGCCCAGGGCACCAGTACCGAATTTCATATCTACCTGGCGATCAGCAATAATTTTTAATTTTAACGGCACGCCCACAAAATCTGCCTTAATAGTCTGGCCGATATATTTTTTATAGCGCTTATCTTTTGGATTAACTGCCACTGCTGTATCGCCCAATTTAGTTTCCGGCCGAGTGGTGCTAATACTAAAAGGAAAACTCTTGTTATATTTAAAAGTATACATTTTTGCTTTTTGCTCTTTATAGTCAACCTCATCATCAGCTAAGGTAGAATGGCAGCGCGGACACCAGTTTACTATTCTTTCGCCTCTATATATTACTCCTGCTTCATACATATCAACAAACATCTTTTTAACGGCCTCTACCCGCCTTTCATCTAAAGTAAAAGCCTCTCTTGACCAATCTAAGGAAGCGCCCATTTTTCTGGTTTGTTTTAAAATTGTCGCTTGAGTTTCATCTACAAATTCCCATACTTTTTCTAAAAATCTTTCCCGGCCTAAATCATGCCGGGTTAATTTTTCCTCTGCTAATAACTTTTTTTCCACTACATTTTGTGTAGCAATAGCCGCATGATCAGTCCCTGGCACCCATAAAGCCCGATAGCCTTTCATTCTATGATGGCGAATCAATAAGTCTTCAACCGCTAACATCATAGCGCTCCCCATATGCAATTTTGCAGTAATATTAGGCGGGGGCAATACGATGGTGTAAGGTTTGGCGTTCTTAGGTAAAACCAAATTATCAGGGTTAAAAAGCCCTGATTCTTCCCAATTTTTATATATTTTATCCTCGTATTTCTTAGGCTCGTAAGCTTTTGGTAAGTCATTTTTCATACTTAAAGAGTATCAAAGTTAGCTAAATTTGGCAAGAAATGGTATAATAAAAAGTTCCCCCCTGTCAAATAATATAAAAAGGTAACCGTAGACCCCTTCGTTAAATAATTTAAAAAGTAACCATGGGGCAACTATCAAATTATAGTATTTATTAATTTTTAAGTTTAGATAATTGGTTTAGTT
>Ga0180433_10005608_pt1 | contig 16859 bp, 10 predicted proteins | sample SS_ome_8_FD_132980 | JGI IMG/M metagenome (GOLD analysis project Ga0180433, IMG submission 132980) | Hypersaline lake sediment archaeal communities from the Salton Sea, California, USA - SS_1_D_1 metaG | ecosystem: Environmental > Aquatic > Non-marine Saline and Alkaline > Hypersaline >... | reverse complement strand
TCCACAATAACTATTACCGCGTGGGGGTGGTGGGGGGATCCGGAATAATGGCCAATGCCCTTAGCATGCTGGGAGCCAGTTTTGTAATTCACCTCGCGGTTCAGCTTCCCGAGAAACAGGCAAGTCTCTTTCTGGACAACGACAACATCATGCTACCCATGAATCGGGGGATCGTGTGACCTTCGCCCCACCTAGAAACGCATCCTGTCCTGAAAGGGAGCTGGTGCACCTAATCATTAAATTTATGGAGGTCATCTCCGCGGATTGGGAGGGGCATGAGATCGTATCACCTAGGAGCAACCGCTTCATCGTAAACGCGGATGACTACAACGGCAAGATCTTCATCGATCTAACCTTTGTGAAGGGGATAGATGTGAAACTGGGGGAGATCGACAAATTCATCTTCGCGGAGCTCCACATGCTCAAGAGGAGCTACCCGGATGGTACAACATACATGGACAGGCTGAAGGAATCGCTGGGCCTTGTGGGCCGTTGGACCCAGGAAAATACACGGATGAAGGTCCATTTCGAAATGGGCGATTCACCGGATCGGGATATTCGAAGTGATATCCTGGAAATGGGCTGTAGGGTTGCCAACAGCATCGGCATGAACGAGGACGAAAGCATATAGCGGATGTTTTTAGGCAGCACCAAATACAAGCGTTTAAGATCACCGAACATATTCTATGATTCAACAATAATCCATACACACATATCAAGGTTCTTATTGGGAAGGTTGATACAAGGGATAATTCGATAAAGAGAGGATGCAAATGTTGAAGGTAGGATTCATTGGTGTCGGAGGTATAGCGAAAAAGCACATAGGCTCTCTCAATGAGCTGAAGATGTCGGAGTTTGTGGGTTTCTGTGACCTGATAGAAGAACGTGCCCAGCAGGCAGCAAGTGAAAACGGTGGAAACGCCTATACAGATTTTAATGAAATGCTGGGGAAGGAGGAAATGGATGCCGTCTTCATCTGCACCCCCCCATCTGTACGGGCGAAACCTATAGTTGCTGCGGCCTCCCGAGGGGTGGCGATTTTTTCGGAAAAACCACCGGCCTTTAATTTAGAGCAAGGGCGTGTTGCACTTGAAGCGATTCAGAAGGCTGGGGTAATAAACAGCGTGGGGTTCATGTACAGGTGGTTTGGGATAGTGAGTCGGGCAAGGGAGCTTATGTGGGAAAAGAAGCTGGCTGCAATCCGCTCAGTTTTTTTATCTGGTCCCGCGGTTCGCATGAATATACCGGGTTGGTTTTTCATTAAGGAAAAATCCGGAGGGCCGATGTTGGATCAAGCTATTCACGTTCTCGATCTTCATAGATACCTTGCCGGTGAGGTCGCAAGTGTGCATGCCTTCGGTAATAACCAGATACAGCCAAAGCGCGAGGATTTTACTGTGGAAGAGACCATCGTGATGGACTTAAAATTCGATTCAGGCGTCATCGGGAACCACACCCATTCGTGGGCATGCAGCGTATCAATTGCTCAGATAGAAATGATCTCGGATCTCTCGCGACTAACGATTGATCTTCGTGGGAAACGCGTTTTCGGTAATGTTGAAGGGTCTCAGATAGACGAAGAAATCGTGGATAACGGTCATTTTATTGAGGTTGATTACTTCCTTAAGGCCGTTGAGAATAACGATCAGAGCATCCTTAGATCACCTTATCAGGACGCGATCAATACATGTGGGGTCACTTGGGCGGGACTGAAATCCATGGAAACAGGTGAGGTCCAGTCACCTTTGCGGTTTTAATTGAGTATCGTTAAAACCTAGAATTTGTTAGTACATCGTTGCCTTGGTGGGATCGGCCTTGAAGGGACAAGAACATCTTTGGATAACAAATGTCAAGCAGATTGAGATAATCACAGGGAAAAGACAAACTGGACCCGAATTTAAAGCTGCTGAAATCCTAAAAACCCGAATACTAAAACGTAGCTCGGTAGAGATAACTGTGAAACAAGAATCGGGCAACCAATTAGGAAAAAAACAAGTCACCTTCATGGTTGGCTCGCTTGAACATTCAGATCGGGTTGCCAGACTTTTAGGAGAACGTGGTGTGAAACTTCCCTCACTTCCAAATTCTGACAAGACACACCCTGAAAGCTTCGTAGTAAAAACCATGATGATTAGGGAAAAGCCGCACGTACTAGTTGCTGGGATCGACGAACGCGCCATAATTTATGGTGTTGGACATTTACTTAGAGTCCTTGAATATCGCCCCGATTCCATCGACATCCCCTCGATCGATGCGGCCGAAAAACCGGCATTCCAGATTAGAGGAGGAAGACCTTCGGGTCCTGGCAGAAGGGCACGGGAATATGGTCGCCTCAGGGAGCAAACCGATGAGGAGCGAATGGAGGTGATGGAGGATATTATGCTGCTGGGGGCCAATGTTTTCGGAGGGAACCCACAGATAGCTAACTCATACGGGATGTTGACAACCTTCAGGCGCACGGCCAACGTGATGCCCGGTGATTTCCCCCCGGAATGGGGTGCAGATCGGGACATGTCGAGGGGATACATCTGTCCATCCATACCGGAAGCAAGGAAAGCGCTCCTTGAATCCTTCGACAAGCTGTTTCGCGAGACACCATATTACGATTTCTTAACGACAAACTCGGGAGACAATGGGGGTTGCCGATGCGAGAGATGCATGCCCTGGGGAGGAACCTATATTAAGCTTGTACAAGAGATCGCGGATATTCTCCACAAGCATCATCCCAAGTGCAAGATACTCGCTACCAACCAGGACCTGACGGATGAAGGGAATCGAGAGATATTCGACTACTTGAATTCCCAGGACTCAAGCTGGCTCTACGCCCTCTATTATGGTCCTGGCGCCGACGAGATGCAGACCTATATTCGAGGCCCGGTAAATTCAAGATGGTTCGAATATGAGGGTTTCGGACCCCTGGGGAATTTTCTTAAGCACATGCACCACGAGCTCCCCAGAGAGACTAACCTCGTCCTATTCTCCGACATAACCCACTGGATTCAGTCCCAGTACGGAATTACCAAACCCGACGTCGTCCTAGCAGCCGTCTACGGGCGACGGTCCTGGAATGCACGCCCAAAATACCTGCACAGGGTTGCGATGGAGACCTTCCACTACGCTATTGGGGATATTCACTACAGCGAGGGGATGCACGACGACTTCAATAAGTGGCTCTGGTACAGGTTGCTCTGGAACCCCCACCGATCCCCCGAGGAGATAACCCTAGAGTACTGCCGATACTGGTTTGGTCCAGAAGCAGCTGACGATGTATCCAGTGCCATATTCCTGATGGAGGAGACCCTGGATAGACCCATCATCGACAACTCCGGTATTTCCCAGGCTGTAAACCTACTATGCAACGCCGGGGATAAAATTCCTAGAAATGTTAAGAAAACTGATTATCGCTGGCATATTATCACACAGAAGGCTCTAATGAATCATTATATTCAATTAAAACTCAGAAGAGGAATGATGCTCAAGGAACAGACACTGGCAGTCTTGGATCACATATCGACGTCGAACAACCCAGGTAAACTGGTTAGCAAGGCAATAGAGATTCTGGAACTGCCGCAGGTAACGGAAGAAATGATATCAATTAGGGACAAGGTGATGGCCCTCGGTCGAAGATCCAATAAAATTATCGGTTACAGATCCCCCGCGCCCTTTATCGTGGATAAACTGGATATTACCGAGATCGGGTGGTGGAGGAAGATACTAGGTGAAGCGTTAACGAGCAGAGACGACTCCCGAATGAAGAACGCAGTCAAAATGCTAACGGATTACGAGAATCCGGGAGAAGGAGGGTATTACGATAACCTCGGATGGCCAAATGAAACACCGCGTTTGATCAGTGGTGAGACCCTCTGGGGTTTATTTCCATTTTTCGGCCCGGCAAAGCTCTCTCAGTACAACATGGCATACTGTTGGGAGAAAGATCACGAGGTAACTCTTTCCTATAGCGAAATTGATCCAGCTGCCGAGTACATGGTACGAATATGCCTCGGATTTCATCGGGCAAAGACCATCGGGAGAATACCACAGATGATGATATCTATGATGCATCCAGGAAAAGTAAAACACTGCCTCAGAGTCAATGAGCAGGTAATTGAAGAACTCAACGTGCCGGAGGATGGTCCCAAATATTATGATTTTGATCTACCACGAGATACCACCGAAACTGGTAAGGTCGAAATCTCCCTCTCTCCGAAATCCAGTCTACCGGTAGTTGGCCCCTCTGAAATTTGGATTATGAAAAAAGACCATATTATTTGGCATCAATGACACGGTCAGCCAATAATATTGGTTTAGGGAATGCTCTACCTGAATTTCGAACATTAGTGATATTTTAGAGTTAAAAAATGAGAGTCAATTGGGGTTCATCAAATGGCTTTGCTTCCGAACATAATTATCATCCTCGTAGATGACCAGGCCTGGTCTGGCACATCTATTTCAAGGTATCATCCCTTTCGTGTTGATTCTGCTAGCGACTATTTCGAGATGCCTCATCTGGAGCGTCTTTCACGGGAGGGAATACGCTTTACTGATGCCTATGCCCCTGCCCCCATCTGTTCACCGTCAAGAATCAGCATTCAACTGGGAGTCAGTCCAGTTAAGCTACGGGCCACTACCTTCTGCGGAATTCGACGTGACGGAAAAGTCGCACAGAAACGCCCGGATGGTCAGCTGGCCACCGCAGAAGTGCTTAAGAATGGGCATCCCGAATATGCGACTGCCCACATCGGGAAATGGCACATATATGGCCATTCCCCCGCCGAATTCGGCTTCGATGTGTCAGACGGGAGTACTTGGGTAGAATCGAGTAAGCCCTCCAAAAAACCCGAAGCTCCTTTGCAACGGGATTCTGAGAGAGATCCGAAACGTATATTTGATCTGACTACTCGAGCACTCGATTTCATCGAGAAGCAGGAGGTTGAAGGCAGGCCGTTTTTCTTGCAGCTTTCACATTACGCATTGCATATTCCGATCGAATGTAGGCCCGTGCAGAGAAAACGCTTCGAACAAAAACGGCCGGGGTGGAAGGACAATTATCCCGACTACGCGGCTATGACAGCCGATCTGGATGAGAGTCTTGGTAGCATTCTCTGCAAGCTCGATCGATTGCGTCTCTCTGAAAATACTTATTTGTTTTACCTTTCGGATAATGGTGGCAACCGCTGCGATCACATCTCGCTTAGCAATCTCTGCCTTCCCCTTCGTAAGGGAAAGCAGTTTCTCCACGAAGGCGGCATACGGATTCCGTTTGTCGTGCGGGGACCGGGTATAAAACCTGATAGCGTCTGCATGGAACCGGTTATTGCTTACGACCTGCTGCCGACAATTGCCGATATCGCGGGATGCAATCAACTGCCAGAAAATCTTGACGGGATTAGTCTGCGACCGGTTTTAGAGCATCCTAATCCTGCATTGCACAGGGCAACGGAGCGCAAGCCCCTGCCACCCGTGCTGGAACGCGAGGATGATATGTTCGTATGGCACGTTCCCTACCGTGTGCCCGGTTATAGCTACTACCGGGAGAGCGCGATTCGTCGAGGTAAATACAAGTTACTCCGGAACTGGGACGGGGATTTTGTCGAACTCTACGACCTCGAGGTAGACTACGAGGAACGGGTAAATCTTGCAAATCAGAAACCTGAGCTGACAAAGCAGCTTGACAATATGCTACAAAAATACCTTGAGGATGTAAAGGCCGAGATGGATCTCGCCCCTGCTAGTATTCGGATCTGGAAACAATGGCAGGAAGACGACAGATCGCTCAACGTGTGACGCCCAAGAAATAATCTTGGGATAACGACGGGAATACTCTTTTATTGAGGACTGCGTTTTGGGTTTCCATGATTCATATGGAAGAAGTAAGCGAGTCCAAGGAGAATACAGACTCAGTCGATCCGTTGGTATTAGGCTACCATCTCATGCATCCTGGTGGTCCTTCAGCCCCGGGCGATCCCAACGCGGCGTTCTACCTGGATGGTTTGTATCATCTGCACTACATTCTTCGCCATCCTTGGGAAAAAGGTAGGTCGTTCTCCTTCGTACACGTGACAAGTCCTGACATGTTGCACTGGACATGGCACGAGACGAAGCTTCAGCCATCCTTCACTGGACACGGCATGTTCAGCGGCACGGGTTTCATCACCAAGGAGGGCCGGCCAGCAATCATCTACTGTGGCCATGGTTCGGGGCATAACCAGGTTGTCATTGCCAAGGACAACAACCTTTCCGAGTGGGAGAAACCCTATCCAATCGAGCCGATGACCGCCGATGGTAAGGCTATTGAGTTGCAGCCCTGGGATCCGGACGGTTTCATGATCGGTGATACGTACTATGCATATTTCGCCATCTGGGGTGGAAAGATTCCTCCGTTGATGAAGTCCGAGGATCTGAGGAACTGGACATATATCGGCGACTTCCTTAAATACGACTTGCCGAATGTGGCCGTTGGCGAAGATATCTCGTGCGGCAATTTCTTCCCGATTGGAGACAGGTGGATGTTGTTATGCATCAGCCATACTTTCGGTTGTCGCTACTATATCGGTGATTGGGATCAAGAGTCAGAGAAGTTCGTGCCAGAGATCCACGGGCGGATGAATTGGCGCCGCGAGGACCAGTCCGTTGACGACCCGGGGTATCGTGACTTATTTGCCCCGGAGAGCGTATTGACTCCGGACGGTCGTCGCGTTATGTGGGCATGGTGCGTAACGCTTGATCCTGCTCTTAAGGATAAGACCATCCAATCCTTGCCTCGGGAGCTCAGTCTTGCAGCTGATAGTACGCTTCGTATCGAACCGCTTCGCGAGCTGGAGTCGCTTCGCTATGAAAAAGTGTGTCAGACGGATGTGCTGGTGCCCTCAACAGGCCGAGGTTTGGTGCTCGAACGCATTGCCGAGCTTCCTGGGGAGGCATTAGAGATCCGCATCACAGTTGGGCGATTGGAAGCGGAAGGGAAGCGTTTCGGTTTGTATCTTTTCTCAAAGAAGTTCGGCGAGGGTCTACCGATCATGGTTAGACCTGAGACTGGCACACTTCGAGTCGGGTCGATGGAGGCTCCGTTTTCGGTGACGGATCTTCCCCCTGACGAGGACTTCGAGATGCGAATATTTATTGATAAGTACCTTGTAGAGGTCTTCGCCAGCGGTCGTCAGGCGATGGTCGCGGCTTATATGGATTACCGCGGAAACACTGGTCTTGATGCATACAGCTTTACCGTCCCGACTGCGATTAATAAGTTCGAGATCTGGAAACTGAAACCTGCCAATCAGGGTTACTTAGAAGCTTTGAGAAACCGGATCTGGGAACCGAAGATAAAATGAGGGCGATATGCCCCCCTAACTCTATCGTCTAATATTGGGCCCATCAGGTAATCCAAGCCTCTGATTATTTATCAGGCCAATCTTGTTATTCCAGTGAGGACTCAAAGGTTCATTTCCCATCCTCTCAGGTTTTCAAAGATGGCCTTCCCTGATTCAAATATTAGTCCAATTCTTCCTGTCGGTTTCTCGGGCAGGCTGTGGCACTGAATGAGTAGGTCATCAAGATAGAATTCAACCAACGATCTACGGAGCATCAATCTGAATGAACGCTTCTCGTCATTCTGGATTCCGTTCTCTGTTTGATAGACTGGGTTGAAAGAGCCCATGTAATCAATCTCAGCGACCTCAGTGCAGCCCCTTGTCTCGAGCATGATTCCTATGCCTCTGTGTTTCTGAGCATCATGTTCCAGATAGATACCTAGGCCGCTCCATCGTTTCGGTGGTTGACGTATCTCCATATATCCTTCTAGAATAATTCCCTGGATTACATTGAAATCATTTTCTAGTAAAGCGATGCCACCTCTGGCTGGTTCATCAGCCTCGAGTCTGTTGGCTGTAGCTTTCCATCCATCGACCTCAGTTTTGGGGTATATACGTGTCGTAGATGCAAGGTCGATCTCGATCTCTTTTCCCTTAACATGGTCATTTCCTGTCCAGTATCCAAGTCGAAGATTTGTATTCTTATCCATGACGACTCTTTTCAGTGGTGCCATCCATATGCGGGGATCAGTACCGAATTTCTTTATTGAGTGATGGTTCACTAGCATTATCCCGGGTGTGGGATAGAACCTAGAGAAGGCCGTTCCATTCGAGGTTAAAAGCCTGTAAGGTTTTCTCTGGGGCTTGAAAGGGCCCCGAGGTGAACCCCCGACAAAGCAATACATGCCTGATCTGACTTCTGGACTGTTTAGTAATTGTCGGCCACCAAGCCCCCATTCTCCGTATCCGAGCATTAGGTAATAATTGTCCTCGATTCTTTCGATAGCTCCTACTTCTCCAACATTCATCTGGGGCCAGGCATCCCAATCGATTACCGGGGGCGATACCGCCTGCCAGTGTATGCCGTCGTTTGATTCCACCATCCCTATTGATTCAAAGCGCATTCCCCGTATCGTATTCCATGGCCTTGCTGTTAAATAACCCCAATACCCCTCGCCCTCAGGCTTCGGGATAGCCCATATGCAGTCCCACCTACCTGTTCTCGTATCGTCATACCACCGCGGATCTGGGTCACTCCTTAGATCATCATCCAACCGTTCCCAGTGAATCAGGTCGTCGGAGCAGGCAAAGAAGATTGATTGTACCCCACCTCTCGATTCTGAAAAATTCATCACGAATCTACCTCCAGCACGCCATACAGATCCTGAGCCCAACCACTCGGCGTCGTTTCTCTTTTGTATTATAGGTCCTATCTCCTCGAAGTGCACACCATCGCTAGAATATGCCAAGGATATTCCGTCCCACACCTCGCCGGTGGTCTTGTGAAGGTAGTACAGGTAATGTACACCCTGATTGTAGTATAGCCAGGTGTCCCACATCTCTTTGACTTTCGTCGGTTGGTAGAGCAATCTAAGCCTCCAATAATTTATTCCATCCTTTCTATTTGCCCCTAATTCCCGCCCGGTTTTCCTAAGAATGTTGCTTTCCAAGAAGGGTATTAGATCTGCAGTAGTTAAAGGGTTAGTGCAAGAAGGAAATCAGTAGCTTCTCCTCGACCTGTTTTAGACTATGATGGGGGGTTCTATCTCTGGAATTATGGAGTTAGTCACTTGTGACGAATTTGTATTGTCGTGACCTCTCGGTATAGTCTTTTCCTGACCATGAGCCACTAAAACACGGCCCCAGAAAGGCTCACAGAAGTTATGCCACTCGGAGATGTAGATACAGAACACGACTCCGTACTCGGCTCGTGGCTCGCTGGACCTCGTTCATAGTATCACATACCAGTAGAAGTGCACCTTCCATTTTATCCCCAGCTTCTCCGTATTTTTATTACAGGTAGACTATGAGCTCCGGATTGTTATTGTCTTGCTTTTCATTGGGAGCTGGGCTTTAGGGATACCGCTCGATGGTCCCTTTTTGTTTAACTGAAGAGAACTTCTTTATGTATTCCCTAAATCCTTAAAATCGTTCCAACTATAATGGCGGTCGCGAATGTGAAAACTAATGCGATGGAAATGCAAAACCAGGCCCTTAAAGTTATGCTTTCACCTGCAGGAGGCTTGACCGCCATTGAGAACTTTTTTACATCAGAAAGACATGCGATCGAGTTAGATACCTTCGAGGTAATCACTGACCACGGACGGTTTGACAATCAGAACGCCCAAACAATTGGTTCCCGGTCATGCCTGGAGCGACAGGAACTCGATTTCGATGCGGAGTTCTGCAATATCAGTTTGGAATACATGTTGGATACAGATAATCCCTGGCTGAAACGAAGATTAATATTGAAAGATTTCAGGCAGAGAACTGTTGTCGAGAAGATCGTGCTGGGGAGCACGATTTTTCAGATGCCTCCGGAGCAATTTGTCAACTACGACACGTTCTGGAACGCTCCAACAGTTGCTTTCCTGCGATTCAAGGGCAGCGGGATTTTTTCGGGCATCGAGAATCCGTTCTTCCGGGCTGAATGCGAGGGTCGGCGATTCGAGCTGTCTTTCGAACCGGCATTGATTATCCAGCCTGGCGAGATTTATGATACTGAACCTCAGTTCATCGGGGTCTACTATCCTAGTGGTGTGATGCTGGTTGACCATAATCCGCTGACAAGCCAGGGTAGGCGACCGCGTTTCCGCAATCCCTGCGGTTATGTACCCATCGACCGTTCAGAAATCCGAGTGATGCAACGATTCGCGCGGGACTATCTGGCTCTAAACGTTGAGGGCTTCCGGTTTATTCTCTATAACTTCTTCTACCCACTTCCGCAGATGCCGACCCCGGATTCGCCTGAGGAAGCGATTCACCTAAAGATGATCGACACTTTCGCTGCCCTTGGTGGCGACACCATCATCTTCAACCCGATGTACCCGTACACGCGTCCCGAGGAGCAACTGGAAGCATATTGGGATCTTGGCCCGGAGGGATCATCCGCCAGACGGATCATGGATCATGCCGCTGGCAAAGGTATTCGTTTCGGGTTCTACATGGGTTGTGCTCGTCACGGTACCGAGGGCAATGCATGTGCCTTGCCGTTTGCGCCTAGCAAGAAACACTGGAAGAAGGTCGACGATACCGGTACGGTCGCGGAAGAGAACTGCATGGGCTGTGACGAGTATGCTCAGTGGTATTTCGCCGTGCAACGCAACACAATCGAGCGGTTCAAACTGGGTCTGTGGTCTTGGGATCCCGGGCCTGGGAACGGCCTGTTCTGCCACAACGAATCCCACGGTCACCTGCCTGGCAAGGGTGGTTACAAGGGTTGGCGAAACGCTACCGCCGTCCTGCGCAATTTAAAGGAGGCCTTTCCAGAAATTTACCTGCAGGCATATTATGGCCGAAAAGAGCATGGTCTGTGGGGCTTCAAGTACTTTGACCAGCACGAGTCATACTGGGAGCTGGGCCTGTGGAAGGGCACTATGCACCCGGATTTCCACACCGATCGGATGAATGCCGATGGTGTGCGTTTCCAGGGATGGTGGAACCAAAACTTCCGGTTCCATCCGGCGATACTCACCCATGGAATGGTGCATCGCTTCCAAGAGGGTGTCTGGGATCCGCGCCTGACAAAGGTCTGGGACCACCTTGGTTGGAGGTACAGCGTCATGAGTGGCCTGGCCTGTGCCGGGAGCATCACGGCCGTGATCCTGCCGGAGGATTTACATCTGGTACCCGAGATGAAACCCTTCTACGACAAGTGGCTTTCTTGGGCACGTGAGAACTTCGAGTACGTGCATTACAACGTCCCTTTCGGCTCTCAAGTTCGCCCAGGCGGCGTCGACGGCTGGGCAAGGATCAAGGATGATCACGGGTTTATCTTCTTGTGTAATCCGGGCGCGCGCCCGGCAAAGATCGAGTTCAGCCTGGATGAGGAAATCGGCCTTTTAGTTGCGGGGCTGTTTACGCTGACGGAACTGTATCCGTTGGAGGGACGAATTCACGGTGATCCAGGTGTTTTCGCGGCCGGCGAGAAGGTCTCGACCATCGTCCCGGCCTACGAGGTCCTCCTCCTCGAACTGGCCCCATCCGACCCGCAGGTGCCTCCACAAAGCACAGGCGCCTGCTTCAATGAGAGATCTCTGCCGCGATATCTTGATGACTGGTGTATGCCCGAGGGAACCGCATTCGTGTTTCCCCGCCACGAAGCTCATCAAGGCCTTGACTTAACTGCACGATTCTTTGCCGACCCCGCCATCCGCAATCTGCTTGACCAGGCAGTGCCATTCAACCTCGCCGACTTCGAACCGCTGATCCCCACTTGGAAGGAACAGTGTACGCTCGACCACTTCGGCTGGGCACGCCCAGACCGCCTCTGGCTCGTGCTGCCGTTCGTCGACACCGAACAGGTCGACCTGCAGTCGGTCTCGCTCAATGGCCAGCCCGCCGACCTCCAGTGCCACAAAGCACCTCGCAAGATAATCTACTATACAGACCTGACGGACCTGGTGGTATGGGGCGGTGACAACGACATCCGACTTCGATTCGCTAACCTTCCGAAGAACCAGTTCCTCGGACCATATCTGGACTACCCTGTCGATCCAGACAGACCAGCCAGATCATCGAAAGTATTGTACGATGAGCCGTTTGACCAGGACATGCCGTCCGGCGTTCCAACGGGCCCGGACGATAACCGGCGAGTTCCCATTATCGATGACTTGACAATATCCCCCCCATTTCTGAAGCAGGGCCAGGAGACCGTCTTTTCCGCCGCCGTCGACATGCCCCCGAATGATCTAGAGGGTGTTTACATTTCCGGCCCAGTTGCCGACTCTGTCATGACCTTCAACACCGCAAGCGGCAGATGGATCTTCCAACTCATACCTTCACGACGATTCGCACTCATCATGGATGTTGACCATTACCGCGTCTGGGCAGTGGCGCGCAACGGGAGGATCAGCCAGGCGAAAAAAATATTCCTTTCATGGAGATTCTGAGGAATTCCCATGAGGCCGGGGTCAACAGAAGCCCTCCTACCTCCTACCATAAGACTCTTCAGACCGTAAAACGCCAAATCCAACGGTTGGTGGATCAACTCACAGTGCGAATCAAGGGTGTTCCAAACGATAGCGGAATATTCCTTATTATGCTGAGCCATCCTATACGAAGTACGAAGGTTGATTTGCCATATAGTTGAAAGCTGCATGGCTCTGGATGTGTAGCTACAAGATGTGATATCTTTGAAGAAACACACCATCAATGACCCCCCGAAGAGTACCCAACCCGCCTACGTCGCCAATGGCTTCGTTGGGTTGCGTGTGGGCACCTGTCCGTTTACCAGTCAGACAGCATTATTGGCGGGCTTTAATGGAAGCCATGAGCGGGTTGGGGTAGAGGCTTATGCCCCAGTTCCAGCCGTCGAAATAAACCTGAGGATGGACAACAGCTCGCTTCAAAAGTACGTGATAGCCTCGGAGAGACCAGGATGGCGATGGTCTCCCACTTCTCACCCGGAGGGCTATCGTCTTCTGGAGCAAACATATGACTTTTCCTGCGGGGAGCTGACGACGAGCTTCGAGTTTATCAATAGCCGAGGACAAAGACTCACAGGGACCCACCTAATCTATTGCAGTCGGTCGAGCCCAACCATTGTGATCCAAGAGACTGAGCTAGAGGTGAAGCAGGCCTGTGATCTGGGTTTCTCCACGCTAATGGATCCAACACAACTCCCCATCAAAACTCAAATGACGGTAGTGCCGAAGACTGGTGGGAAGAATTCCGATGAGTGCGACGGGGTGCTCCTGATCGAGAGTCGGGACGGCTCCACGACAGCCGGTGTCGCTACTTTCTTGTTGTGTGAGGGGAGTGAGGGTTTCCGCGAGACCCGGAATGTATGGGGATACGAGCAGGAGCACCTGACCAAGACCTACAGCGTGCAGGCGGTGCCAGGCAAGACTTACCGTTTCAAGGTAATGACTAGTTATGTACCGGGCATACTGCATTCGGAACCACATTGGCAGGCAGTACGGATGATCAGACTGGCCCTTTGGAAGGGATTTCGCAGGTTGCAGGAAGAGAATCGGAAGGCATGGGAGAAACTGTGGGAGAGCCGGATACGGATACTGGGAGCGAGTGAGGCTTGGCAGGATGTGTTGGATGCATCATTTTTCTATATGTACTGTACCATCCATCCATCCTCACCACAAAGTATTGCGCCGTTCGGCCTTAGCCAACGCGAAATGTACAAAGGACATGTATTTTGGGATACCGAGAGCTTCATGTTCATGCTGCCGCTTTTCACCGATCCGAACGCGGCGAAAACGATTCTGGAATACCGCTTCCAAAGGCTACAAGCTGCCCAGCACAACGCGATGATCAACGGCTATAGAGGTATCCAGTTCCCATGGCAGAGTGGTACAACCGGAGATGAGGTCACCACAATCTCGGCAGGGGGCGCTGCTGGAACGGGAGAACAGCACATCAATCTGGATGTTGCGATGGCGTTTATCGCTTACTATCAAGTGAGCGGTGATGAAATTTTCCTACGCGAGCGGGCCTGGCCTGTACTAAAGGGTGTGGCAGAATGGATAGAAAGCCGGGCTGAAAAGACCAACCGAGGTTATGAGATTCTATTTGTCACGGGTATCGATGAAGGCTCAGACAATGTCAATAACGACTCCTACACCAACATCCTCAGTAAAATAGTGTTGAATCACGTCAATCGATTTGCGGAGAAGCTAGGTTACCCGATGAACCCCATCTGGAAGCAGATCTCTGATGATCTCTATGTACCTATTCACGGTGGACTTAACTTTGTTGAGCAGTATGAGAATTGTCAGATCAAGGATTCAATGCCTCCAGAATCTTTGATGGCATTCTTTCCGTATGGCTACAGCTACAGTCGGCAGGTTGACGAGAACACGATGATGTTCTATATCGAGCACGGCCTAAGACGTTATCTTTCATTACCTATGCTCTCCGGCTTCCTCGGGGTGATTCCCGCCTATCTGGGCGACCGTAAGCTTGCCCGTGAATTCTTCGAAGAGGGCAACCTGCGCTTCTTTATCGAACCCTATCTAATGTGTACCGAGAGGGCATTGACGGGAGATTACTATAAGAGAGTGCCTGACGCCATCACCACCACCTTTCTAACTGGACGTGGCAGCATGATAGCCGGGTTGATGATGGGATTATCCCGCATCGATTTATGGAAGGAAGACCTTGATGACTGGTTCTCAGGACCTATCGTTATGCCAGAGGGTTGGGATGGGATCGTGATGGAGAAGGTGTACTTGAGGGGAAGGCCTGCCCGTATTACCGCCATGCATGGAGCCCCAAGGGCCCAGGTGGAATGGCTGGATATTGAAAGCGATCGAAAGACATAGGATTTCAATAACGTGGTCCATTCACTCGTTATTACGTGGCTTCCAGGGAGCATTCGTTTTTCTAAAAACGGTAGATATTTGCCAGTAATCCGGATAGATGTGAGGAATCATTCGAGGGTGCCAAGACATATAATTACACAGTCTCAAATAGTGATCGGCATGGTAGGAATGTTTAGGCTAGAGACATGCTCCAAGCACACAAATCGTTGAACATCGCCTCCACGTTTCGAACGAGGAAACCCACCCGTCCCCCAATTGGTTGGTAGATGTATGTCTGCATAAGAAGGTCATCGATATAAAGCTCAAATCCCCCTAGACGAGCTAGCAGGCGAAAAGTATGTTCCTTCCCTTCATCTATTCCGGTGACTGTGGCGCAGCCTTTCCCCGTTACATCTTCAGATTTAAAATCGATATTTTTATTTGACTCTTTACGTAATATTCCAATATGGGTTTTTCGTTCCCCTTGTACTCCTATACCAAGTTGAATAGCCGTTGACTGGGAGTTGCCTTCGTCGAGAATCAGGCCCGCCGCGCAATCCGACCTGGTAGAAATAGAAGGTACCTTGATACTGCCTTCTAGGATAACTCCCCTCTGGAGGTTAAAAGTCTGATCAAGCCATATCATATTATATTCGAACTTGCCCGAATCAAGGGTGATAGAGGTGTTCTTCAGGGGAATCCCTGTCCCCTTAAGCCGTTCGTTCTCCGACCACCAACCGAGATGTAGATGGCCCTCTTCGTCCACAACAGGTTTGCGAAGTGGAAGCATCCATGGAGATCGACTACCCCGCTCCATGGAGGCGTAGTTGCTGATGAGTAGCTCGTCTTTTCCTCGGCACCAGGCGGCCAGCCAGGAGATATCTTCACTCGAGGAGCCACAAAGTCTGTATGCCTTTTTGTCGGGTCGGAAGGGTCCTTGAGGATCGTCGGCCAAGAAGACGTACATGGAGTAACCATCGCTCACTGGCCCTCTCCTGCCGCCGATGAGATAGTATTTCCCACCGATCCGTTCGCAGCCTCCCCACTCGAAGTCACGGGGAGGAGTGTCGCCCCATTCGACTTTAGCGGGTGGCAGGGCTTCCCATTTCCGTCCATCTGGAGATTCCATCATTCCGACTCCTCGGGGAAGCTCTGACAATGCGTGGGCTACGGGATATCCCCAGTAACCGGCGGAGGGAGTAGACACCATTTTCGGCAGTATGTACATGTGGTCCCAGCGTTCGCGGGTATACCAGCGGGGATCCGGATAACTGCTGTAGAGGTAGTTCCAATGCTTAAGGTCCTTGGACTCGTAGAACCGCAGGGTGTCCTGTCCCTCCCGTCTATTTACCCCATGGTCCATGATGAAGCTCTGCCCACATCGAGTGACAAAGCATTTGAAGAACTTGCTTCCTCTTTCACGTTCCCGCTCCTCGATGATGATTTCTTCGTCCTTCCAGTTTACACCATTGGTCGAACTTGCGAGGAAGCAGTGCCCGGGGCCGGGAGGGCTGTTGATGGGTCCGTCCTTGTTGTACATCATGAATGCATAATATTTCCCGTCGTGGAAGATGATCGATGGGTCCCACATCGAACCTGTTTTGGGCCTGTAAATCATTTGGTTATCTCCTTTTCTCATTAAAGTTTAAGCGCCCCGGATTACTATCCACTCTTCTGTGGATATAAAGTAGTTTTAATGTCTTCTATCGAAGGTTACCCGATAATTCCTTGGCTAGAATTTAGATTTTTATGGTCTTGTTGTTTTAGATAAGGGTTTAGTTTATTTAGCGTAATTGTGTCGTGATGACTTCGCGATAAAGACTTTTCCTTACCATGAGCCACCAGAGTATTACTCCGGAAATAAGGATTGCGGATGTAGTAATCAGCCATTCTGCAAGGTAGATCCAGAATAAAGCAATATTCTTAGCCCGTTGGGCCTCGTCCATTGCTTTGTCAATCAGTCGCAATGCCTCATCCATCTTCTCACTGGCTTCCTTGTATCCCTGTTCCAGACTTTTAATTTCTGCCTCGGCCTTGACCCGGTATGCCTCTGACAGAGTCCTTTCTGCTTGAT
>Ga0180433_10005607_pt1 | contig 16862 bp, 12 predicted proteins | sample SS_ome_8_FD_132980 | JGI IMG/M metagenome (GOLD analysis project Ga0180433, IMG submission 132980) | Hypersaline lake sediment archaeal communities from the Salton Sea, California, USA - SS_1_D_1 metaG | ecosystem: Environmental > Aquatic > Non-marine Saline and Alkaline > Hypersaline >... | reverse complement strand
GCGTCGCGTGGAACAGCCAGGATGTTCTTGTGCGCTCCCGTATCGATGCTGGCCCGGGCAAACATCCCCGGCTTCAACATCATGTCCTCGTTGGGGACGATGAGTCGTACCATGAGATTTTTCGAGAGCGGGTCGATACTGGGGTTAACATACTTGATCTTGCCTTCGTACTGCGTTCCGCCGAGAGCGTCCACGGTCACCGCCGCCTCTAGACCCACCGCCAGTTCCGCTATACGACGCTCCGGTACCTTTATCTCGAGCTTTATAGGAGATAATTGAAGCAGCGTGAAGATTGGGGCACCGGCTTGGACAAGTTCGCCGACAGCGTACTGTCTGTCGGCAAGCACGCCGCGGAGCGGCGCCACAATCTCAGTATCCGCGAGGCGTTGCTCGGCAAGGCCCACTTCGGCTTTAGCCTGCTCGACACTTGCCTGCGCCACGTCATAGAGCTGTTGGGCTTCGTCGAGATGGGCTTCTGTGGCAATGCTTTTCTCATACAACTCGTGAGCGCGTTTCAGGGCTCTCTCCGCGCCCAGCAGGTCGGCTTCTCTGCGCTTGAGTTCCGCACGAGCGCGCTCCAGTGTGAACCGTACCTCGCTATCCTCTATCTTGACGATGAGATCCCCCTCTTGGACGGCATCGCCCTCATCAAACCGCATCTCCTGTATCCTGCCGGCGACTTCCGGGCTGATACTGACCACCTCGTTTGCCTCGAATCTGCCCGTCGCGGTGATCGCGTCTTCGAAGTCGCAGCGCTCGACGGTGATGACCTCGACCGGTGTCGCGCGCTCTTCAAGCGCCTGTTGCGACACGCTCGCCTCGCCCCGTTCACCCGAACCCGCGCACCCGCATCCGATGGATGCTGCGCACAGGGTGACCAAGAACAGCTCAATTTTCATTTTCGATATCACGATTCTTCTCCGTCTCGTGGTTCCTGTCCCGGGACGTTACCCGGTCCGGTCAGCTTCATTTCCCTTAACTGCGCTCTCCTGGGGACACGAGCTCTATATTGTAGCGTTCCAGGATCGTCCCTTCGGCCCGGTCAAGGCTGATCAGGGCTTTGCGGTAGTCCACAAGCGCTCGCAGCTCGTCGCTCCGGGCGCGTGCAAGGTCTTCTTCAAACTCCAGCACGCGGTAGCTCGTCGATACGCCCACCTCATACCGTTTCTTCTCGTCCTCGAGTGTCTGTTCCTGCAACTTGGTAGCGGTAGCGTTTGTCTCGACGAGCTGTCTATTGGTTTCCACCTGTCTGATCGCCGTTCTCACCTCGAGTCGGATGGCCTGTTCAAGCTTGCGTGTTGTAAGTTCTGCCCGCTCGCGCTCATACTGTGAGCGTACGTACGCTCCTTTGGCCAACCGATTGCCTATGGGAATTCGTCCGACCACACCGTAGAAGAACTTCCAATCATCGCCCCGTACCAAATACTCGGCTTCTTTCTCGAAGCTGCCGCGCAGGGAATTGAACCCGTAACTTCCTTGAAGATCTACGGTCGGCAGAAGGGCGTTCTTATTCAGCCGAACGAGCGTCTCGGTATTCTCAAGCGTTTTCTCAGCTTGAACAAGCTCCGGCCGCTTTTCTAATGCAGCCGCGTAACTAAGCTCTTCGTCAAGCGACCTCATTATCATTAACGGCTTATCCGCCGGCATAATTGCCTGAGCCCACAGCGCAGCGTCCTTATGGACATCGAGGAGCAGCTTGAGCCGGTCCTCCGCCTCGCGTATCGCGGCAATCGCGGAGATGACCTCCGCCTCACGCCGTTTGACGCCCGCTTCCGCCTGCCGCACCTGGATTGGTGCGGCGGTGCCTACCTCGACACGCAGCCTGTTCTGTTCCAGCAAATCGCGCGCGTTTCGCAGCGACTGTCGCGCTACAACGAGAATCTCTTTTGCGAAAACGAGATCCCAATACGCTCGGAGCACCTGCGCCGCCGTATCCATCACCGTCACTGTAAGTTGTTCTTCCGATATATCCTTGTTGTTCTTGGCAATCCGTATCTGCGCCAGATTGACGCCCAAACCGAATCCGTTCAACAGTGGTTGGCTGAGGATCAACTCGGCGGACCCGCGGTATTCCGAACCGAAACCGCTGAACTCCGTAAAGGTGCTCTCCGTGCGTAAGCTGCCGAAATTCAAGGAGTATGTCGTGCCTGTCGGCGCTTTCCCGTCAAGGGAGGTGTCAACCGTTGTCCGTCGCTCCCAGAGAGAGTCCACAGGTACGCCGAAAATCTTGTATTGCGCGGAGGTGGGGCTCTTTTCCTCCCGCTCAAGCCAATCGACTGACCACAGCGGGTCAAACTCGCCCCGCGCTTGCATCAGTTCAGCCTCTGATATCAGCGGATCGTACTTCGAGATCGAGATATCAAGGTTGCTCTCCAGAGCTATAGCCAGACAGTCTCTGGCAGCCATGACCACGCTTCCTCTGGTGTCCTGATCGTCGATTCCCGGCAGCATTTCCGCTCCCAGCGGCGCATAGAAATACACGCTCCAGAGAATACCGCCAAGTACGGCGAAGACAGCTTGACCGCTCCAACGCCGTGCAGGTTTTCTGAGTCGGCTCATAGTGTAATCTCCCCTCCGTTCACATCTGCCATATGCAAACCACGCGCCATACGTTCTGCGCCATTGCTGGGAGTTCAGCCTTGTCCCGACGAAGTTTACGTTTAGTGTGCCTGTGCGCTGCCACGGTCGAAGGAACGCCGGGGCCTCAAAGGTTACCGGGCGTTCAATGGATATTTAGATGGCAAGTTTTCCGTCAACTTAGCCATAATCTCGAGCAGCCGTTCTCTATCGGACTCGTCGAGGGCGCCAAGAACAGCTATTGCGTGCGCTTTCTTCGCCTGACCTACCTCGGCGGCAAGCTGGTCGCCTGCTGGCGTAAGGCTGACCCTGACCACCCGCCTGTCCGTCTCGTCTCGGTCGCGCGAAACCAATCCTTTCTGAACAAGTCTATCAACGACGCCGGTCATGGCGCTCAGAGACACGCTGATGTGGTCGCTCAACTCCCCCATGGTCGTCTCGTGTCTCTCGGTCAGATACGAGACTACCTCCGCTTGCGTCATGCTCAGCTCCAGTTGTGCTGCCGCCTCGCCGGCTGCAGCGATAAGCTTGCGAAGGATGAGCGGCATGATCTCGGACCAGCGCTGCGCGTGATCCTCCAATGTCTTGTCCAATTTAGCTCCTCCTCCCAAATATTTTAAGCTTCAATAGTCGCAAGGTAGAATTATACGCCATTTGAAGTATCTTGTCAAGCCGAATTCACGGTGAGGGTGGGATCGGACAGGTACATGGTGACCTATCTCGGCTGATGTGCTCCACAAGCCTTTTGACAGCATATTTGCCCGTGTGGTACAATACAGAGGCATTCCAAGAACCGGTTTTGCGGACGTGCGGTGGTGCGCAGGAGGAGAAGTCGTTTGCATGGCGAGAAGCTGTTATCAACCTTCATAGCAGTATCGTAACTCTTTATTTGATAATAGGTTACAAGGTTTAGCGGTGTTCGGAAAGCGGACGGAAGTTCGATGTAGGCGCTGCGACGAAGACCAATGACGAAGTTCTTTCTCCACGACAGGTATCGGAGGAGAGTCTCGAACCGTATCGACGGCACTGAGCAGGAATCGCAACGAAAGCGTAACGCTCTTATCATGTTGGTCGTAGCGGCGGCGGTTCTCGCTCTGATGGTCGGGAACCAATGGTCAAAAATGTCTGAAACGACGAAATCCGCCGAGGAAGAACCACCAGCGTCCACGCTTCCGTCGAGCGGCAGCGAGCGGGCGGCGCTCGGCTACGTTCAGGCGGTTCAGAGCAGAAATTTTGAGCGGATATTCGGCATGACCCAATGGATGCAGGAGCGAGTCGAACATATTCGGCTGGAGAACGGTCCGCAAGGTGCCGAGGATAAGATAGAGACCTTTTACCAGCAGGAAAGGGATGAGTTTTTCTGCTCCGTAAGCGGTGCCGAACTCACGGAGGAAGGGATTGCGGATGCGCGCCTGTTTCCACAGGGTGCCGTTGTACGGATAGTTGAGGTCAGGGAAGGTTTATGGCGACCGGTTCTGAGTAAGGGTCGACCGGTCAATATGGTGGTGGTGGAGGTGGAGTATCCGCTGGGCGTCGACGCACCTACGGCAACAGGTGAGAAACGCGTTGACAGGGTGCGGGCGGCTCTGTATCTCACGCTCGAAGGCAAGGTCATCAAAGCCAGCATCCATGGAAACGCGCGCGTGTATCCCGACAGCATCGTCTACAGGCATCTGACTCCCGGTGAAACGCGTCAGATAAGGGCGAAGGATCTGGAAAGCCCTGGACCTTCGGGGCGCTTCTTGGCACCCCGGTCGAGCGTTGGAGGCCGGGCGATGGTACGAGGCACGCATCGACCGGAAGTCGACATCAGGTCGGTTGTGTAGGAGGAGGGGGACAATGGCACTTGCGAACTGTGCGAGGTGCAATGGGGTGTTTAACAAGGTAAGCTCTGCCCTCTGCCCGGCGTGCGTTGAGCAGGAGGAGCGGGATTTCCAGGTAGTGAGCGAGGCGCTGCGCGAGCACCCGGGACAGACCGTCGAGGAACTCGCCGAAAGCACAGGGGTAAGTAAGCGCACGATATTGCGGCTCATCAAAAACGAGAGGATTGCCTCCGATGCGGACCTTGCCGGTGTGAAGTGCGGCAAGTGCGGCGCGCCCGCGATCAGCCTGTCTACGAGGCTGTGCCAGCGGTGTGCGGCGGAGATGTCGAGGGCAGCCGCTCAAGCGTGTTCCAATACCGGCCGGGCGGACGACGCTTCCGCTCACAAAGGAGCCGCTGAACCGGACGAAGATGCCGAGGAAAGCGTTCACGAGGCTGTCCGGCGCAAGACGGGCAGAATTTGATCGTACTCGAGCGACCCGCCTTTTTAGCATTGCATCCCGGAAAGTCCCTACCTCACGCTAGAAGCTAAGGTGCCGCGACTCTGATAGTCGCTGTAGGCAGACCCGCCGTGCATTCCACCAGACATGGCCGCACCACCCGGTAGTTCCATCAGTGATAGTGTGGTAGCCCCTAGGGGAATCGAACCCCTGTTTGATGGCTGAGAACCACCCGTCCTGGGCCACTAGACGAAGGGGCCTCCACAAAAAGAATTGGCTGCGGGACAAGGGGTCGAACCTTGATAACACGGTCCAGAGCCGTGTGTGTTGCCATTACACCATCCCGCATCCACGTCGTGGATTATACCCAAACGCGCCGTTCGGTGTCAAGGTTGCCGGAGAATTACCGCGTTTTTCGAGATGCCTGGCGCAGTCCGCGGCAACCGCGCCAAAAAAGGTGTTGACAGAAGAGCGTTGCCATGTTATATTATATGAGTAATTGTTCAATAGCTTGAAGATTCCCTGTAAGGAGACCGGCTGCTGAAAGGCGAATTCCATACGCTGACCCGGACCGAGGCGCAGAAGCTCCTGGGAGCCATGGTTGATCCGGATACTGCGTCGGATCTGGCTGAGACGTTTGCCGCGCTGGGCGACCCGACGCGCGTGAGGATTCTCGACTCGCTCGCTCACCGTGAGCTGTGCGTGTGCGACGTGGCGCACCTTCTCGGCATGACGGCATCAGCGGTCTCGCATCAACTCCGCTACCTGCGTGCGTTACGGCTTGTGAAGAGAAGAAAAGAAGGGCGCAACGTGCTCTACTCGCTGGACGACGAGCACATCGTGACCCTGTTTGGTGAAGGGCTGAAACACGTGCGCCACAGGTAACGGCGGCGATCGTCGTGGGGCAGGTTGCGCCGAGAGGTAATGGGTGATGGACATCATTGCAGCACATGTGGTCGGTATCGTACGAGCATCGTTCGACATACTGTTAGATTCCGGTCCATACCTGCTGTTCGGACTCCTGCTCGCGGGCGCGATCTACGTGAGCTTCCCCGCCGAGAAGATAGTCCGCCACCTCGGGAAAAGGAGTTTCGGCTCGGTAGTCAAGGCGGCGCTTGTCGGCATACCGCTGCCGCTCTGCTCGTGTGGTGTGATACCGACGGGACTATCCATAAAGAGGCAGGGAGCGTCGACCGGTGCCACGCTTTCCTTCATGATCGCGACACCGCAAACAGGGGTGGATTCGATCTCGCTGACATACGCGCTGCTCGACCCGCTCTTTACGATATTCCGTCCGGTGGCAGCGTTCCTGACGGCTGTCTTTACGGGGCTAAGTGCCAACGTGTTGTTGCGGGAGCAGCCAGTTGCGGGCACACCTGCGCAGAATAGCTGCGCACTCTGCGAGGAATCGGGAGAGGAGACGCACGCGCACGGCTTCAAGGAGAAGGTTGCGGGAACGTTACGTTACGCATTCATTGAGTTTTACGGTGATATAGCAAAATGGCTTTTCACCGGCATCATCATTGCGGGAGTTGTGATGCATTTCGTCCCGGCCGATTTTGTCGAGAGACACCTGTCGTCCGGGTTGTCCTCGATGCTGATCATGCTCGCGGTCGGCATCCCGATTTACATATGTGCGGCAGGTTCAACACCGATCGCGGCAGCTCTCGTGCTCAAGGGAGTCTCGCCGGGTGCCGCTTTGGTGTTCCTGCTCGCAGGTCCTGCGACTAACGCTGCCACCATGACGCTCGTGGCGCGGTACCTCGGTCGTGGCGCGCTCGCCATTTATCTCACGTGTATAGCCGTCGTCGCGGTCGGCATGGGGCTGGTCCTGGACTTTCTTTACGGCGCGTTCGGCATAGCCGCACGTGCGGCTGTCGGCAGACACGCAGGGATGCTTCCCGAACCTCTCAAGATAGCATCCGTCGCCATCCTCATAGCGCTTGGAATGTACGCATTTGTCCGAGCAAGAGTCCTGGCGAAAGCGAGCACAGCTTCAACGGGTGGCGAGGAACGCGCTAGTGCGTGCCATGGGAAGAAATAACACTGGCGCGGTGCCGGATGGCGCGCACCCGCGAGCGGTGGTTACGGAAAAGTTCTTATACCCGCGCTTATAGGGGTTCCTGAGCTGCCGGGAGTTATTGATCTCCGCACCGCGCGGGCCAGCTATCACGAGGCGTCGGAATTCAGGCCTCTTGCGATCTTGGGTTTTCTTAGGGCGAAAGCCGCAGCCGACAGTCCAAGGATCAGAACTGCAGTTCCCGCCAAGGAGGACGCTGGCACTATCGGCTGCTCGCCGGCCAGCACGAAAATGGTAAAGTGGGTGGTCGTGAAAACGAGCGTGTTTGTGTTCGTATTGAGGGAGACGACGGTAAGCCCGTCGCTGCTATACTCGGTCCCGGTCCAGTACAACGGTGTGAGCGTCGTCTCCTTGATCCAGTTGAGGTCGCCTTCGTCGTAGACGACGGTTACCGTGACCGCGGGATCGAACGCGGCACCAGACGGCTCAAGCGCGAATACGACATCGGTCAGCGAAAGGTCCTCCGGCACGGTTCCGGCCGGAGCCGAACCGAGGGCAGTTATATCAGCCAGGAGCGAATCGGATGGGAGGGAGCCCACCGGAAACTCCACCCGGATGCCCGCGCGATTGTCGGCAACGCCGCCCGTGGCGTTGTCAATACGGACGCTCTCGGGCCTAGTCGGATCGGTTGCGTCGGTAACCTCGTCACCATCAGATACCCCGTCCGTATCCGTATCGGGACAGGTCGGCACCGTCGAATATGTGTGCACCTCGTCACCGTCGCTCAACCCATCGTTATCGGTATCACTGTCCGTGGGCACCGTGTAGCTATCGTATTCGTCCCGGTTCGAAAGCCCGTCACTGTCTAGATCACCCGACGCATCTGAAGCATTATTCGGATCAAGCCCATACATTGTCTCCCACTCATCCGGCATGCCGTCGCCGTCGGTGTCTTGCGGTAACGAAGACAGGAGAACGAAGATATCGCCGCTCTCAGTGTTGGCTACCGCAAGGTCCATATCGCCATCTCCATCCAAATCGTGAGCCTTGATCACGAATGGGCCATGCCCTACCTGGTACCTCACAGCACTGCGTACAAAGGTTCCGTCACCGTTTCCGAACAAGATCGATACCCTATCGTGACTTCCCTCCGTCACAGCAACGTCTGTGTGGCCGTCGTCGTTGAAGTCGCCCGTCGTGATGCCGCTACCACCAAGGCCAGACATATATACAGGGATCTGGAACGTGCCGTCACCTTTACCAAGCAGAAGTGTGAGGCAACCATCCATTGCCGCAAGGTCGGTGTGCCCATCCTCATCGAAATCGCCGATTGCGACGAGATCCGGACCTACGATGAGAAAGTAGTTCACGGCACTCTCGAACGTTCCGTCACCGTTGCCCAACAAGATTGAGATGGTGTCGCTGTCGGTATTGGCGACCGCGAGATCGGTATGTCCGTCCTCATCAAAATCCGCCGTCGTGATACCCTCCGGATCATCTCCCACGGCGTAGTCCACAGCGCTCTGGAACGTTCCGTTACCGTTACCCATGAAGATCGAAATGTAGCTGCTCTGGTAGTTGGTCACTGCAAGATCCGTGTGTCCGTCCTCATTGAAGTCGCCGGTCGTGAGATCCCAAGGCATCGCGGCCGACTCGTAGTCTATTGGGTCCTGAAACGTCCCATCGCCGTTCCCAATAATGATTATCAAGCAGTGGCCGAAAACCGGGTTGGTTACAGCCAGATCGACATGTCCGTCTTCATTGAAATCGCCACTGGTCATAAAGGCGGGAAACTGCCCAACGAAAATATCGGCCCCTCTGTAAAAGCTTCCGTCACCGTTGTTTAGAAGGACAGCCACGGTCTCGCCGGTGTATGCGTCACCGCCGTAGTCTGCGGCAGCGATATCCATGTGTCCATCCTCGTTGAAGTCGGCCAGTGCGATGCCTGCAATTCCTCCTCCGATGATGTAGCCAGGGACGCCGAACGTGCCATCGCTCTGCCCTCGGAAGATCGAGACGTCGCAGCTCGAGTTCTTCGCGACGGCCAGGTCAGTCTGACCATCATCATCAAAGTGGCCTTGAGCAATGTCGGACGGGCCCATTCCGACGGGGTAATCTGCGGGGCTTTGCAGCGACCCGTCACCATTGCCTAGAAGGATCGAGAACGTATCGCCATCAAAGTTGACAACTGCGAGATCGGCATGCGCATCCCCATCAAAATGGCCCGCAGTGATAGCCACGGGCCCATCTCCCGTGATGTAGTGAAGAGCGCTCTGGAAAGATCCATCACCGTTCCCTGAGAAGATCGATACCGTGTCGCTGCCGTAGTTGGCAACCGCGAGATCGGCATGCCCGTCTTCGTCAAAGTCCGATGTGCTGATAGACGCGGGCTGATGTGCGGCTGCATAGTGCACAGCGCTCTGCAACGAGCCGTCACCGTTGCCAAGGAGGATCGAGACGGTGTTGTAGCCATAGTTAGCGACGGCGAGATCCGTATGGCCGTCTTCATCAAAATCGCATGCCGTGATACCCCGGGGTCCGGTTCCAACCGCGTAATTCACAGGAGATTGAAACGTCCCATCGCCGTTTCCCACCAAGATGGAGATGCTGTTGGTACTATTGTTGGTCAGGGCAAGATCTGGGTGTCCGTCCTCGTTGAGATCGGCAGTTGTGACAGCCCAGGGCGTGTCGCCGGCACTGAAATCGTTGGCGCTCTGGAACGAGCCATCGCCGTTGCCGAGCAGAACCGATACGCTGTCACTGTCGCGGTTGAGTACCCCAAGATCGGTGTGCCCGTCCCCATCAAGGTCGGCAGTTATGGCAGCGCGTGGCCCCTCGCCTACAACGTACTTCACGGCGTCGAGGAACGTCCGGTCACCGTTGCCGAGCATGATCGATACCGTATTGCCTGGAGGCGTGGGTTCATGGCCCATGTTAGTCGCCACGAGGTCAGCGTGCCCGTCCTCGTTGAAGTCACCAACAGCGACTGCCCAAGGTGCGTCTTCGGCACTAAAACTGTAACACAAAGTAGCATCAAACAGAGGACGCTCCCCCGCTGCTGCCCCTGCACAGCAAAATGTCAGTGTGAGCGCTCCACAAACGGCGACTAAAGAAGCCCGCCCCTTGTCTGTTCGCCTTACCGGACGAAGATTCTGCATTATCCACCCCCCCGATTTACCGGACCTTATCATCGCTCGCGGCACAGCGCCTCGTCGTTGAAAGCTATATGAGAAGGCTCCTGGCCAGGTGAAGTATGTGAACCCCTGACGCAGTGGTCAAGATTAGTATATGATGATGCAAAGGGATTTGTCAATTCCAGAGCGGACACCTGAAGTTTTTCGCTATTGGCATGATTCGGTTGGTGCCATCTCAATCCTCCCCACAAAGCCAATGTATCGCTCGCGTTTCAGAGCACTCGGAATTCACGGTTTTACGCTTTCGGACGGGGTGTACACGCGTACACTTTGTAATACTCGTACCAGGCTTTGCCGTGGCAGGGGTGAATCACGTAGTCGTAGAGGCATTCGGCGAGTATTTGCTCCCACAGAGCTTGGGGCAGGATACAGTTCGTCCCGCTGAAGTAGTACCTGCGGATGAATGAGAGTTCCTCCTGTGTAATTGTGCCGTTCCGGAAATCGCGGTCACACTCGTCGAAGAGCTTCTTGTTGTCAAGAAGGAACCGCGCGGGATCGTAGCAGCACCGGTGATGGCCGAGGAGCCGTATGCCGAACCCGAACTCGCTCTCGTCGATCTCGCCCTCGCGAAACCTGCGGAGGAGACGGTCAGCGCTGTTCTCTTCCGCTCGAAAACCTCTTGGAACCATGGCCTTACGTGTGACAAACCGTCCTCCCGGGCTGAGCACGGTGGCGATACACGTCAGCAGCCGCCTGTGGGCGGGCACGTCCGGCAGGTTGCCGAACACGCCGTCGCCGAGAACTGCAGATGCCGGTGCCGAGACGTACTCTGCGATGTGAAACCAGTCATCGTGAACGATGGTTTCACGCTGACGATTCTCGCTGGGCAGCCAGTCGGCGTAAAGCTCTATGGCCGCTCGGTTCCTGTCTATGCTGATCACGTGCTTGAATGTGCTTGTCGCGAGAGAGCGCAATTCCGGGGTCATACCCAGGACAATGGCTGTGCCTTCAGGTGGATGCTGGGGGAGCCCTGCAGCATACGCGGCGATCTCCTCGGCGTTCGGGCTTCCCGCTTCATAACGCACATGCGACCCGGGATCGCGGATCCTCGTTTGCAGCGTCTTTCTGTCCCACTCGTCGCACATCGCACTCTCTTCAGTACAGGCGGCCGACCGAGCTCACGGCCTGAGCACTGTCTTGATCTTTCGGCGAATTGGTGCAGGAACGCACCGGCGCAATCCCGCTATCACCTTTCGTATGCCGGATTGTCGGGTTGCAGCGGCCGCACGGCTTCGCTTCAGGAGTGAACGAACAGCCCGTGATAGTTTGGGATCGAGCCTTTGTCGCAGCAGCGACCGGTACACGTGCATCAGGTCGGTGCTAATCGCATCGAGCTCGTCGAGGTAGCGGGCGAGGTTCGTCTTGTCCGGGAACGCTGCGAACGCGTCGAGCTTTCCGCATTGGGTGAGGATAAGCATAGTACGCAGACATTTTTCGCACCGGCAACAATTCAGGCTGGACGTCCTCCCCTCCCAGCAGACGCGGAGGTGGTTGCGAACGAGCGGTTCATCCGCGATCTGGAGCAACTTATCGCCTCGCCAGAAGGAAGCTCCTTCGTGAACGATCTCGAGCTGTGCCGACGACCACAACGGGTCTGTCGTCCAGTGTGACCCCCATGGCCGATTCAGCTCATATGGGTACGACGCGGATAACAGCAACCGGCGGATTCCTGCCATCACGTGACCAAGCGCGGCAAGTGCGCCTCCATGGGCGCGTTGCCACGGGACGCCTGAGAAGACCGGATGTTCTCTCAGATTCGTCCTGATTACGGCGAGCGTGGTTCCCGTTGCTTCGGATATCGAGCGCAACGATGGCCGAAACGAGTCCATCCGGTTCATATCGCTCAAGCGGATATCGTAGCCGTACGCAACCAACAGATAGTCCACACGGTACGGTCCTCGCAGCAGGTTGAAGAAGGAATCCACCCCGCCGGAGAAGCACAGCGCTGTTGCTTTTCCCTGTTCGGCAGCGCCTGTGTCGCCTGCTGTACCGGTGATCGTGATCGGCCGATAGCCCCACCATTTTCCGAAAACCGACATCAGCGTCTTGGCATTTGAGAGCCATACGCTGTCGAGTGGTGCATCGATCGCAAGGTCAGAGTTTTGGTGCAAGGCAGGCACCAGCAACGCGCTCGCGAACGCCTCCGCGGCCAGTCGCAGCAGCGTGTCGGAAGATTCGAACCATAGCGGTGAACCTTCGACCTGTGCTTCAACACGACACAGGCCGTTTTCGCTCGTCCGAGATAACCTTGTGACGTTGATGGTTTGCGACATGTTCTCCTACCGTATCATACCGGGAATTCCGGCGACACCATTTCTACTTCCTGCGTTCTGTTTGACCAACGCGCTTAGACGGCTGGTTCAGCGCACCCTTCGCTTGCGCGGGTCTTAATTATACAGTAAGAAGCAGCGGAATTCTTCACAAAACATTGGCGCTCGAAATAGGTGTGGTGTCCCCGGAATTCAACGGGTAAGGAGGAGCATCAGAGTTGTGAACTTATCGAGCACGAACTGTTCGAAAGTGAGGTAGTCGTCGCGTGGGATCATCCAGCCGGAGTAATACTGAACCACGAAAAGCATGTTCCAGATGATAGGCAAAACGGCAATGAGGACGAGATAGCGCAACCGGATGTGCTGCTGGAGCTTTGTCAGCAGTGCTGCGAGGCCCAGACCGAACAGCGCGGAGCAGTTGATGAACCGTCGCATGCCGAAGGACCAACCGACCCATACCGCCACACTGTTGATGTAGAGCTGGAGCGCGAACGCCGCCGCGAGGAGATATCCGACGGTGCGTTTTTCTCTGGGGAACATGAAAAGGCCGATGACGGCAAGCAGTATGATAGGCGTCCAACTGAACAGCCCGTGACGTGACGAGAACAGCACGTCGAAGAAATCGGGTTTGAACCAGCTCAGGAACCCCGCGCCCTGCGGCACGGTGATGAAGCTGCCATAGAGAACCTTCCAGACGACCATCTGCGGGAAGAACAGGACGAGAAATGCAGCGCCCGTTGTGAGTGCGTTCAGTGCCAGGTTGCGATCAACACCTCGTCGTCGCGCCGCCGACAGTATATCGGCGCCGGGCAGTACGAGAAAGAGCGCGTTCTGCCATCTGACCAACGCGGCGAGTCCCGCAACAACTCCGAGCGCGAGGTATCCCTGGCGGGTTGGTTGGTCGCGCCACGCGAACCATGTGGTAATTAGCAGCGCAACGATGAACATCGACGGCATGTGCGACATCGGTACGAGCGGGAAGAGGTAATACAGCACTCCTGACGTGAACCAGATGACTACTGTCGCAAGAAGCGCGATGTCACGCGCGAATTCTCGTTGTATCAATCGGTAGATCAACACGATACCAGCAAAACCGTACACGACGTTCCCGAGGTACACGGCGATCTGGTACGGTGGTGAAAGGCCGTCTGCGGGAAGACCTGCCGCGAGCGCGGCAAGATGACCGATGAGGAAAAACGGGAGCCACAGCATCGCGACACCGATGGCGAACGGGTTGGGCATCTTGCCGGTGACGGTGCGTTCCTGGTCGGGACTGGCATCGCCGATACCCTGGAAGTATGCATACTCGGCGGCGAAATCCAGGTCTCGATCGAAGATCAATGACGGCAGGTACACGTAATAGCCGATGGGATCGACCCCGCCGACGCGCATATTTGATAGCGCCAGTACGTCCATCCAGCGAAGCCAGAGCATCTGGAGGATGAGAAGCGAGACGAGCGCTGCGTACGCCGCCCGTCGGTCGGCAAATATGGAGAGGACTCTCGGCGTTCTCTGCTTCTTTCGCATAGCGCTACACTATGTGTCGTACATGCTGTCGGGAGCGGTGAACGTTGTATGCTCCGTTTGCCCGCTGCACATTGAGCGTAGCACAGAGCACCTTGCGTTACAAGATGTCGCGACCTTCTTACGCGACAGGGTCTACGCTCATACGACTGGCTCGGTGTCGGCCAAGGCACTCGGGTTGCCGCTATCACGCAGATGGGGAAGCGTCCGTACACACCTGGATATCATTCTCAGGGAAGAGCCGTGACCGGACGCGGCTATCATCACTGCGGTTTGGCTGGTCCAGAACTGAGGGCTCTATCAAAGCTTCTCTCGCTGGTCACGCTCGATAAACTCCCGTATGTAGGCGTTGACAATAGCCGGCTTCTCGTGGACGATCCAGTGTGAGCTATCCGGGATTCGCCGAATTGTCAGGTCAGGCACGAAGCTGTCGAGTCCTTCGAGGTTGCCGGGAAGCAGATACTCATCGTTCTCACCCCAGATTACCAATGTAGGCACCTCAACCCTGAAGGATGATGAACCGGTCGCCGTTACCACGTCGGCAGGTATGTCGCGCTCGCCGGCACGCGGGCCGATAGGTGCCGCACGATAGTAATTCAATGCGCCGGTGAGTGCGCCCGGGTGTGACCACGCTCGGATGTATTCCTCACGGTCCTCGTGGGTAAAGTAGCCCCGTTCGAGCCCTTCTCTCAGAACGGTATCGACAAGCATGGCGCAGTCGTCCGCGGACAGAATCGTTTCGGCGTTCTCGCTGCGCAGCATCACCATATAGCTGCTTGCCTCCCGTTGGGCAGGATTCTCGCGCAGTTCCCGCTGAAACACGCCCGGATGAGGTGCGTTGATGATGACGAGGTTTTTGAGACACTGCGGGTGCCCCAAAGCAAACGACCATGCAACGAACCCACCCCAGTCGTGCCCGACGAGGTGGAACCGCGCGTGTCCAAGGTGTTCTGCCAGCGCACGCACGTCTTCAACGAGATGGTGTATCTGATATTGATCGACGTCCGATGGTTTTGATGAGAGGTTATAGCCGCGCATATCGGGAGCCACAGCCTGGTAATCGTGCCCGAACTCAACGAGCTGGTTCTTCCATTGATACCAGAGCTCGGGAAAACCGTGGAGGAACAGTATGAGATGGCCGTCACCTTCACTTACGTAGTGGAGGCGGACACCATTGACGTCGGCGTATCGATGTTCGAACATCGGCTGAGTGACCTCGTGATCCCGGTTGTCAATCCCGTGCTTTCTGTAATGAGTCTGACGTAACGTTGTGTCCGGACGGTTCTGCTATGCTTGACTCTATCAGCGCACCGGTTCTTTGTCCAGTGTCGTGCGCAAACGCTGCTCCGTCCGCCCAGCGATGTGGAGCGCCGTACGTCTTCATTGACGTGCTCAGGCTGAGAGTGTAAGCTGGGCGTAATGCGAATGTTGCGACGGGAGCATGAATGAGGAGAATCGCCGTGAACAGTACACTTCTGAGTTCTGTTGTGACGGTGTGCGCCGTGGTGACAGTCTGTCATGTTGCCTGCGCCCAAGACCACGTTTTGGATATCGGTTTGGCAAAACAGGTTTTTGTTGACGGCAGCCTTATTTCGAGCAGTTCCGGTGTCACGTTACGGATGAACCCGCCGCGCAAGACCGGTGAGCGGTGTATCGTGGCGGACAAACCGTGGGAAAGCCACCGTGTCTGCGCGTACAACACCGTCATGGAGGACGAAGGCATTTACAAGATGTGGTACGACGCGATAGCCGACGATGGGAGCAGGTGGTTGTGCTATGCGACGTCCGAGGATGGCGTTCACTGGGATAAACCGGCGCTCGACATTGTGCCGTTTCAGGGCCGAACGGACACCAACATTGTGTTTCCGCCGGAGAAACGGTCCCACGAGCCCAGTTGCGTCTTTGTCGATACGAGCCCTAAGTGTCCTGCGGACGAACGCTACAAGATGGTATGCAGCTATGACGGACCCGCCGGCAAGGGGACGTACGTGTTTGCCTCAGAGGACGGGCTGCATTGGCGAGCGCTGAGCGATAGGCGATCGTTCCGTTCGAGCGACACGGGAAACGTCGCGTTTTTCGACGAGCGTATCGGGCGGTATGTAGCGTATGTCCGCGTGTGGTCACCGATGCGGAAAATCGGCCGGTGCGAGTTCGACGATGTGCGAGAGTGGGGAAAGGAGACGCTCGTGTTCGGGTATGACGAGCAAGATCCGCCCGACCTCGATCTGTATACCAACGCGGCGGTAAAGTACCCGTTTGCGGCGAACGTCTACTTCATGTTCCCGAGCGCTTATTTTCACTATCCCGATCCACCGAAAGGGAAGTATCGGAACGATGGTCCGCTGGATGTGCGGTTGGTGGTGAGCCGGGACGGTATTGACTGGTCCTACGTGGACAGAAGTCCGTTCGTGCCGCTCGGCGTGGCGGGCGAGTTTGACGATAGCGCCATATACATGACGACCGGCATGATCCGGAAGGGCGCCGAACTGTGGATGTATTACGGGGGGTATGATTTCACTCACGGTGCATACGACGTGGCCAAGGACAAGTATACGGGCGTGATCTCGCGTGTTGTGTTGCGGTTGGACGGGTTCGTTTCAGCGGACGCCGCATATTCAGGCGGTGAGCTGGTGACCGTACCCGTGGAGTTCAGAGGGAAGCGGCTCGAACTCAACGTCGAGACGAGCGTCGCGGGCTCCGTCCAAGTCGAGGTTCTTGACGCCACCGGCAAGCCGATTCGAGGTCACACCCTTGCAAGCGCTGACGCTATAAAGGGGAATTTCATCGCGAAAACCGTTTCCTGGCAGGGGAACTCAGATCTGAGCGACCTTGCAGGCCGACCAATTCGGCTCCGGTTCGTCATGCGTGACGCAAAACTGTATGCGTTCCAGTTCGTCACGCCGTGACGATGTAGGCGTATTCCCGAGGTCGGAGCGCGCGCCGCACGTTTTGCCTCTCTTCCGCCTAAGCTAGCTCACCAAGTAGGGTAGGACGCGCGTCTCGCGCGTCCTCTTG
>Ga0180433_10005605_pt1 | contig 16863 bp, 17 predicted proteins | sample SS_ome_8_FD_132980 | JGI IMG/M metagenome (GOLD analysis project Ga0180433, IMG submission 132980) | Hypersaline lake sediment archaeal communities from the Salton Sea, California, USA - SS_1_D_1 metaG | ecosystem: Environmental > Aquatic > Non-marine Saline and Alkaline > Hypersaline >... | reverse complement strand
GGAGACTTTTACACAAGGCCGAATACCAGAAATATCAACAATATTTCAATAAACGGCAAAGGCAGTATTTCTTTCGGTGGTTTCGATAAATACAGCGAATCCATAATCAAGAGCATCAATTCATTGAAGATAATCAAAGGCGGGGAGGTTGATAGGAAGGCGACCATAGATGAAAGGAAGATACAATTCGAAAAGAAACTCTCAGCCTCCAAGAGATTCAGGTTCAATGAGCAGACGGGGCTGATAGAGGAAAATCCGCAGAAATAACCTCATAAATTCCTTTTTAAATCTTTCTTAACCATATCAGTAAGCTTCTTGTAAAAAAGAGCGTCCCGGCATTTAATACGAGTAGGGCAAATGCTCTGCTTAGTTTCGGGCAACGCTGTAGAAGGGTGTTGAATTTGGACATACGTAAACCTAGAAGAGGTTCCATGGCTCACAGGCCAAGGAAAAGAGCAAAAAGCCAGAATGCATCAGTGTGCTGGCAGCCTGCAGAAGAGAAAAGAGTTCTCGGATTCCCGGGATACAAAGTGGGAATGTCGCATGTATCCCATATCGACCAGACAGAATCTCCTGCAAAAGGGCAGGAGGTCGTAAGCGCTGTAACCGTCGTGGAAGTCCCCCCGATGATTGTATACGGGGTAAGGTGCTATGACAAGATGAACTCGATAGGAGACATACTCACCGAAGACGAGAAAATCAGGAAAGTTCTTGGCATAAAATCAAAGAACAAGCCCGAATTCAAGGAGGAAGAAGTTGAACACGTAAGGCTTCTGGTATATGCACAGCCGGACAAGACAAGCGCAAGGGGAAAGCACGTTGAAAGCATGGAAATCGGATGCGGGGGAAAAGACTCAAAAGAGAAACTGGAATTCGCAAAATCGCTTCTGGGAAAGGAAGTGAAAATATCCGAAGTTTTCAAGCCCGGTGAATTCGTGGACATTATCGCGGTAACAAAAGGAAAAGGATGGAACGGACCCGTGAAAAGGTTCGGTACGGCATTACAGAGAAGAAAGGCGACAAACAAAAGAAGGCACGTAGGATGTCTGGGTGCTTTCAGGCCCGGATACGTCATGTACACCGCACCCCAGGCGGGCCAGATGGGCTATCACAAGAGAACTGAAATCAATAAGGAAATACTCAAACTTGGAACTAATGTTGATGAGATAAATCCGTCAAGCGGGTTTACCAAATACGGATTCGTGAGAAACGACTACGTGGTTCTCAGGGGTTCTGTTCCCGGACCTGTAAAGAGAATGGTAAAACTCAGGCTTGCAGTCAGGGATAACGGAGCGGCGAAAGAACCGCAACTCATTCACGTATCCAGGGAGGCGAGAGCATGAAAGGCAGCGTATATTCACTTGAAGGAAAAGCGGTAAAGGAAATAGATCTTCCGCCGGTATTCGATGCTGAAAAAAGGGAGGACCTTGTAAAAAGGGCCGTTCTCAGTGAGGAATCCAAGCAGTACCAGGTAAAGGGAAATTACAGGTTTGCGGGTATGGAAACCTCTGCAAGGTATCGTGGAAGAAAGGAAGACTACGGAACGGGAAAGAACATGGGTATCGCGCACAGACCCCATGAAGTCCTGCCCGGAGGAAGATTAGGTAAGGTAAAAAGAAGCCCTAGCGCAGTAAAAGGAAGAAGGGCACATCCTCCGAAAACAGAAAAGAAGATAGTTGAAGACATTAACCAAAAAGAATATGCAAAAGCAATGAAAAGCGCTCTTGCATTCACTGCAGACAGGGAAACGGTAAACAAAAGGATGAAAAGCGACATAAAACTGTCACTGCCCTTGATTGTCGACAATTCCCTTGAAGGACTGAAGAAAACAAAGGAAGTCCTTGCAGTTCTCAAATCACTTAACATGATGCCGTTGGTTGAGAAAGCTAAGAAGAACGGCACCAAATCACCGTTGATAGTTGTATCCGAGGGGGGTGTTCTGAAATCCGCTTCGAATATTCCGGGCGTTGATGTTGTAAAGGTCCAAGAGCTGAAAGTGAGGCACCTTGCACCGGGTACTCATCCGGGAAGGGTTGCTATATTCACTGAAAAATCTCTTGCGGCACTTGCTGAAAAAGTGGGTGGAAGGAAATGATAATCATAGCTCCGATAAAGACGGAAAAAGTAATTGGAAGGATAGAGCTCGAAAACTCGCTGCGGTTCCATGTAGCGAGGGATGCCACTAAAAAGGATGTAAAAAATGAAGTCGAGAAATTATTCGGCGTAAAAGTGGTGTCGGTGAATACTCTGGTTACCTCAAAAGGGGATAAGCATGCCGTTGTGAAGCTGGACAAGAAGTTCAGCGCGGATGAAGTCGCGGCAAAGCTTAAGATGATAGCATAGGGTGCTTACAGATGGGAAAAAGAATCAAACCGCAGAAAAGAGGCGCTGGTGGCCCGCGATACAGGTCGCCTAAGAAAAGATTCAAGACAGACCTCAACTACAGGGATTACGACGATATTGAAAAGACGGGTGTGCTCAAGGCACAGGTGCTTGATTTCGTAGATGACCCTGCAAGGACGGCATTGCTCATGAAAGTTGAGTACGACAACGGGGAAAGAGGATTTCTGCTTGCACCCGAAGGAATTGCGGTGGGGGATTCTCTTGACGTAGGAGTACAGGGAAAAATCAAACTCGGTTCGGTTCTTCCGTTGTACAGGATTCCCGATGGTACTTATATATTCAATATAGAAAGGACTCCCGGAGACGGAGGAAAAATCGTAAGGTCTGCAGGCTCTTATGCAACAATCGTTTCTAAAGAGGGAAACAATGTTTTCATAAGACTGCCGAGCAAGCAGACGATTACCGTTTCAGGAGAGTGCAGGGCGCAGCTCGGAGTTATCTGCGGAGGAGGAAGACTTGAAAAACCCCTCATGAAAGCAGGAGCGGCGCACCATAAATGGAAAGCTACGAACAGGCACTGGCCAAAAGTCAGGGGTGTTCACATGGCTGCATATTCACACCCGCACGGTGGTAAGCAGCACCATGCAGGTAAACCGACTACCGTCTCAAGAGGCGCATCACCCGGTTCAAAGGTGGGTCATCTTGCGGCAAGGACGACTGGAAGGAGAAAAGGTAAGAGAACGGCGAAGGCCGAAAAGAAATGAGGTTAGATTATGGTAAGAAAAGAAGTCTGGAAAGGCATCGAAGAGGAAAAAATCGACAAAGTCCCGCTTGATGAGTTTTACAAGAAAACGACTTCAAGGAACAGAAGGACTTTGAAAAGATTGAAGAAAAATCCGAAACTGAAAAAGTTCATGGAAGAAGTTGCGAAAATCAAGAAGGAAAATCCGAAGAAGCTGATCAAGACCCACATAAGGGATGCTGTTATCATTCCGGAATGGGTCGGACTGACTTTCGGAATCTACAACGGAAAAGAGTTCAAGAAAATAGAGATGACAACGAACATGGTCGGAAAGAGGCTCGGTGACTTCGCGCACTCGACAGGAAGGGTATTGCATTCCGGTCCCGGTGTGGGTGCAACGAGAGGTTCCAAGTTCGTACCGCTGAAGTGATGATTATGGAGAGGTATACAACGGAATTTGACAGGGAAGAATTCGCATGCGCGAGAGTGGAGGATGCAAACGTATCCTACAAGGACCTGTCAGAAGTATGCGGAAGGATAAGAGGCAAGAACGCTGACTGGGCGGTTGAATTCCTTGAAAAAGTCAAAGAAGGAAAAGCGGCCGTTCTTTACAAGAGACACTGCAAGAAAATCGGACACAGGAGGGAGCTTGGCGGAAAGAAAGGAAGGTATCCGAAGAAGGCATCCGCAGCAGTCCTGAAAGTCCTGAAAAGCGCGATGGCAAACGGAAGAGTAAGAGGAATGGGCGAGACCTACGAGATAGTTAATGCGGCTGCAAACAGCAGGTACCAGTACGGCCGTGTCGCACCGAAAGGAAGGTGGGCGCGCTCCGACTATGAGACTGCAAGGATTGAAATAGTATTAAGGCCTCTTGAATCCGTTCCGAAGGGAGTTGAAGTAACTCCTCCGAAAAAGGAAGCTCCTAAAGAAGAAAAGAAGCCGGAGAAACCTGAGAAGCCGGAGAAAAAGCCGGAGCCCAGGAAAATAGAAGAGAAACCTAAGGAAAAACCGAAAAAGGAAATGAAGAAAGAAGAATCTAAGAAGGAAGAGAAAAAGCCCGAAGCTAAAAAGGAAGCTCCTAAAAAAGAGGAAAAGAAACCTGAAGTGAAAAAGCCGGAACCAAAGAAAGAAGAAAAACCTGAAGTGAAAAAGGAGCCTGAGAAAAAACCCGAACCCAAAAGGGAGGAGAAAAAATCTGATGTTAAATAGGTGTAAATATGCTTTATGAAGATAAACTTATTGAAGAGCCGCTTAACAAGTACAAGCTGATGAAATTCCTTGAGAAGAGACTGGACAGAGTCGGCCTTGCAAGCGTCGACATCCAGAGGACTCCGATTATGACCAGGATTACTTTAGAAGTAATGAATCCTGCAAGAATCATCGGACGAAGGGGTAAATTCATCAACGAATTCACTGAAGTAATCAAGAAGGAATTCGAAATCGAGAACCCGCAGATAAGCGTTATCGAAGTCAGGAATCCTTACCTTGAGCCCAGAATGGTTGCAAAGAAGGCGACAAGATACATTGAAACCGGAAAGAAAGTAAGAGCCGTCCTGCACTTCATGCTAAGGGAAATCATGAGGTCCGGTGCAATCGGCGCTGAAATAGTCGCTTCAGGAAAAATCGGAGCAAAAGGGGCAAGGGCCAAGAGGCTCAGGGTTTCCGCAGGCTACATCCCCAAGGCGGGAGAGCCGACGAGGCTTATCAATGAAGCCCACATCAACGCAAACACAAAGTCGGGAGTTATCGGAGTGCTCGTAAGGATAGCTCCTCCGGGAACGGTATTCCCAGACAAGAAAACAGAGCCCGTAGCGCTTCCCAAGGTAATAGAATCCGCAAGGGAAATTGTAAGAAGGAAAAGGGAGGAAGAAGAGAAAAGCGGCGGAAAGAGAGACGCAGGACCGCCCAGGAGAGGACCCTCGAGAAGAGGACCCCCGAGGGGAAGAAGGAGGTAATGTTCATGAGTGTAATCAAGAAATCTGATTTGAAAGCGATGTCTGCGAAGGAAGCGGAGGCAAAGATAGCAGAGCTTGAAAAAGCAATCCTTGAAATGCACGGAGAGGGTAAAAGGGAGAAAATTGCTCCTTTGAAAAAAGCGATTGCGCAGCTCAGAACAAAGCTTGCGTACGGACCTGCTCCGAAAGCCAGGGAAAAGAAAGAAGAAGCTCCTAAAAAAGAAGAGGAGAAACCGAAAGTTGAGGAAAAACCGAAGGAAGAGAAACCAAAAGCTTAAATATTTCAGAGATATAAACATTATAGGTGAGTATTGAAAAATGGCAGACAGATGTCCTAAATGCGGAATGCCCAAGGATCTTTGCGTTTGCGAGGTTCTTGAGAAAGAGGGAGCAACGAAAATCAAAGTTTACGTAACAAAGAAGAAATTCAGGAAACTTGTTACCATAATCGAGGGAATAGATTCTTCCCAGCTTAATTCTACGGCCAAAAGCCTGAAAAACAAGTTAGCCTGCGGCGGGACTGCCAAAGAAGGAAAAATAATCCTTCAGGGAAATCACAAGAAGAAAGTACCTGAGCTTCTTAAGAAACTGGGCTATCCTGCGGAAAGCATTGAAGTTGCATGAGGACGAAGAAGAATATTCTTTATTCAACTTTTGTAGGTCTTCCTGTAGAGATAGTCAATTCAAGCCAGCACGATTTGGTAGGAACGAAAGGAAAAGTAGTTGACGAGACGAAAAATCTCATTATAATCGAAAAGAAGGACGGGAAAGAGATAAAGGTGCAGAAAGTTTCATGCGTTTTCCGTTTTACCCTTGACAACGGGGAAACTGCCGACATTGAAGGGAAGAAGATAGCTTTCCGGCCCCATGAAAGGCCGAAGAAGGTCTAGCTTTTTTCTATTATTTCAGAAAGTTTTTCTCCGGAATAAGGATCTATAATACCGCGTTTTTTTACTTCTTCAAAGGTGTATGGAACGCTTTGTGCGATTGAATGTTCCAGGGTTTCAACGGACACTCCCTCAAAATGCATTACCCTATTGCTCTTAACACTGGGTTTGTGTAAAGTGCCTTCGATTGTTCCGAAACTATCAAAATAGTTTATCATGTCGTCTGTTTTCAGATATTCTTTTATCCGTAAATAGGCCTTATATTTCGAATTGGCTTCATGCGTATGAAGCATGACACTGCACACAACATTTATGTCTTCTATTCTGTCAATCATTTTGCCCAATTTTTCAAAAGCACCGTCAACAGAATTCTTGTAGTGCGAGCTTTTTGCAATTACAAGAACGCAATAAGGATCTTCAAGCATGTTTAACGCCGCTTCCCTCACATCCCGGTCCTTATGGAGCGCCCCCACATAAGCAAGAGCCAGTTTGTTGCTGCTCAGCTGTGCAACCGCCTTTAGCTTTTCCGCAGTATCCGGATCATCCAGCATCCTCACTATTTTCGGAAGGTTCCTGTCCTGCCCGTTTGCACGTTCGGCAATGCGCGGTTTTTCATTATTTCCGTTTCTTCGCGTTCTCCTTCTCTTCGGTTCCATACCCTCACCCGTTAAACCATATATGGGTTTTGCATTATAAATATTACTAATTCTATTATTCCCATGCTTTGGATAACTTTTCTAGGCACGAGCGGTTCTGCTCCTACTGTTGAAAGGGGTATGCCAGCGATAGCACTGAAGTATGAAAAAGAGCTTCTTGTTTTCGACTGCGGGGAGGGAACGCAGAGGCAGATGATGAAATACAAGGCAGGATACGGAAGCACGAATGCAATTTTCATTTCCCACCCGCACCTTGACCATTATCTTGGTGTTTTCGGATTGTTTGAAACACTGAATCTTATGGCAAGGCCGAGGCACAAGATTTACCTCCATTCTTTCGAGGAATTGGGAAAGGCGATGGAGGAAAAATATCCTTTTGTCGCATACGCCCCGGTGAAAAAGGGTGTAATTTACAAAGGCGAAGGATTTGAAATCGAAGCATTTTCCGTAAAGCATACGAAAGGGGCATATGGATTCATATTCAGGGAGAACGACAGGGTGAAATTCCATGAGAAAAAGGCGCATTCGCTAGGGCTCAGGGGAAGGATGTTCTCGGAAATCCAGAAGAAAGGATCCGTTATGGTTGGGAAGAAGAAAGTCAAACTCGAAGACGTGAGCTGGACAAAGAAAGGAATCAAGGTTGTTTACAGCGGGGATACCCTTCCATGCCCCGACTTATCCAAAGCCGCAGAGAATGCGGATTTGCTGGTATGCGAGGGAACCCTTGACGAATCTTTGAAGGAAGAGGCAAAGGAAAGGCTCCACTGCACGATGGAGGATGCGGCGGAAATCGCGAAAAAGGCAAAAGTAAAACAGCTTGCAATCACTCATATAAGTCCCAGGTATTCGGATAAAAAAGAACTTGAAAAATTCGAAAAACCGGTGAAGAAAATATTCAAAAATACCGTTTTCGCATATGATGGAATGAAAATGGAAATCAACTGAGGTGTTATGATGAGAGGTTTGATTTTAGGATGCATATTGCTTGGACTGGTGCTTTCAATGGGATGCGTTGACCAGATATTCCCGCAGGAACAGCCGCCGCCCGAAGAGCCGGCCCCTGAAGTTCCGAACCCTGCAGCAGAAAACTGCGCTGACAACGGATACGGATACAAAATAGAGACAGGAGCATCGGGTGAATACGGAGTATGCACCTATCAGGGAGAAGAATGCGATGAATGGGATTTATACAGGGGAGACTGCTGTTTCCGGGATTCCGACTGCCGGTGCAGTGCGGGAGAAACCGCGGAATGCGAGAATAATGAATGCAGCTGCATCGCTCCTGAGCCTGAAGAAAACGAGACAGAGCCAGAGCCCGGGCCGGAGCCCGAGCCGGAACCTGAAGAAGCAGCACCGGGGCATACAAACAAGACAGTGGGCGAACTCGTAGACTACGGGCTTGCGAATGTTAACTCCGAATTCTACAGCGAGCATCCCAGCGGAAACTTCCAGATCGAAACTTATACCTGGGTTATAGGAAGCAGGGATATCAAGCCAAATGAACTTCCCGTAGGCGGAACCGGGGACGTCGCAATAAGGTTCAACGGCGACAAGGACCCGAATATGAAAGGATTCGGATTCAAGTCCTACATTCCGATGGAAAACGGTGAGCCGGTGGAGGATTCGCTTGTGGAGTCCAGGGCGGTGGGGGTATTCAGCTCCCAGTTCCCGATGATACACATATACGAGACCAACGGAATGACGCTGAAAATAGACTATTACCCGACCGGAAAAACCCTTTACGGATGCGTGATAGAAGACAAGGAGGAATATCTTGCGGAGGATGACAGCCACGTGATGCTTTATTATTTCTACTGTGTTGACACCGGCCCGCTCGTGACTTCCTGATTTTTTCTTTTTCTTCTTTTTTCTCTTAGTAAGCCTTAAAAAGAATATCACAGTAGTGTATGCTATGTCGGTCCAGAGGCAGAGACCAGGAGAAAAGAGCATGCTAGGCCAGAGAGTGGCGGCAAATATATCGCTACTGCAGAAAAACGAAAAGCTCTGGGGCGCGGCATTGATTTTCCTTGCAAGTTTGTTCCTTCTTGGAACCGCCCCTTTCTATCCTCTTTATCTGGTTCCATTACTCGCACTGCTCTGCGGGGCAGTAGCCTATTTCACCAGGCCGACTTTCGGGCTTATTCTCGGCCTGCTTATCGCATTTCCCGCGGTGATGTACCAGTCCGCGCTTTTCGCATGGCTGTTCTTATTGATAATAGTGGTCGCTCTGTTCGAGGCGTTCGACCACTGGAAAATAATTTCAGTCCTCATGATATTGGTAACCGCGCCGTTCGCATTCGGCCAGGTACCGGTATTCGGATGGATAACGATTCTGGGAATGGTAACGGCTTCGCTGTATTTCGGCTCGAAGAAAAGCATCCTTATCGCCGTTCCTTCTGTTCTGATAATACTCCTGCTTTCATCCATCTGGGTGGTTGAAAACAACGCGTTCATGCCGATTAATCTTGACCTTTACGACAAGATACCCGCGCTTTCGTTTTCCAGGGGTCCGGTCGAGCTGGGAAGGCTCGGAGCGGAATTTTCAGGGGCCGTAGGAAACTTCGCAAGCTTCCAGAACATGGGGAACTTCTTCAATTCCATCGGCATAGTCGTTGGCAACCTGGTGACTGTTCTTGTAGCCGATTCGGGAATTGTCCAGCTAATCGGCTGGGCCCTCGTGCTTTTCATAGTAAGCTATGCTTCCGGAAAGCTCGAAACAAGGCCCCAGCTCATTTCCAGCCTTGCGCTTCTCATACTTCTTCCGTTTTATTTCGTTGCCGGACTGATATCGCAGACCGGATTCAGCCTGGGCTTCCTTATCGCGATAATACTTTCAATCGCCGTTCTGGGAATAACCGAGCATTTCGGAATAAGGATTTCGCGCGAAGCCCAGATTCAGAGAAAGGACAGGCTGAAGGCATACGGAAAGTTCGGAATGGCTGACATAGGGATAGGCGAAGGGGAATCTCTTGACGACGTTGGAAATTACACTGATGTAAAGGATGAGCTGAAGGAATCGATACTCATGCCCCTGAAGAAAAAAGAGCTTGCGTACACTTACGGAATAAAACCGCCGAGCGGAATACTGCTTTTCGGCCCTCCGGGTACTGGTAAGACCATGCTCATGAGGGCTTTGGCAAGAACTATGAAATACAATTTCATTGAAGTCAAATGTTCCCAGATTCTATCACAATGGTACGGAGAATCAGAAAAAAACCTGGCCGAGGTGTTTTCCAATGCAAGGAAAACCGCGCCCACCATACTTTTCTTTGATGAAATAGATGCTCTTGGAAAGAAAAGAAGCTCTGCGGGAACCGATGAAGTAACCCCGAGAGTTCTTACGACTTTATTGCAGGAAATGGACGGTGCGGTTAAATCGAAATCAAGCGTAATAGTAATCGGCGCAACCAACATCCCGAATAAACTGGACCCTGCACTGCTGAGGCCGGGCAGGTTTGACAAAATAATCTACATGCATCTTCCGGACAAGGAGGGGAGGAAGAAGATATTCCAGATATCAATAGGAAAAACCCCTGTTGCGGACGATGTTGACTTTGACGTTCTTGCAAAGAAAACGACAAGGTTTTCAGGAGCGGACATAAAGAACGTGGCGGTTGAAGCGAAAAGGCTTGCGGCCAAAAAAGCAGCCTCAACAGGCAGACTCGTCCCGGTTTCAATGGCTGATTTCCTCAGGGTTATTTCTTCCGTAAAGCCCAGCACGGGACTTGCACAGCTCGACGAATACGAGCAGTTCAGGATGGACTTCGAAAGAAGGACCGGAGTTGAGGAAAAGAAACCGGAGAAAAAGGAAATTACATGGAATGATGTAGGCGGACTTGAAAAAGTGAAAAAGGCATTATTGGAAGCGATTGAAATGCCTCTTCTCCATGAGGATTTGATGAAGCAGTACAAGGTGAAGCCGAGCAAGGGCATTCTTTTGTACGGCCCGCCCGGAACGGGTAAGACTCTGACCGCAAAAGCGGCTTCAAACGAACTGAATGCATCGTTCCAGTCCCTGAGCGGAGCGGAACTCATGAAAAGAGGCTATCTTGAATCGGTGAATGTTGTGCGCGAATTGTTCAACCGCGCAAGGGAGAACACTCCCGCGATAATATTCATAGACGAAATAGATACCTTCGCCCCCTCAAGGGGAAGTGGGGGCGCATCCGAAATAACAGGACAGTTATTGAATGAGATGGACGGAATGAAGGAAACGAAAGGAGTGGTTGTAATTGCAGCAACGAACAGGCCCCAGGTCCTTGACCCTGCGATAATGAGGCCCGGAAGGTTCGACAAGATATTCTATATTCCTCCGCCCGACCGCGACACCAGGAGGGATATATTCGCGATACACCTTGGTGATTTTGCGAAAGGAGTGGACCTCGACAAGGTCGCGGACATCACGGACAATTTCACGGGCGCTGATATAGCTGCAATATGCCAGGAAGCGAAGATGTCCGCATTAAGGGCTAAAATAGCGGGAGAGGAAAAGCAGGTGACCACCGAATTGGTAGAGGAGATAATAGAAAACAGGAGCCCTTCGGTCACTCCCGAACTGATAAAAGCATATGAAATGTTCGCTGCTTCGAGAAGGGGAAAAGGGAGGAAAAGGAAAAAGAAAGGCGGAATGTCCGGATAGTTCTGTTTTTAATTGTTTTGTGGTAACTTATTAATCGGAGAGGTTATGCGTATAGTGAAAAAACAGGCAGGCAGAGAGAAACCAAGGCTCAGGCCGAACCCTGCCGCGGAAAGCATTATGGGCTGCGCTCCGCGCGCACCAGGAAAGCACGATGACAATGAAAGTGCCGTGGTGATAAACATTTCCGCACTTCAGGGAATGCTCAAAAACATGAAGGAGGGCAATTCGCTTATTTCCGGAACAGATGTCTGGAACAAGCTCATGGAGACCTACGGATATGCGCTCCAGATAAAAGATGATAAAAAACGCGCTGATTCTTTGAGAAAAACAGCAAGAGAGGAATTGAGATTCATAGATGCTGAACTGCTTCCTGAAAAATGCAGAAGCGAAGCGCTTTCATACATGGAAGATGCGTACAATCTGGCTTCTTCAGGAAATCATGAGGATTTGAAACTCCATATAAAACAGAATCTTGAAGAGCACGGTTATGAAATTCAGAGATGAATTACCATGCACTAAGGGTTTCTATGGAAGTCTTTATCTTTTTGACGAGTTCTTCCTCGGGGTAGTTTGTCGCATTCGGGTATGTGGTGTAATAATATCCTTTCAATATGTAAAACAACGCGCTTTCCCTCCGTGAAGGATTGTGTTCGGGAATTTCCACCTTGAGCGCCGTATTAACGGCCTCGACCCAAAGCCTGCTTACCTCGTCGGTTTTTTTCCACAACTTCCTTAGCACGTTTTTGGCAAGCTCTTCCATTTTTCCGTTTGCATACGCATCCATCAGTTCGGTTTCGCCTTTTATCACGGTGTCGTTTGCAAATATGCCGCTCATTTCAAAATAAAGCCTGACTATTTCTCCCGCCCTGTGCACCGCGCCCCTGGTTCCTCTCTTTTCCCCGAGTTTGATATATGCGAGAAGCTTTTCCTTTTCAGAATCCGGAAGCTTTGATTTTTTTACATTTTCTTTCATCGTCTCTATCTTGTTTATGTCATAAGCCCATGGGGATTCCTCTATCTCTCCGCGTAGCATCGCTGCCCTGATTCCGACGCTGCTGCTTGATTTTGCGATTCTTGAAAACCTGTTTCCGGGTTTGTCATTATTGTTTCCGGGCGGATCATCTTTTCCTTTTCTTTTGTCTGCCAGACGGACCACATTACTAACCATTACATATCACCGCGTATAACATTTTAATTGAACCATTTTATAAAGGTTTCTTACGTCGTTAATTTAACACAAATTAACACTTATTATAATTATAAATCAACACACTCCCCTTTAATCATCCGGCATAAGATATATATTGGTATTTAATCCATTATTTACCGGTGTCCGTCGATGTCCAGCAGTACTCCAGATTCTGAAAAAACGTTCAGACTTGTCCCTACCGAGCAGGAAACCCTCCACAGGGTGAACAAAACCCTTTCAGCTATAGAAAAAGCCGTTTCCGTATGGGACGCATCCGCTGAAAAATCCCCCGCACTAAGGCCAAGGGTCGAGCACCTGAGGAAATTCCATACCGTGCTTACCGCATGGGAAAAGAAGATGCTGATCTCCATAAGCAGGAGCGAAAGCAGGAAAAAGCGGGTTGCACTGCTCAGGGAATTCACGGAAATATGCAGCATGTACGCATAGGTGTAGCTTTTGCCGGTACAAAAAGAAGTCAAGAAACCCGAACAAGCGGTTACCGAAGCCGAACAGGCAATGAAATCACTGGTTCCTAAACCCGCGCCCAAGCCTCCGGAGCTCGAACCGCACGAGCAGAAGATGGCAAAGGAGCTTGACAATGCTTACGACGCTGTTGCGGAGCTGGGCTCATACGCGGAAGAGCTCGGGCAGGAGCTTCCGATTGACGTGGACCACGAAGCCGAACGCCTGCTTGCTTCGCTTGAGCAGACGAAACTCAAGGAAAAGGAAATAATGGGGGTTGCAAGGTATGCGGATGAAACCGAAGACATAGAAAAGACGATCAAGGCCGCGCAGAAGGCGGAGAAGGAAGGAAAGCACGATGATGCGGTCGGGCTGATAAAGACCGCGCAGGCCAAAACAGTCCTTCTGGGAAACATAATATCACTGCAGCGGGGCCTTGCTGTTCTCGGCGCGCCTTCCGAAATAATAGATTCTGTAGAAAAATCATACCAGTTTTTCAGCAAGGGGCAGACCGAAAGGGGAAACCTCATCCTGCAGTCCGTGAACCTTTACATGCAGTTTCCCGAAGTTTACAGGAGCAACAAGAACTATTCCAAAAACCTCGTTGATTTCATTTCACAGGTTTCCGGCGGCAAAAAAATAAACATGGAGAAATCCATGGAATACTTCGATTATATCTCGCAGGAAACAATAAAGCTCGCTAACAGGCAGGCTCTTGAATCGGTTGTTAAAAACGACAAGCTTTACGAAGAATTGGCCTACGTAAACCAGAATTCGGCCGGGGAGCTGAAAAAGCAAACCGGCGAGCTTCTAAAGAAAATGGAAGAGGTCAACAAGAGGCTTTCTGACGAGAAGACTGCGGGTTCGGTGACCGAAGAGGAACTGCGGGCATTGCACCAATCCGCATCGCTTGCATTGAACGCGTACGGGCTTATCGGAAGCATAGGAGACGAATACAAGGAAACGCAGAAGGCAATGAGCACTTTTTACGGAAATGCCCTGGAAGCTTCGATGGACGGGAAAACAAAGGAGGCCGAACTGCATGTTTTCGCCGCGCAGGAATATCTGGTCAATTCCGGGGATAAAAAATACAGGAACGGCGTAATGTCCGTAAGCGTCAAGCTGGCGGGTGGAAAGATCAGCGCGGAAGACGCCTATGAAAGCTTTTACGAAGGACTTTCCAAACGTGCGGAAAAGCTTGCGGAAAAAGACAAGGAGCTCGGTAAATTCGCGGGCTCTCTCAAGCCCGGAAAAATATCCGACCTTGTTGCGCTGAGGCAGGCCGTTCTCTTTTCAGAACAGGCAAGCGCGAACATGGACAAGGTCGATGAAAAGAAAGCCAGGGAATTCCTGAAAAGAGGCTATTCGGCGCTTGGAAAAGGAAATCTCAATGCGGCATCCGCGCAGTTCGAACTTTTCAAGTATTACGCGAATACCGGCTACAAGGACGGAATAGAGAACATATCCAGGACCCTGCAGAAGAATCCTGAAAACGGCATGGCGCTTGCAGGACAGTTTCTTTTCCTGATGGAGGTCAACACCGGGCTGTCTGGAGCGCTGCAGAGCTCGGGAGGCTCCGCAAAGCAGTTGGTGCAGGATACTCTTTCATACAACGGCGGAATGATGGAAAAAGTGCTTTCGGGAGAGCAGCTTACCGAGGATGAGCAGGTAATCGTCTACCAGGTTTCCCAGATAACATACACCATGGTTGAAACCACCGCGGAAATGGAGAAAGAGCGGAAAGACGAGGCAGCCGAAATATTCGGGCAGTCGATAAATGCTGCAAAAGCGGGCGAATCGGACAAGGCGGTAACCCTTGCGCAGGACGGGATAATGTTTGCTTCGCTTGAAACCGCGGACCAGGCTTCGATGACGAAATTAACCGGGCAGGTCGCTTCAGGAGAGCTTTCGGTTTCGGATGCTTCGTTCATTGAAGGAATATACCAGTCCAAAACGGCCAACCTTGCGGACCTGGACAAGAAAATAAGTTATCTTGAAGGGCTTTCCAAAAGGAAAACGAAGGCGGAGGAGCAGCTTGCAAAGGAAAAGGACCCGCTTAAGAAAAAACAGCTTAAGGCAAAAATAAAAAACCTTGAAAAAAAGATAAAGAAAAACGAATCGTACCTCAAATATCTGAAATCGGTCCGTAAAAATACTGCTAAGTTCTATGACATGGCGCTGCAGTTTGCTGAAAAAGGGGATTATAACAGCGCTTCGTACATGGCCAATGCTGCCCAAATGTATGCTTATGCAAAACTCATGCCAAAAGAGGCAAGGAATACCGAAGAAGGAAAAGCGGCAGTAAAAACAGCTGAAGAAATTTACAATGCAGGTGTAAAAGCATTAAAAGAAGACAAGCCGCTTGCAGTATCTGCCAAGAAAGATGCCGAACAGCTTGGAATAGAGCTCGCATCCGCATCAAACAATATTTTTGCAGCAGAACTGAAAGCAGACAGCAACGCCGTAATCTCGGCTGCAAAGAAAAAGAAATACCTGTATGAGAATGCGGATTATGATTTCGCGATGCAGGCTTCAAAGAATGCCGTTGAAATCTATTCGCAGGGGCAGGAGAATTTCGAAAAGGCATTAAAGCTCAGGGAGCAGGGAAAAGACGAAGAGGCGGCGGCGCTCCTCGAAAAGGCATACGGACAGATGGACTATGCCAAGAAGCTCATGATGGTTACGGCGCAGTACAATTATTCGGTGATGTTCATGGTTACCGAAAACAAGACCGCGGGCAGGGCGGACCTTCTTTCCTCAATGAAATTGTACTACGCGCTTGCAAACGATGTCGCTTTGGATTCTTCAGGCGAAATACTTATCGACGAACAGGGAAAGCCGGTTGCGCTTGATGAAAAGACGAAAAACATTTACATAGAGGATGCGCAGAACCTGTATGTCAGCGGGTACGGTGATGTTGAAGGGCAGAAGGCGGTCAACAAAAAGGCAAGGGGAATACTGAAAGGAGTGAAGAATGCCGAACAACTGCTCGCGGAAGCAGCGGTTCCTACTCTGGGTTCGGAACAGAGGGAATGGATTTCAGAAGGGCAGAAAAGCCTCAAGGCGGCGAAAAAGCAGGCCAAAAAAGGAAAGCTGAAGAAGGCGTCGCATAATCTTGCAAAAGGCACGGGGCTTGCTGAATGTACGAAAGGCCATTCTACTTCATACGATTACCAGGAATATCTTGAGAAAGACCAGAAAGAGGCTTACAAGAATGCAGGCGCAAAAGTCGCAGGCATCGTTGCCCCCATACTTCCGAACATGCCCGTATCGGATACCGGAGAATCCACACTGCTTGTTGATACTGCGGACCAGCTCGGCTTTATTCCCCCCGGCCTTACCTCATTTGACGGTGAAAAATACAGGGAGGGATACGGCATTGCTGCGGATTTATTCATGGAAAACGACATAAGGACCGGAAACGAGGTGCTGGGGAGCATAAACAACGACATGCATCAGTCCTTCGGAAAACAGTACGTGGAAAACCATACGGTTCCAAACCAGAAAGCCGCGGACTTGATGGCAACTCTTTCGAATAATGTCCCCAGTCTGCTTTCATTGCCTGAGCCGCAGACGGAAGAATCCCCGGCTGAAAAGGAAGCCCGTTTCCTTATAGACAACAAGTTGATAGCTGAAGTCGGGCCGGCAATGCAGGCAGAACTCGACAAATATTCCGATGAATTTTCAGGAATAGTGGACATTTGGAACCAGGTAGGATTGGAAGTGGTCAATGCAGAAGGTGTGATGATAGTGGTCACTGCAGAAGATGCAATAAAATATGAGAATTCATATATTTCTGCATATCAGTCAAGGGCAAATGCATGGGAATTTGCAATGGGCGAGGTAACCGGAGCCCAGGAAGTGCTGCAGGCTGCAAGCAGTGCAAATCTTTATTCAAAAACAAAAGGCGTATTCAAAGGAGCAAGCATAGAGGCCCTGAACGAATCGGCGGACACCAGAATCGCGATGGGCCTTGAGCTCCTTTCAAAT
>Ga0180433_10005604_pt1 | contig 16865 bp, 19 predicted proteins | sample SS_ome_8_FD_132980 | JGI IMG/M metagenome (GOLD analysis project Ga0180433, IMG submission 132980) | Hypersaline lake sediment archaeal communities from the Salton Sea, California, USA - SS_1_D_1 metaG | ecosystem: Environmental > Aquatic > Non-marine Saline and Alkaline > Hypersaline >... | reverse complement strand
CTTAGCCGATCTAAACGAAGCTTTGCCCATTGGTTACGGTCAAACTATTTCCCAGCCCCTGACGGTAGCCTTCATGCTTGAGCTTTTAGAGCCGGAACCGGGAGACAAGATTTTGGATATTGGTTCGGGCTCTGGCTGGACTTCGGCTCTTTTGGCAGAAATAGTCAAGGAAAAAGGCAGGGTGGTTAGCCTTGAGATTGTTCCTGAGCTAAAAGAATTCGGCGAGAAGAATGCTGCTAAATACCGCTTACCTATCCAATTTCTTTGTGCTGACGGTTCGCGGGGTTACGAAAAGGAAGCTCCTTACGATAAAATTCTTTGTTCAGCAGCTGTTCAGAAAGCAGTACCACCTGCTTGGGAAAAACAATTAAAAAGGGGGGGCAGGCTCGTGGCGCCTCTCGGCTCTTCCATTTGCCTTTTTATGAAAAAAGACCGAGATGAGTTTGAAAAAACTGAGTATCCCGGTTTTGCCTTCGTCCCCCTTATTGAAAAATGATCAAAAGATTAATCCCAATAGTTATTATGCTTTTGTTGGCCTTGGCAGCGGCCGGGATTTTTTTGCCCAAAGATTATGATTCGCAAGAGCAGGTATTTTTTACTGTTGCCGAAGGAGAGGGGCTCAGGGAAATCGCTCGCAATTTAGATAAAGACGGACTGATTTGGCAGGCTACGTTCTTTGAGGCGTATGCTCTCTTGCGAGGCAGGGCGGGCAATCTGCAGGCAGGCTCTTATTTGCTTTCCGCTTCAATGAATGTCTCTCAAATTATGGAGAAGTTATTTTCAGGTGATGTGGCCAAGGAAACCGTGACCATCCCCGAGGGTTTTACCGCAGACCAAATCCGCCAGAAACTTGAAGATGTAACTGCAGACGCCCTACTAAACCTGGAAGAATACCAGGGATATCTTTTTCCAGATACCTATTATATTCCTCACGGAGCCTCCCAAGACGAGATTGTAGGAATGATGATAGATAATTTCGAGAGGAAAACAGCCGATTTGCCAGTTACTTCCGAGGTCGTTATTATGGCTTCAATTCTGGAAAAGGAGGTGAAAACTGAAGAAGAAAAAGAACTGGCAGCGGGTGTTCTTTGGAAGAGATTGAGCCAGGGTTGGTTTTTGCAGGTTGATGCTTGCCCGTGGACTTATGAAAACAGGGGATTGCCCCCTCGGCCGATTTGTAATCCGGGGCTTGAAAGCATTACGGCTACGTTGTATCCTGAAAATAGTCAATACTGGTATTATATTTCCAAGCCGGACGGAGAAACTATTTTTCAAAGGACGCTGGAAGAGCACAATGCTGCCAAAGCAGAGTATTTAAAATAGTTTTTGCTTAATAATTAAAATATAATTGATAAAAAAATATGAACAAAAAAATAGGCCTCACTTTTTTAGTAATCTTAGCCTTTCTCCTTTTATTATTAATTGTAGACTCTGAACTTAGCCCCTTCTTGCAGCCGTTAGGCTCAGAACTAAAAGTGGAGAAATTTTCTTCAGAAGAAGATTTTAAGATATATTTGGAGGAAGCCGAATCAACGGTGGCTGGTTTTTTTGGAGGAGCAAGGTCTTTTACGGTGGCTGAGGCGCCGGACGCTTGGGAGCAACCCGCAGTGCCTAATTTGGCTCTTGAAGAAGCCGGCAAGGGAATAGGTGAATCAGGGAGGGTTTCCCAGACCACTGTTCAGGTTTTGGGCATTGACGAGCCAGATATAGTTAAAACAGACGGAGAGAATATTTATTTCTCACCCCAGAGCGTTTATTACCCGATAACGCTTTGGGAGGAAGATTATCGCACAATGACTGGCCAAACCAGGATTATAAAAGCCTTTCCGCCCAGCGAGTTGGTTCAGAAAGATAAGATTGAAAAAAGCGGCGACCTGCTCTTGAGCGGCAGCATTCTGGTTATTTTTTCTGGAGATACAATGTTCGGCTACGACGTTTCTGATTCTCAGTCACCTGAGAAAAAATGGGAGGTGGACTTTGGAGAGAGAAGCTATCTGGACGGAGCCCGGCTCTACCAGGGCAAGATATATCTGATCACCAAGACCTCGATCGACCGCTACAACCCCTGCCCCATTTATCCTTTAGGTGGCCTAGAAGTTAGGTGCACAGATATTTACTATCCTACGGTAAAAATCCCTGCAGACATAACCTACAATGCTATGGTTTTAGATCCTAGCTCCGGGGAAATTGAAAAAACCGTTTCTTTTGTCGGCACCTCCAGTTCGTCCGTAGTCTATATGTCAGAAAACTCTCTCTATCTGGTCTATTCTTATTACCAAGATTTTTTTGAGTTTTTCTCTGATTTTATCGGGGAAAACCAGGATTTATTCCCGGCTCAGTTGGTTGAAAAAATGAATAAATTAGAAACTTACGATATAAGCGATATGGCCAAGATGACGGAGTTTGAGGTTATCTTTGAAGAATATACAAACTCTTTGAGCAGGGATGATGAGATGAAGCTGGAAAATGAGCTCGAGAACAGAATGGATGACTACTACGAGAAGCACAAAAGATCTTTTGAGAAGACCGGCATAGTCAAGGTCGGGCTGGAAAGCTTTAGGGTAGAGGCTACGGGCAGCGTTCCGGGCCAGCCCCTAAATCAGTTTTCCCTGGACGAATATAAGGGCTATCTCAGGATGGCCACAACCGCTGGCCAGATGTCCGGAGAGAGCGCCAACGACGTTTATATTTTAGACGATAATCTAAAGATAACGGGCCAGGTTTTGGACCTGGGGCTGACTGAAAGGATTTACTCTGTCAGGTTCATCCAAGACAGAGGCTATGTTGTTACCTTCCGCCAGATCGACCCCTTTTATGTTTTAGATTTGTCTGATGCTAAAAATCCCGAGCTAAAAGGAGAATTAAAGATTCCGGGATATTCTTCTTATCTGCACCCCGTAAGCGAAGGTAAGATTCTGGGCATTGGCAAAGAAGGATCAAACGTAAGGGTATCTCTCTTTGACGTTGCAGATCCCGAGCAACCCCTGGAAGCAGCCAAATATACACTGAAAGAATACTGGTCAGACATATTAGACACTCATCACGCCTTTCTTTTGGACGAAAAGCACCAAGTGTTTTTCCTGCCAGGCAGCCGGGGCGGCTACGTCTTTTCTTACAAAGAAGACAAACTGGCAATGGTAAGGGCAGTAAGCGACATTTCGGCCAGGAGAGCAGTTTATATCGACGACTATCTCTACATCATCGGCGACAACAAGATTAGCGTTCTAGACGAGACAAGCTGGGAAAAAGTAAAAGAACTGGATTTGGAATTTTAAGACATACGATTTTTCTAATAAGCTAACCATATGGATAAATTAAAGGGTAAAACAATAGCCGCGGTTATTGCTTTTCGTAACTTTCGGGATGCCGAATACTTTATTCCCGTCGGGGTTTTAGCTGATTACGGAGCTAAGATCGTTACTCTAAGCACAAAAAAGGGTACGGCCGTGGGGGCTGACGGCGGAGACGTTGATGTACAGTTGACCCCCGATGAATTCCGGGCCGAGGGCTTTGATGCCCTGGTTTTTATTGGTGGCCCGGGTATGGCAAAAGAGCTGTCCAACAAAGATTTCCAGAGAATGGCGCAGGATATGGCAAAATCAGGCAAGCTTTTAGCCGCCATTTGTATAGCTCCTGTGCTTTTGGCCAAAGCGGGCCTTCTGCAAGGCAAACAGGCAACCGTCTGGTCAGATCCCATGGACAAGTCTCCCATAAAGATACTTAAAGAAGCAGGGGCCGACTATCAAGACAAAGATGTCGTTGTTGAGGGCACGATCATTACCGCCAACGGTCCGTCTGCTGCCGAAGAGTTTGGCGAAGCTCTGGCTAAAGCTCTAGAAACTTGACAAAGATTTGTGGTTTTGCTATCATTATTTCATCCGCAGACAGCAGGCAGTTGGTAAGTCCTGCCGAGGATATATATAATTGGGAAAACCTTCCCAAGCATGTCTGTGGATTCACAGATTTTTTTTATGGCCTTAAACAAAGAGCAAAAACAGAAAACCCTTAAGGAATTAAAAGAAAAAATCGACAGACAGAAGGCGATTGCTTTTGCCAATATTGCCGGCCTGAAGGTTGAGGATTTAACCAAGCTTAGAAAGACGATGAAAAAACAGGATTGCGAATTGCGGGTAGCCAAAAAAACCCTGATTAGTCTGGCTCTTAAAGAAAAAGGACAGCCGGTTAATCTTAAAGAGATACAAGGAGAAATAGCCCTAGCTTTTGCCTACAAGGACGAGGCAGCTATTTTTCAGATTCTTTATGACTTTCTTAAAGAGCACGAGCAGTTAAAAATTTTAGGCGGTTTGGTTGAGAAGGAATTCTTAGGAGAGGAAAAAGCTCTTGTCTTAGCCCAATTACCAACCAGAGACCAGCTTATGGCAAAATTAGTTGGTAGCATTGCATCTCCTCTGTCGGGATTAGTCTCTGTTCTGCAGGGGAACATTAAAGGTCTAATTAATGTTTTGGCCAAAGCCAAAGCGTAAAATATTATGAGCGAAGAAAAAAAAGAAACAAAGGTTCCAGAGAAGCTGGAGAAATTGGTTAAAGAAATCGAAAATCTTTCAGCCATGGATTTAGCCGAACTGGTCAAAGTATTGGAAGAGAGATTCGGAGTTTCAGCTCAGGCGCCAGTTATGGCAGCCCCGGCAGCCGGTGCTGCTCCGGGAGGTCAAGCTCCGGCAGCGGAAGAAAAAACCGCCTTTACCGTTGAGCTAAAGTCGGCCGGAGACAAAAAGATTGATGTTATTAAGGTGGTTAGGGATGTGACTCAAAAAGGCTTGAAAGAGGCCAAGGATTTTGTTGATGCAGCCGCTTCCGGCCCTCAAGTGGTTAAGGATAACGTCAAAAAAGAGGAGGCAGAAGAGATTAAGAAAAAATTCGAAGCTGCCGGAGCCCAGGTGGAACTAAAGTAAATTAATGGCGGTTTAACCGCCATTAATTATATCCAGCAACTCCTGAATGCTTTTTTGCAGAGAGTCTGCTTCTTCACCTTCAAACTGAGCAATAATATTTTTAGCTTCCGAAATCAGAGAACTGGCCTCTTCAACTTTATGAAGGATCAAAAGCCTTTCTGCTTCGTTTATTTTCTCTTCAGCCAGTCTAAGCTGCTCCGAGCCCATTATTAATTGGGTTTCTTCCTGTTTTTTCTGCCAAAAACCGAAAATAACAGAGCCCGTCAAAAGAATAAGCAAAAGGGCGATAATCAATATCACGCTTTTTTTTCTAAGCAGTTTGTTTAGCGGGGAGGGTGAAGGCAATTTAAGGTTCGGCCTTTTAACAGCCGGCTGTTTGGATATTTTTTTAACCGGAGCTGGTTTGCCGGTTATCATGAGCAGCAGGCAGATTCCGGTAGCTTCTGACAAGAGCTTCTTATTTTCTTTGAGAAGCTTTTTTAATTCTTTTTCCTCCGAGACATTTTTTAGTCTGTTCAGGAACCCGCCCCTTTCCCATAAGAGCGAAAAAACCTCTTTGGTTAATAAAATGATTTTATCATCGGGGAAGACCCTTCCCGTTACCACGTTGCCGAAAAGCTTTAAAGGATATGGTTCTATCTCTTTGATTTCCAGATTTTGTCCGATATCTAAAAGTTCTCCTTTTCTTGCCAGCAGAATTTTTACATCACCCGCCTTGCTGAAGTTCATTGCCCAGCAGTTTTTATAGGGAGCCAAGCTTAAGACGCCAAAATGCAGATTTCCCAGCCAGTTGACATTTCCCGATCTGGCCTCCTTATTCAGGAATTCATTGGCTTTTTTAAGGGATTCTGTTAATTTCCCGGTCTGATAATATTCCTGCTTTACGGATCGGGAAAGGCTGTTTAAGAATTTTGCATTTTGGGGAAGAATTTTGGCGAATTTGCCAATCATGTATAAATTCCCCAGCCTTTTTTCTGAGGCGCTTTCCGGCTCAAAAACAAAACTGTCAAAGATTTCCTCGGTTTTCTTTTTTAGATTGAAATGTAGTTCAAAAACTTTCATAATTTTACATTCTTCTTACGTATTCTTCTGTTTCGGTGTTGATTTCGACGGTATCGCCCTCTTCGATGAAGAGGGGCGCGCTTATTTTCGCTCCGGTTTCCAGGCTGACAATTTTGTTGCCGCCTTGGGCGCGGTCTCCCTTCACTCCGGGAGGGGCTTCTGTCACTTTGAGCTGGATTTTGATTGGCAAGACAACATTAATGATTTCATCGTTAAAAATCAGCACCTCAACCTCCTGGTCGTTTTTCAGGAATTTTGCCTGTGGTCCGATTCGTTCTGCGGTTAAATCGAATCTTTTTGAGGGATTTGCTTCCTGGCAAAAGAAAAAGCGGTCGCGGTGCTGATAAATGAACTTTGCTTTGATCTTTTCCAGGGCAGCTTCTTCAAAAACCTCTCCCTGTTGGAAGTTCCTGGCAAAGACGTTTCCCGTGATTAGGTTTTTGATTTTGCTTTGCACGACCGGCCGGCGCTGGGCCTTTTTCATGAAGTTTGTTTCCAGAATTTCGTAGGGCTGGCCGTCTAAGATAATTCTTACCCCTCTTTTTAAATCACCGTGGCTCAGCATGGTATTTTAAAATTCCTGTGGCCGAGAAGGAAATCTTTAAAACTCATTGGCTTTTTCCCTTCTGGCTGGACTTGTTTGATGATTAATTTATCTTTTTCTAGCCCAACCCTCAAGATCTTAATCCTTTTTCCCTCGTGAAAGGTATGGGCGCCGGGCCAGGGTTGGAAGGCCCTGACCTGCCTTTCAATTTCCTGGGCGGGCTTTTTCCAGTCGATCTCGCCGTCTTTTCTGGTCAGGATTTTACTGTAACTGGCTTTTTCTTCGTCCTGGGGGGCTAATTGTTTTTCTCCCCTGACCCAGCCAGGAATAACATCGGCTAAAAGCTTAGCCCCCGAGAGGGCCAGCCGGTCACAGAGCTGGCTGGCCGTTTCTTGGGGTGAGATCGTTGTCTTCTCTTGGGCCAGCAGGGGGCCGTGGTCTATTCTTTCATCCATAAGAATTATACTGACGCCCGTTTCTTTGTCGCCGTTTAAAATGGCAGATTGTATTGGCGTGGGTCCCCGGTATTTTGGCAGCAAAGAGGGATGCACGTTCAAGCAGCCGTAGCGCGGGATCTTGAGCAAGTTCTCAGGAATGATTTTGCCAAAATTGGCCACGATAACCAGATCCGGGCCAACATTCTTTATATCTTCAAAGCGACGAGAAACCGGCCCGTACCCGGTCCTGGAAAGCTCTTGCAGGACAATATTTCCGAACCTCTCTTTGCCCAAGAATACGATTTTCAGTTTCATACTATTTTCCACTCAATATCTTCTTCTTTACCGGCGAATTCCAGCCAGCTGCCCTCTTCGTTAATAACGTACCATTTTCTGTGGGCTTGCGACCAGACCATGGGGTTTTCCCGGTAGTAAGGTTTTTTAACAATTTCTTTGGGTTTCAGCCTGTCTAGCTCCAGCCATCTTTTAAAAACAGTTTCAATGGTATAATCCAGGTTTCTTGATTTGGCCCATTTAGCCACCCTGTCTATGGCCTCTTTGGCCTTTTCCAGGGAGCCGGCCAGTTCTAAAAGCTGCTTGGCCGGTTTGGTGTAACGGGAATAAATGATTTTTCTTTTCTTAGCATTTTGCTTAAGTTCTGCCAAAGACAGACCCTTGGTTTCGAAATAATGAGTGACCACCTGTCGGACAGCCGTTTCTTTTTTTAGGTCTTGGCAGTATTTGATTTTTCCCTTTTTAATATATTCTTCGATTTTCTGGGCGATGCTTTTTCCTATGCCCGGAAGCTTGTCCAGCCCCCTCAGGCCCTCTTTTTTATAAACAGCAGAAACATCTTCTGGTAGGTTTTCTAGAGCCTTTGCGGCTCGGCGGTAGGCAGCCGGCTTGAAAGCAGTCCCTTTTATTTCCAAAAGCTCGGCCGTCTCGTAAAATATTTCAGCCAGTTTTTTATTCATGGTGTTTTTCTGCAGCAAATCTATAAATAAATATTTTTTCTTTTTCAGGATCTATGCCGCCTTTCTGGCAGGCAAGAGAAATCTGCTTTTCGGGCGTGTCTATTCCTGAAAGATCGGGCAGCAGGAGGCCGGTTTTATAGGGGGTAATGCCGTCGAAAACCGTGTTTTTTTCATTGGGGAAAGCCAAGGGTCCGGTTTTGACGATTATGCCGAACCTCTCAGGATTCAGCTCCCTCTTGTTTTTAACCGGTTCAGGATAGGTCAGGATATAGACGGTGTAGGAAAGGCGGGGGAGCTCTGCTGACTGGATGGGCCCGAAACGGTAATCTTCTTTGGCGGCGGCTATGGCATTACGGATAACCTCTTGGGCGATATTGGGCCGGGTCGGCAAGTATGTTCCCACGCAGCCCCGCAGTCGCCCGTCTTTTTCGATAGTTACGAAAATCCCGGTCTTTCTCTCATAGAACTTTACCGGCAAGCTATCGGGCGGTTCAATTATTTTTTCTTCTTTAACGTAATTTTCTACTGCTGATTTTGCCAAAAAAACCAAAGGGTGCATCTTAACTTGACCATTTTTATTTTCTTTATATAATTATATTACAGTTCTTAAATAATTTAAAGAGGAGACGAAAATGATTAAGATTTCAGAAGAACAGTTAGACCAGGCACTGAAAATGGCGGAAGAGGCCGCCTGTTCCAGAGGACCCGATTGCCTTTGGGGCAAGCGGAAATATCTTCCCCCAAAAAATTGTTGCAGTATCATTGATTTCAGAGACGCCTTCGAACACGATTCACCTTGTCTTTTCGGCAAAGCCTTTGAATTATCCGGCTACAGGAAAACCGTTTATAACTTTACCCTTTTGGAGCTGGGCCTCTTGGAAAACATAGAGGTGATAAAAAGAGTTCAGGCAGACATTCATGATCTGCACGTTTTTACTCAAGCCTTTGTTCTGGTTTTTTACCCTCTCTTTTTAGCAAACGACCAAGCAATTCCTTTTGTTCGCTCCGGGGAAATAATAGAGAAAGAAAAAGAGCTATCTCGGGTGTCTCTTGCCAGAATAGCCAGAATAACAGGTAGAAAAATGGCCCATATTAATCGCCATTGGCTTGAGTGGGTGAGTATTGGATATTTGGGCAGTCTCCGTTATCCGGAGAAATATATAAGGGCAACAGCTCTACTGATTGAGATTTTCTTGGCAGGGATTAAGGAGGACAAAATTCGCGATATCTTAGATGCTTCTCCCCAGCAAAAAGAAGCATTTTTCCGTGAGATTAAAAATAGTCTTTTTTGAAGAGGGGGCAACTCCCCCCCTTTATTTTAGTATTAAATGCAGATTTTCTCCGCATTTCTGGCACTTGCCATTTTTATCAAGTCGTTTGACTATATAGCCCGTTCTGTCAATGCAGAGAGCTTTGCATCTCGGACAAAAAGTGTCTTCAGAGGGAAGGCCGGGAGCATTGCCCGTGTAAACGTACCTTAGGCCGGCTTGTTTTCCAATATCATAGGCTTTTTTCAGTTTTTCAAAGGGAGTGTCGGGCAGATGCTGCAATTTCCAGGAAATGGCTCCGCAGAATTGGCTGATGTGCCAGGGAGTTTCTTGGCCCAGCTCTTCTTTGATAAAGCCGGCTATCTTTTCAAAGCTTTCTTCCGAGTCAGAAAGGGTAGGGATGATCAAGCTGGTGATTTCCGTCCAGACGCCGGATTTTTTCATCAGCTTGGCGTTTTCCAGGACCGGCTCTAGCCTGGCGCCGCAGTTTTTTCTGTAGAAATCCTCAGAAAAGCTTTTAATGTCTATGTTAATGGCATCAAGCCAGGGGATAATCATTTTATTGGCTTCCTCTGACATGAATCCGTTGGAGACGAAAGTGTTTTTCAATCCTTCCTTTTTGGCAAGCTTCATCGTATCCAGAGCGTATTCTAAAAAGATGGTCGGTTCAACATAAGTGTAAGAAATGCTTTCCGCCTTGTTTTTTAGAGCGATTTCAACTATTTCTTTTGGCGCCAACTTTTTTCCCGGCACCTCTTTTTTGTTTTTGTATTGCTGGGAGATGTCAAAATTCTGACAGTTCAAGCACCTAAAATTGCACCCGACAGTGGCCACAGAAAGCGAGCGGCTGCCCGGCAGAAAGTGGAAAAAGGGCTTTTTTTCGATAGGATCTATATTCAGGGCAGCGCATCTGCCGTAGTTTATGGCATAAAGCTTTCCTTCTATATTTTCTTTCACCCCGCAAATTCCCCTCTTTCCGGGCAGAATTAAGCAGTAGTGGCTGCAGTTTTTACAGCGCACTTCGTCTTTTTCCATCTTTTCGTAAAGATAGGCCTCTTTCATCTTATTTCAATTTTAGCTAATTCTGTGCTATTATACAAACCAAGCTATGAGGCGCCGCATTTTTATTGCTATAAATCTGCCCCAAGACGTGAAAAAAGAGCTGGCCCTTTTGCAGGCCAAGTGGCCCGAGCTGCCCTGCCGTTGGACAAAACCGGAAAATCTTCACATTACTTTGGAGTTTTTAGGGTATGTTAACGATGAGGAATTGCCGGAAGTTTTTCAGCGCTGCAAAGAATTGGCAGAAAAGAAGAAACCATTCCAGGTCAAATTAGACAGGGCTGTCTATGGTCCTCCCGCCAAGATGCCGCCCCGCATGGTTTGGGTGACCGGAGAAAGAATTGAGCAATTCGGTCTCGTTCCCCATGTTACCCTGGGAAGAATCAGGACGTGGGACTGGAGAAGAATTGAGCCAGAAGAAAGGCCTGAGATTGAAGAGGAAACAAACCTAATCTTTGATGTCGGCTCTATTGAAGTGATGGAAAGCCGGCTCAAAAAAGGGGGACCCGAGTACATCGTTTTGGAATCTTTTTCATTTAAATGAAGGTCCATTTTATCGGCATAGGCGGAATAGGAGTTTCTGCTTTGGCCAGGTATTATCTGGCTAAGGGCCACGAGGTGAGTGGCTCTGATTTGGTTTCCTCAGAGATTACTGACGAGCTGAAAAAGAAGGGAGCCGAAATTATTATTGGCAGGAATATTGTCAAAAAAGACGCTGATCTGATAATCCATACTCCGGCTGTCAAGCCGCCTACTTGTGAAATGCCCGTTTTGAGCTATCCTCAGGCTCTGGCCGAGCTGACCAAAAAATACTTAACCATTGCTGTTTCAGGAACCCACGGCAAGAGCACGACAGCTTCCATGCTCGGATTTTTGCTGCTTAAAGCGGGCCTTGACCCAACGGTTATTGTCGGCACCAAAGTCAGAGATTTTAAAAACAGCAACTGCCGAATAGGCAAGAGCAGGTATCTGGTTATTGAAGCCGACGAGCATTTTTCCTCTTTTCTCTATTATTGGCCCAAGATTATTGTTATTACGTCTATTGAGCCTGACCATCTTGATTATTACGGCGACGTTAAGAACCTTAAAAGAGCTTTCGCCAAGTTCGTCAGGCGTTTGCCAAAAGGCGGGCTCTTGCTGGATATGAGGCGCTATCAGCATTCTTTGGCTGACAGAAAAAAATTGAGAAATACACTGAAAGTGCCGGGAAACCATAATGTTGACAATGCTTTAGCCGCCCTGGCCGTGGCCAGAGCCTTGAAGGTTTCAGACAAGGTTAGCTTTAAGGCTTTGGCAGGATTCAGGGGATGCTGGCGTCGCTTTGAAATAGTCAGCAAAAAACCCCTGATTGTTTCTGACTACGGCCATCACCCGACAGAGATTAAAGCGACACTGAAAGCGGCCAGGGAAAAATGGCCGGACAAAGAAATCTGGTGCGTTTACCAGCCGCATCAGTACCAAAGAACCCATTATTTGTTCAAAGATTTTGTGAAAGCTTTTCGGGAGGCTCCAGCCGACAGAATTATTGTTACTGATATTTATGACGTGGCCGGCCGGGAGGAAAAGGAGATAAAGAAAACAACAAGCTCAAAAAAACTGGTTAAAAAAATAGGTAAAGCAAACGTAGCTTATGTCCCCCAGAAACAACTAGCAGGCTATCTTAAGAAAAAGCTCTTGCCCGAGAGGGTTTTAATAATCATGGGGGCGGGGGATATTTACAAGCTGGTTGACAAGATTTCTTGATAATGAGAAAATTAAGATAGATAAAAGGTCGATTTGGAAAAAATTAAAAAACCTTTATTACTTATGAACACTACGTGGATTTGGATTATTATAGGCGTAATAGTAATTGTCGCATTACTTTATTTCTTAAAGAAGCAGAGAGGTGGATCAGGCATGCCCAAGAGGCCAACGGGGCCCGAGTCCGGCATTCCGCCAGAGGGTCCGGCAATGTAAAGAACTCATAGGCGAAATCTCTCTGCTTGGCTTTTTCTCATAGAAACAAGAGTCTGCCAAGCAGAGTTTTTTGCCGCTAGATTCGTTAATATGCAATACATTCTATTAATAGAAGACGACCCTTTCTTGATTGATATTTACAGCACTAAACTGAAAAAAAGCGGCTTTGATGTTGGGGTGGCCAAGGACGGAGAAGAGGCCTTGGCCAAACTTAAAGAAAAGAAGCCCGATTTGGTGGTTTTAGACATCGTTTTACCGCATATCGACGGCTGGGAAATTCTCGCCAACATTAAAACAAATTCCAATTGGAAAGATTTGAAAGTAATGATTTTGTCCAATCTCGGCCAAAAAGAAGAGGTGGAAAAGGGAATGTCGCTGGGAGCTAGCAAATATCTGATTAAGGCTCACTATACGCCGGCTGAAGTAGTGGAAGAAATCAAAAAATGCCTGAAAGATTAAAGTATATTTTTTATTAAAAAAGAGAGGCACTCGCAATGAGTGCCTTTCTATTGTTATATAATTTAAAAATCTGCTATAATAATAAAAAGATGATTGATTCCTTTTTTAAAAAAGTGTTTCGGCTGGTTGACCCCAAAATCAAGGAGGTTTTGGATATCTCGGTTGACCAAAAAACAAAAGATTTGGTTAACTACCAGGTGAGTACAGGCGGCAAGAGACTCAGGCCGGTTTTGGCTGTGGCTAGCTGTTTGGCCTGCAGGGGAAAGATCAAAGACGTGCTTTATGCCGCCGCCGGCCTGGAAATTCTCCATAACTGCACCCTTATTTTTGACGATATAATCGACAATAGCTTTTTAAGAAGGGGCAGAAAGACCGTTTGGTCAAAATACGGCAAATCAATCGCCCAGTGCGTAGGTTTGGATTACACGGCAGCTATTTTTCAGGCAGCTAACAGATCCGTTTCTGGCAGAGAGATTTCTGAGCTTTTTGCCAATACTATGAAAAAAATTATTGAGGGCGAGATCCTGGATATTCTTTTTGAGCAGTCTGGCAGACAAGATGAAAAATACGTAGCCAGCAATCGTTACAGGAAAATAGCTAAAAAGGATTATCTGGAAATGATCAGCAAGAAGACAGCCTCTTTAACAGAGGCTTCTTGCGAGGCGGGGGCTGTTTGCACCAGAGCCAAAAAGAAAGAAAGGCGGGCCCTGAAGAAATACGGCTTTAATTTGGGTATGGCTTTTCAGATAAGGGATGATATCCTGGATATTTTCGGGCAAGAGAGTAAATTCGGCAAGAAAATCGGCAAAGACATTGAAGAAAAAAAGATGGGCAACATCGTCATTTTTTATACACTGCAGGAGTTGGTTTCTAATAAAGATAAAAAAAGATTTATGGCTATTTTCATGAAAAATAAGGTTAGTCGGAAAGACATTAAGCAGGCCATGGCGCTTATTAACAAAACCAGAGCCAAGGAAAAGGCGCTGGTCCTGGAGGAAAAATACGCCAGCCGGGCTAGGGAAGGTTTACAGGGTTTGACATCCGGCAAGTGGAAATCCTTCCTGGCTCAGATTGCTGACTTTGTTGTTGAAAGGAATAAATAATAAGGTATAATAAAAATATGAAGACGGCCAATACAACGTTAAGCTATCAGACCAAGGGCCTTTTTGACTTTATTGATCTTACAGAAGAAATAAAGAAGTTTGTTTCTGAAAGCTCGATTAAGAATGGCTTAGTCAATGTGCAGATCTTACACACCTCAGCCGCCCTGATTTTTAACGAAAACGAGCCTCTGCTTTTGGAAGATATCAAGGCTAATCTGGAAAAGATAGCTCCCAAGGACGCCGATTACGGTCACGACGACTTTGACAGGAGGACCGTTAATGTCTGCGATAACGAATGCGTCAACGGCCATTCCCACTGCAAGGCCATCCGCCTGCCTTCAACCATCACCCTAAACCTGATTAAAGGAAAACTCCAGCTGGGCCAGTGGCAGAGAATTATGCTGGCTGAGCTTGATTCTTCCAGACCCAGAAAAATCCAGGTGCAGGTGATCGGAGAATAACAAATAATTGCCAGCTTATGGGTAAAGTAGTCCTTGTCGACAAAAACGACCGGGTACTGGGCCTGCATGACAAATTAAGATGCCATTCTGGCAAGGGCATGCTTCACCGGGCTTTCTCGGTGTTTGTTTTTAACAGCAGGGGAGAGCTCTTGTTGCAGCAGAGAAGTAAAAGAAAGCTCCTGTGGCCTCTTTACTGGAGCAATACCTGCTGTAGCCATCCTCAAGCCGGGGAAAGCTACGAACGGGCCGGCCAGAGAAGATTACAAACAGAAATGGGATTTACCTGTCCGCTTAAGAAGGTAGGTATTTTTCAGTATAAGGCAGAGTATAAGGATAGGGGTTCAGAAAATGAGCTCTGCGCTGTCTTAGTAGGAAAGCATGACGGAGAGGTTTCTCTCAATTCAGAAGAGGTGGCTATTTACAAGTGGAGGGATTTTCAGGAGCTTAAAGAAGATATTGAGGAAAATCCAGATAACTACACGCCCTGGCTCAAACTGGAGATAGAGAAGTTTTTTCTATAAAAAAGTCGAGTGATATAATTATAAAAGCTATTGCCAGGGAACTCAAGATTCAGCTTATGACCGAAAAGGAACTTAGGGGGTTTATTCGACAGAAGGAAAGGACTTTTAAAATAAAAGGGTAAGATTGCCGAATAGGGAAAAACTGTCGGTCAAAACATTGTCCATTTTCTACAAGCCGCGTCTTGATCGCGGTTTTTCAATATAGGTTTAAATGCCCTATTTTTTGTTTGCTTAATTGGTTCTGGTGGGTTAAAATTAAGTAATGATCCAAAAGAATCGCCCTTTTGTTAATAATTATTACGGGCGATAGGCGTATTTTTAATTTTGTGCCAATCAATAAAATTATAAATACAATTTGGAATGAGTTTGTATACGGGGGGCACTTACTCTCTTTGGGGGCAGCTGGAACGGTTTTTTCTGTAATGATCATTTTAGAAAAATGGCCCGATTGGCAGGTTCTTCTAATGGCGTATTTAATTTCGCAGATAGTTTATGTCTATAATCATTTCGAAGAAGCGGATAAAGATCTAGTAACTAATCCAGAAAGAGTAAGGTATCTCCAAAAATTTGCAAAATATTACCGCCCCCTTCTTTTATTTTATATTATATTACTTCTTCCTGTTTTGGTTTTGTTTGCCAATTTACAAACCCTCCTTTTTGCCCTTTTTTTACTGGCGGGGGGAGTTTTGTTCACAATATTTTTCAAAGGGTTAACCAAAAAAATAATCGGATTTAAAGAATTTTACGTGGCCCTTTTTTGGGCGGCGGGTGTGTTTTTACCCCCGTTTTATTATTCTTTCCACCTAAATTTATTTTTCATTTCATTTTTTCTTTATATTTTTCTAAGGTCATATCTACATACGACTTTCTGTGATATCAAAGACACAGAAAGCGATAAGTCCGCAGGGCTAAAAACCGCCCCCGTCATTTTTGGGCAGAAGAGAACGCTGGCCTATTTGCACCTAGTGAATTTTCTCTCCATGGTTCTTCTGGTCGGGGGTTATTTTTTGGGGATTTTCCCCACTTTTTCCTTGTTTTTAATTGTGTTTTATTTTTATAGTTTTTATTATCTAAGAGAGGCGGGCAGTGGCCATATTCAGAAAATTCGCTCCACCTCTTATTTTTTGGTAGACAGCGAAGACGTTTTATGCCCAATGGTTTTAATTGCCGGTAAAATGTTTTTATACTAACTAATTTTACATAAAATATGGGAATCGAAACTATTCATTGGTTTATTGTTATATTAATAATCGCTGTTGGTTCCTGGTTTGCACTATGGGTTTATCTTTCTGATCGCAAGATGAAGGCTAATCAGTTCTTCTTCCTGATGAATATCTCTATTCTTTTGTGGATAGGTTTTAGTTATTTATCTGACTTGCCGTCCCAAATGCATCGAGCACTATTATGGAACCGATTAGACTTCGGAGCAATTTCACTATTTTTTATTGTTGTTTATTTCTTCTCTTTACACTTCCCCCAACGCGGCAAAGAGCTTCCATTTTTAAACAAGCTTATTTTGGGCGTTGGGCTATTTTTTATCTTCACCTCTGTGTTTACCGACCTTATAATCAAGGATGTCACCTTTGAAGAATGGGGGACCGACATAATTTATGGTAGGGGTGGAAATATTTTTCTAGGAACGGTGGTTGTTTTAACGTTTTTGATTTTCTTTAATCTCATTAAAAAATATTTTACCCTTCCAAAATACGAAAAGCTTAAGCTACAGTATTTCTTAATTGGAGCTTTAATTTTCGCGGCCTTTAACATTATATTTAATGTTGCCATACCAATCGTTACCGGAACGGTAGAATATTATTATTTAGGCAACTATTCTGTTATTTTCTTCATCGGGTTTACTCTTTACGCTATTGTCAAAAAGGAGCTGTTCGATATTAAGGTGGTCTTGACCAGTGTTTTCGTGGGATTGATTGCCCTGCTTTTATTTTTGGATATGATGCTGTTTACGGAGGCGTTTTGGGTTAGGGTGGGCAAAAGCATAGTTTTGATCATGTTTTTAGGTTTTGGCTGGTTGCTTATAAAAATCGTGTTAAGGGAAATAGAGCATAGTCAAAAACTAGCAGAAGCTTATCTAAGATTGCAGCAGCTAG
>Ga0180433_10005603_pt1 | contig 16868 bp, 10 predicted proteins | sample SS_ome_8_FD_132980 | JGI IMG/M metagenome (GOLD analysis project Ga0180433, IMG submission 132980) | Hypersaline lake sediment archaeal communities from the Salton Sea, California, USA - SS_1_D_1 metaG | ecosystem: Environmental > Aquatic > Non-marine Saline and Alkaline > Hypersaline >... | reverse complement strand
CGTGGCGTGGACCGCGGGCACCTTCGCCGCGCAGGGCGGGGTGGATCTCTCGAATCTGCGTCTCGTCCTGCCCAAGCGGGGATCGGTCCGGGGCAAAATTACCGATAGCGCGGGCAATCCTGTTGACGATGCCGTCATTTCGGCGTTCATTACGTTACCGGAAGGCGCCGCTCCTGATGAGATTCGATTTCTGTTTCCCTGTGAACCGCTCCTTAAGGCGACGAGCGGTGCGGACGGCGTCTTCGTCCTGGATGGACTTCCCGCGAACGCCACCGTGATGCTCCGTGTGACCCATCCCGATTTCGCCATCGCCGTCGCGGGAGCTCCCGAGGATATCCGGGGGATGCCAATGGGTACAATAGCGGTCGGTGCGACAGATGCGGCGGTGCAGCTCGAGCCCGGCGCGGTCATCGAGGGGACGGTCACGCTCGAAGAAACCGGCGACCCTGCTAGAGGCGCCGCCGTCCAGGCAAGCCCGGTGCGAGAGCAGTTCTCGACCGTTCTCATAACGCCGAAAGCTGCCGAGACCAATCCCGACGGTCGATACGTTCTCCGTGGACTAGCGGCGGGGCAGTACGCCGTTTCTGTGACCCATCCCGGCGGCACAATGTTGCCGATAACGATCGATGTTGCTACCGGAGAGCGGTTGACAGCACAGAACATCGCCCTCGGAAAAGGTGTGCTCGTATCAGGCAAGTTCGTGTACGCCGAGACCGGCAAACCGGTTCCTGACGGACGACTCATGGCTATCCGGACGGACGTGACGGGGCCTTCGCGCCAAACGCCGGTCGAGGTTAAACCGGACGGCACGTTCTCGTTTCGTGGACCGCCGGGCGATATACGACTATATGGGTACACTGCCGCCGGCGCGCATGCACAGCGAGAACTGACGCTCGTAGCCGGCAAGGACCTCGCCGACGTGGCGCTCGAGATCCCGCCGGCCTTGATGTTCAAAGGCAAAGTCGTCGGTCCCGACGGCAAAGGGGTAGAAGGTGCGTGGGTGGCGAGTAAACGAGGCGGACGCGAGCGGGGAGGGGTACGAACTGCAGCGGACGGCACATTCGAGCTCCCGCTCGGCGGGCAGCGGCCCGGCGAATACGAGTGGCTCCTTCTCGATGCACACCATCCGGACATGCCCGGCTATCGAGGGATCGTTATGAAACCTTTTGCCGACGAGTCGGACGCCGAGGGCGTCATCGAACTGCAGCGGACAGCCACGATACGCGGACGCGTCGTGACGGAGGATGACAATCCGATTCCATCGGCCAGCGTGCGAACCACCATTTTTTCGGAGAATTACGGCTGGTCCGATGTGAGTGCTACGACTGACAATTCCGGCCTCTATGAGTTGGCGGATATCGCCAGCGGCATGGACTACCGCGTCACCGCGACCGCCGACGGGTTTGGTCAAGACAATTCCGAGCATTTTACACTCGATCCGGGCGAGATGCGTGAGCTGAGGGACCTCGTGCTGCTCGTCGCCGATCAGACGATCGAGGGAACCGTTGTCGATGAGGACGGTAACCCGGTGGCAGGTGCACAGGTGAACGCGCACTCGCGGGCAACGGGCTCCCGGCATACCACTACGGATGAGAAGGGACATTTCCGTCTGAACAATCTTGTCGATGAGGGTGTTCAGATATGGGCGTATCAGCACCGGGCGGCAGGGCCCCTGCAAGCGCAAGCCAGCGCTGTGGCTGGCGATACCGATGTGGAGATCGTGCTCGCCGAACAGCCGGGGCGCATGAGCCCCCAGCAACGCGAGGCGCAACTGCTCGTGAACAAACGGGCGGCGGAGCTTGATGTCGCCGAGTGGGTGAAGGGCGAACCCACAACGCTGGAGTCGTTACGAGGGAAGACGGTTGTGCTCGCGTTCTGGGATTCGGCGGACCAGAAATGCGCGGATATCGTGCCGGTACTGAACGGTGTGGCCATGACGTCCTATACGCCGGATGTCGAGGTGGTGTCGGTGCACGCCGCCGACGCGCAGGCTGGCAAACTGAAGCAGTATACTGCCGACAAGTCCATCACCTTCCACGTCGCGCTTGATAAGCCCGCCGAACGGTACAAAGGGGCGACGTTCGAACGATATCAAACCCGACGTCTGCCGGCGATATATGTCATAGACGTCGCAGGAATCGTCCGGTACCAGGACATACCGCTCGCCGCGATCGAGGAAGCCGTCAAGAACGTCCCGACAGACATCGACGCGCAGGCCGACCCGGCACCCGCGGCACGGGAACCGCTGCCTGTCGGCGGAGATAGAGCCCGCCGGGCGTGCGCGAACAATCTCAAACAGCTCGGGCTCGTCTGCAAAATGTACGCGAACGAGTGGAACGGCAAGTTCCCGCCGATAGACGACCGACGCGGCAACCTCGCCATGGAAGGGAACGCAATATTCCCGGAATATCTGACCGACCTGAACGTCCTCATATGTCCCGGGAACGAAGATCATGGGCCGGTACCGCGGCCCGGCACTCGCGACGATGTTACCGATGAGAGCTATTTCTACCTCGGCTGGGCGCTCATGACCGAGCAGGAAGGGCTCGCGCTGCTCGAGGTCTACGACTCGCTCGATCCGGCACAACGGGACGAGGATTTGCGGGTGGCCGAGGGAAAAGGGAACGCCGGCGGCAACACCATCTACAGGCTGCGGGAAGGTATAGAGCGGTTCTTCATAACGGACATAAACAATCCCGCAGCGAGCGCTGTCGCGCAGAGTCAGATCCCCGTGATGTGGGACCGGCCGACGAACCATCAGGATCCGCCCGGCGGTAACGTGCTCTATATGGACGGTCACGTCGAGTTCCTCAAGTATCCGAGCAAATTCCCCATGACACCCGCGTTCATCAAACGATGCGAGGAGATTTCCGTCCGCAACTATTGAGGTTTTCCTCTTGCACTCTGTTCCATTCGGGTGTATCCTGTAGGTAAGGAAGGACTGAAGCGCGGGTCGGCTGTCAAAAGCGCCGGACGTGCAACTGTCGGAAGGGGGCGAGACCAATGTTGAGAACGGGCGCCTTCAAGAGTATCCTGCTGATCATCGTTGCGGTCATGCTGTGCACATCGTGCGCTCGTCTGCGACCGCGTGTACCGTTCGGGCCGACGGTCTCGGAGCTCCAGTACACGTCGATCGAATCAACGCGCGAGATGCAGCGGAAGTTCACCTACGTCGGCTCGGGATACACGCAGACATCGCTTCGACCGCGTGAGGAGCTCGCCGCCGAACCGATCTATTTCTCGAAACGACCTCTCTATGCCGAGATCGAGCTCGGAGATTCCGATGACACACGGTACACCCTCGTGGCCGACGAGTCGAAAGGTACGCGCAGCGGGTACGATACGCTCTATATCGACGCGAACAACAATGAGGACCTGACGGACGACGCGAAACTTGCTGGAAAAGTGCTCGCCGACGGAAATCAGGTCGAGTTTCCGGTCGTTGAGGTGGCGGTCGAGTACGGCGGCCGGGAGTATCCGTACCATCTCGTACCCGGGATTTACTCATACGGCGAGACCAGCGTGCGTTGGTCCACAGCCGGCTACTGCGAAGGCGAGCTGCGGTTCGGCGACAAGACTTACAAGGTGGCGCTGTTCGACGACACCTGTAACGGCGCGTTCAACGACCCGTACGAGAGCCCGCGCAACTATCCCCGACAGGGCGCCGTGTACGCGCGCGGCGACACCATAGTGATCGATATCGACGGGGACGGCACGTTCGAGAAGGATTACAATGACACGCCCGAGATGTACCACATCGGCAAGTACATCTCGTTCGACGATATCTGTTACGAGCTGGAGATCGCGGCGAACGGGCGGACGGTCACCGTCCGCGAGACCGACGCACCGTGCGGGTACATCACGAGCGGTCAGGACGGGTACTCGGCCGAGCTGCTCGGTGATGACGGTGCATTGAAGCTGAACGGTGCCGGCCGCAGGACCAAGGTCCCTGCGGGGGAGTACCGGCTTGTTGCATGCAGCCTCGAGAAAAAGGATGACAAGGACGCCCGGTGGCGTATTATCGGTCGCGGCCAGTGGCGTCAGCCGGTCATCAATGTCAAGCCGGATGAGCAGACCGCTCTCGAGTTCGGCCCGCCGCTCGCAGCGGATCTCACCACAAGCAAACGCGGCGATTCCTTCAGCTTCGGTCTCGAAATCAAGGGACGGGGCGGCGAGATGTACACCGCCGGCGATATCGAACGCAACGGCAACAGGCTCCAGCCGCCACGGCTCGTCATACGCGACGAGCGCGATACGATCATCGCGCGCGGCGCGTTCCAGTATGGGTGAGGGGGCTCCTGCTCGTACTCATGGCGAGTACCAGACGATCTGAAAGGCGAAATCGAGGCAGTTCCGGCAGTCAACGCGGGTCCGTTCGAGATTATCAACAACCCCAAGACGCTGACCGTATCGTAACTGGAACCTAGCACCGAGGCTTTTCAAATGCCTACCTGCCGATTCGATTTCTTCCGGCTCCTCCTCTGTACTCTCTCGGCCTGTCTAACACCGCTCACACACGCGCTCGGCGGCGAGCTACCCCTCCCAGAGGCCGAGCTTTCGAAAGAGGCGATCATACGCACATTGACGGAGATGCGCTCGCGCGTGAAGACGCTCCAGGTCGAACTGGAAAGGGCGGATACAGACGGCGTCGTGTGGGAGAGATGCGCCTGGAAAATGAAGCGGCCCGGATTGCATTATGCGAGGGTTGTGCACATGCCGGAAGGCGAGGTGGCTCATTTACAGGAAATTACCAGCGACGGGGCGGAAAACAGGATAGTGATGCGTGACCCGAACACGGGGGTTCAGACGGTCGGCAGGATCTCCGATTACAACAGCCTGCGGGATCTGCCCCCTATCGTTGCCTACCGATTATGGGGGAATCCCCACGATGGAAGACCGCTTGAGGAATTACTCCGCGAGAAAGAACCTGTCTTGAATGCTGACGCAGGTCACATTAATGGCGAGAACACGTGCTCCCTGACGCTCTCTAGTAGCGGGCAAGTGGGGGTCCGGAGGTTGAACGATAAGAACACCTTCTACCTCAGCACAGACAAGAGCTATGCGTTCGTACGCTACGAATTTCGTCGTAACGAGCTTCTGATGCTCGAGGTCAATGTTCTAGAGCTCAAGGAGATCATCGGTGGAGTGTGGTTTCCGCTCCGCATGACGCTCCGCGGTCGCGATTATCGCACGTCCCAGGAGTCGACCTCCTGGGAGATCCGGTGTACCAGGGTAGTGGGCAACGAGCCGATAGATGATTCGGTGTTCGACCTACAATTTGACGATGGAATCAGGCTTTTTGATACACGAGCACCGAACCCGTTGGCGGGCAGACCAGCGCCTGAACTGGATGTAGCAGCCTGGGCGCATGGTGAGCGGACAGACCTCGCGGAGTTGCGGGGTAAGACGGTTGTGCTCGCTTTCTGGGACTGCGCAGACGAAGACTGTCCCGATCTCGTGGTTATGCTCAACGGATTGATGAGCGGACAGTCAAGATCCCGCATCGAGGTGGTCTCCGTGCATAGCTCAGAAGCAGATCCCGATGCGCTCAAGCAGTTCATCGCGGATGACGAAATCAACTACCGCGTCGCACTTGATAAGCCCGCGTCTGAGCGACCCTTCAAAGGCGCAACGTTCGAGAAATACAGCGTTCGCAAGCTGCCCGCGATCTTCATCATAGACCGCGACGGCACGGTGAGGTATCAAGACATCGCACTGACTGCGGTGGAACAGGCGATCAAGGTTCTGCTGGCGGAGTAGTGAATTCGGGGCACCGTTGACGGTTGCGACGCAAGAGCTGAGTTCACACAGCGAGCGCGGTTCGTGAACCGCCCCTACAGGTCCGGCGTTTCCCGCCGGCACGGCGAGCGTGAAGATTTTGCATCTGTAATTGTGTATAATAGACCTGAGATTCGAGTGGGTTGCCGCCAAATGGTGAGCGGATGCGCACCGTACATCGGAAGGAGATGAACGAAATGGTGAAGGAACGTTTTAGACAGAAGAGCATTCTAACGCTTGTCTGTATAGCAGCGGTATGCACATCGTGCGCCACCATGAAAGGGCGGGTGGTTGCTCATCCTGAACCCGAACCGCTCCCGTACGGCTACGTCACGAGCGACTACGACCATTTTTCGGCACAGTTGGTCGGGGATGACGGTCGGTTCACGTTGACCGGCGGTACCGAGAAGGTCGGAATACCCGTCGGCGAGTACCGTCTGAGCGCGTGCACGTTTGCCGCCAAGGACGAGAACGGCGCGACGTGGGAGATCATCGGCAACGGCGAGACGAGCCGGACGGTGCTCAAGATAAGCCCCGGCGAGACGGCCGCGGTACCGTTCGGGCCGCCACTTACCGCAAGCATCTCGGCCAGTAAACAGGGTGGGTCGTACAGTCTCGGTATCAACATTACCGGGAAAGGCGGCGAAACGTACCAGGTGAGCGAGTTCAGACAGTCGGGGCGACGAGCCGCACCGCCTCGCTTCGAGGTGCGCAACGACGCAGGCGAGGTCATCGCGCGCGGCCGATTCCAGTATGGGTGAGGCGGCACCTGCCGGTACTCATGGCGAGTACCCGACGATCTGAAGGGGACCATCGAGATAGTGCCGGTTGTCAACGCAGGACCGTTTGAGGTTATCCCGGAAGGCAAGACGGTCACACTATAGCCGACCCTGCCGGAGCCGGCAGCGTTCGAAAGGAGGTTTATGGGTATGGTGAAAAGAAAAGTGTCTGCGCCGAAGATTGCCGTTGTGATCGTTTGTGTGGCGGCCTTATGCACATCGTGCTGACCGGGCAAACTCCGGTGCTCACGGCGAGTACCTGAACAGTTGAGACACACAACGTGGATAGAATCGGTCGACAACTCGCGATTTTCACGGACGCTGGACAACGCCGCAGCCTTTGTTGCCTGGCGGCTATCTCGCGAGTAGACCGATATTATCTGAAGCAGTTTCGTAGCAAGAGTGTAACGGATTCTCTCCGAAAGCTAGCACGGTTGTACCGTGACGCGACACGCATCCGGCTAGCCTGCCTGTATACAGAGAGTCTCACATTGCTCCGGCAGGATTGGACCGTCTCTTCCTGGTTTTCTCTTGACAAGCAGCACCGACTTCGAGGATAGTTGTACTGGTCTCGGTGTGAACCGACTGTGTGTGCAGAGGATGACCGTTTTCGCGCGGAGGTGAAAGGGGCCCGGTGGCTCCTGCGGTCTTCAAAACCGTTATGCTGCTTCATCGCGGCGGGTGGGTTCGACTCCCATTCACCTCCGCCAGGTGAACCATGGCAGAGAAACGCAACAAAACCGCAGATCGTTCCGATCCTCGACGCACCCTCGCATCCGTATCCGTGCTGCTCGAGGAGTCGAGGATCAAAGCCTTGGTCGACGAGCACTCGCGGCCGGTGGTGCTCGACGCCGTGCGGGATGCGCTCGCATGGTTCAGAGACCACCTCAAGAGCGGCGATAATCCTCCCGAAATCGGCACTATTACAGACAAAGTGGAGTCTTTCTTGCTTCAAAACGAATCGGAACGGCTTCGTCACGTCGTGAACGCCACCGGCATCGTGCTTCACACGGGACTCGGCAGGGCTGTCCTTCCGCAGCGTGCCGTTGACGCGTTGGCGGGGCTCAACCGATGCTGCAACCTGCAGATAGACCTGGAGACCGGTCAGCGCGGCAAACGGAACTACATGACCGAACGGTTGCTGTGCAAGCTGACGGGCGCGGAAGCGGCGATGGTGGTGAACAACAACGCCGGCGCGACGTTGCTCATCCTGTCGGCGCTGTGCAAAGGCAAAGAGGTCATCATCTCGCGCGGTCAGTTGATAGAGATCGGCGGATCGTACCGTCTGCCGGATTGTATACATCAGAGCGGCGCCATCATGGTCGAGGTCGGTACGACAAACAAGACGCATCTGCGCGATTACGAACAGGCGCTCTCCGAGAACACCGGCGCGATACTGCGCGTTAACCCGAGCAACTACCGTATTATTGGGTTCAGCGAGATGGTGCCTATCGGCGATCTTGTCGGCTTAAAGAGGAAGCAACCGGTTATCGTGATAGACGATCTCGGTTGTGGTGCGATGGTGAACCTCGAGGAGTACGGGTTGCCGCGCGAACCGACCGCTCGGGACAGCATCGCCGCAGGCGCCGATCTTGCCTGTTTCAGCGGCGATAAGCTGCTCGGCGGACCGCAGGCGGGCGTCATTGTCGGCACGAAAGAGCTCGTCGCGCGTATCAAGAAACATCCGCTGACACGGATGCTGCGCGTGGGCAAAATGACGGATCTCGCTCTTGAACAGACGCTCCGGCTCTACCTCGAACCGGAAACGCTCGTCGAGAACCATCCAACGCTCCGTATGCTCACGATACCCGCCGAGACGCTCAAGAGAACGGCCGCGAAACTCAAACGTCGGATCGATAAGGAAAAGCTTGCCGTGGAAGTCAAGGTGAAAGAAGATGTAAGCGCCACGGGCGGCGGCTCGATGCCGGACCTCCAGATCAGGACGTTCTGTCTCGCGGTAACCTCGCCGACGCTCTCGCCCGACCGGCTGAGCTCCCTGCTCAGGCAGAATGAGCCGCCTATCATAGCAAGGATCAGCAGCGACGAGGTACTCCTCGATATGCGCACGGTGCTCGAGGGCGAGGAGGACCTCGTGTTCCAGGCGCTTAAGCTTATCGCAGAGTCGTAACAGGTCGCACGAGCATGCAAACCGGGTTCCGGGCGGATTACTGAGAGAAAACGCGTATGGCCGTCAACGTTCAACGTAGAAAAACGGTGATGGCACGGTCGATGAAGCTGGGCCATTGCGTCTGCAATCCCAAGAAACCGTGTCCGTGCGACATGTTCAGGCAGTACAACATCTGCCAGTGCGCGGGCGAGAAGCTGCCTGTCAAGACGGGTGCCGTTGCGCTGACCAGACACGTGCGGAAGGCCGGGTGCGCGTCGAAGATCGGCCAAGCCGACCTGCAGCGGCTGCTGACGAAGCTCCCGCCGGTGACCGACCCGAACGTTCTCGTCGGTACCGCTGCGGGCGACGACGCCGGCATCTACCGGCTCGGCGGTCGGTACGCGTTGGTGCAGACGGTGGACGTGTTCACGCCGTGCGTGGACGATCCCTACCTGTTCGGCCAGATCGCCGCCGCCAACTCCGTCAGCGACGTGTACGCGATGGGCGGTACACCGCTCACCGCGCTGTCCATCGTCGGTTTTCCCATAGACGAGCTCGACGGCGCCATCATGGAGGAGATGCTGCGCGGCGGGATGGAGAAGCTCGAGGAAGCGAACTGCGCGCTCATCGGCGGGCACAGTATCAACGACGAGGAGGTCAAGTGCGGGTTCGCGGTAACCGGTTTGATCGACCCGAAGAACGTCGTGCAGCGTGATACCGCGCGACCGAGCGACATGCTGGTGTTGACCAAACCGCTCGGCACGGGCATGGTCTCGTTCGCGGCTCAGATCGGCCGGGTGAGCAAGGATTGTCTCGATGAGGTCGGCTCGTTCATGGCTACATTGAACAAAGACGCTGCCGAGCTCATGGCCAAGTACAAAGCTCACGCCTGTACCGATATCACCGGGTTCGCGCTCGCGGGTCATCTCGTGGAAATGGTGCGCGGGAGCGGGGTGACGGCTGAGATAGATATGTCCATCTTACCGGTGTTCGCCGCCGTCGAGGCGTGTCTTGAGCACGAGATTCTGCCGGGGGCGATCGAGCGGAATCAGGAATACGCCATGGCGTGGGTCAGGGTTGAAGATGGCGCTGGCGAGAGGAATTTGCCCATACTGTACGATCCGCAAACGTCCGGTGGATTGCTCGTCGCGCTGCCGGAAAACAGCGCGGAGGCGTTCGTCGATGAGATGCACGAACGGGGGCACGCGAGCACGTCGATGATCGGCCGGATCGTTGAGAAAGATCCGGGTAAGCCGGAAGGTACGGTCGTCATCGTCAATAGCGAACTCAAGAACTTCATCGGTACGCGGGAGGTCGTCATCATGTCAGAAAAGGCCGAGGAACCTGTCGCCGCGAGCGCGCCGATCGAAGCAGACCCGCGCTGTTGCGAGGAGCCTGTCGAGGAACCGTGCTGCGATTCGCCGCCGTCGGTCGGGCAGGAGGCCGCCGCGGACGCGCTTGTCGGGTTCACCGATTTCATGAAAGAGGCCAGCAAGGAAGGGCTCATCGACAAACGGGCGAAAAAGCTTATGGCGATCGCGCTGTCCATCTCGCAGCGGTGCGAACCGTGTCTCGTGATACACATGCGGAGCGCGTTGTCGATGGGGATATCCAAAGCCGAGATCGACGAAGCGGCGAACCTCGCCGTATCGTTCGGCGGCTGCACCGCAATGATGTTCTACAAGGACGTATGCAAAGAGCTGGGTATGTGACGGGCGCGGGCGGAAATGCCACAAAGGACTGTCGCCCCCTTCGGGGGCTCGAATGAGCGGGTGGCTCATACCCAGGGCTCGCTTCGCATCGCCCTGGGCTAAGTTCTGCCGCCTCCTTCGGAGGCTCAGGAAAAGCTCAGGCAAACGGTGGGGGCGGGTTCTTCGTGTGGCCCAGGACTTGCGGTGCGCGCCGTGGACTACAATCTGCCGCCTTCTCCCGAGGACGGAGAAGGCGTGGGAGGAGATAGCGAGAATCTCTTGTTGAGCCTCGTGTAGTTGCAGGAACATACGGTCAACGAGTGGGAACACTGCGTGCCGTGCCTGGCGCAGGTTCTCAACGGCAACTCTTCGAGGAGACGGGCGTCGGACAACCCGAGTGGTTTGCCCCGGTTAATGCGGCGCACGCCAACTTTAGGCGAACCGCTGGAAAAGGCAGGGCAAAACGTCGCACGCCGTGTCTGAGCTCTCGGCAAGTCGGCAGTCGAACGAAAGAGCGGCAGACCGCGTTACAGCAGAACCTCGCAGGAGGCCGTTCGAGCCCTGGAAGGGCGACGGAATATAGCCCAGGGCGATGCGAAGCGAGCCCTGGGTAAACCGCACCCAGAGTATGAGCCCTCGATAGAGGGCGACAGAAGGCGTTTCGGCAGTTGAAGAAAGCCCGGCGCAAGCGAGGGAGCGCGCTATATCATATGTCTAAGCCGCGTCTAGGGCCGCGCAGAGAGCGTCGCATGTCGCTGAGCCCTGGAAGGGTGACGGAATGTAGCCCAGGGCGATGCGCAGCGAGCCCTGGGTACACCGCACCCAGAGTACGAGCCCTCGATAGAGGGCGACAGAACAGGTTCGGGGAGCAACAAGATGCCGCGGTCGTATTGCAGTCTCATGTATCACATCGTGTTCTCCACGAAACAGCGCGAGCCGTGGTTGAGTGATGAGATACGCCCACGGATACACGAGTACCTTGGCGGTATTATTCGCAAGGACGGAGGAACGGCCCTCATTGTCAACGGTACGTCGGACCACGTGCATCTCCTTGCGAATCTGCACCAGGACAGATCGGTTTCACATATCGTACGCACCATGAAATCCAATTCAACCGGATGGATCCACAGAACGTTTCGGGATCTCGCGCAGTTCGCCTGGCAGGCCGGATACGGCGCATTTACCGTGAGCAGATCGCAGGTGGAGAGAACGCGTACGTACATCATGCGGCAGGCAGAACATCACAAGAAGCTCTCGTTCAAGGAAGAGTTCGTCGCGTTGCTCAACGCGCATAAGATCGAGTATGATGAACCGTACCTGTGGGATTAGGCCGTGGGGTGATGAGTTGGAGTTTCTGTCGCCCCCTACGGGGGCTCGAATGGTTGTGATGCGTGTACCCAGGGCTCGCTTCGCATCGCCCTGGGCTAAGTTCTGCCGCCTCCTTCGGAGGCTTAGGAACCGCTGATGCGCACGATAGGCGGCGAGTATTGGTCTTAGGCTTACCAGAACGCTGCCGCCTGCTTTGGAGGCTGGAAGCGGGTAAACTGTGGGCGGAGATCCGGGCTTCGTGCCCGCTGCCTCGGGGGCTCGCTTCGCATCGCCCTGGGCTAAGTTCTGCCGCCTCCTTCGGAGGCTTGACGAAGTGCAAGACGTGGCACGCGTGGTGCTTCGGCCGGTCCGGTACTAATAGGGCGGGACGTTTGGGTTGTAGGATGGGCGTCTCAGGCGCCGCACATACACCGATACGCATTCCCTATGAGTCGACCGCTCTTTCTTGAAACACAGGCCGGTCGATGCAGGGGAGTTAACCAGAAATAGCTTGAGAAGCCGAGTTTGAGGCGATGAAACATCAACCACCAGGATTGCTCCAGCGGGGTGTTGATCCCGAGGTTATCATGATGGCCTGCACGGCGGGGCACGTGGACCACGGGAAAACCGCGCTGGTGAAGCTGCTCACCGGGTGCAACACCGATCGGCTCAAAGCCGAACAGGAACGTGGGTTGACCATAGAGCTCGGGTTCGCACCGTGCTTTCTCGGCAACAACCTGTGCGTCGGTATTGTGGACGTGCCCGGTCACGAGAAGTTTATCAAGAACATGGTCGCGGGCGTATCGGGTATCGACATGACCATACTCGTTGTCGCCGCGGACGACGGGATCATGCCGCAGACCGTCGAACATTTCCAGATAATGGACCTGCTCGGTGTGCGTCACGGTATCGTCGCGCTCACCAAGACCGACCTCGTCCCCCCCGACCGTGTGCAGCAGGTCGCCGACGATATTCGCGCGTTCCTGGCGGGAACCTTCATGGAAGACGCACCGATCTGCCCGGTCTCGTCCGAGACGCTCGACGGTTTCGACCAGTTTTACGATGTGCTTGTCAAAGACGTAGCGGGTATTGTGAAGCGGCGCAAGGTCGGCGTGTTCAGAATGCCGATCGAACGGGTCTTCACGCAAAAAGGGTTCGGCACCGTGATATCGGGTATCCCCGTTGACGGGACGATCGCGGTCGGCGATCAGGTGGAAGCGGTCCCGGGCAACCAGACGGGCAAGATACGAGGTGTCCAACGGTTCCTGAGAGACGCCTCTGAGGGCGGCTACGGCCAGTGTCTCGCCCTGAACATCCCGGATTTCAACAGGAACCCGCCGGTACGGGGACAGGTGCTCTGCCTGCCGGGGTACTTGAAACCCGCCCGATTTTTCCACGTGAAACTCACGGCGGTCACCGGTCTCGAAAAACCGTTACGGAACGCTGAAGAGGTCAAGTTTCACACCGGCACCGTCGAAGAGCCCGGCAAACTCTATCTGCTTGAGGACAAAACGCTCGGGGGTGGGCAGACCGGTCTGGCGAGTATCGTGCTGTCCGATGCTGTCGCGGCTGCTGCACACGACAGGTTCATCATCCGGCGACCGAGTCCGGCGGAGACGGTCGCCGGCGGCGAGATACTTGCCGTCTCGTATACCGCTCAACGGCCGCGGAAGAAACAGACCCTCGACCGACTGAACTCGTACCTGGCGTCGCTCGAAGGCGCCGACCCGACGAGCGACGACGGTATCGACAGGAGGATAGCGTACTTCCTTCGCTCCGACCAGAGAAACGGTGCATCATTGGAAGAGATCTCAAGAACGATGCTCCTGCCGCCGGATGTCGTCAGCAAGAGCTTGTCGCGCCTTTCCGACGCGGAAGAGGTTATGGCGTTGGAGACCGACTACTTCATCCATCCGGAAGGATACCGTGCCTGCCTCGCGCAAGTCGAATCGCGTATAGAGCAGGTTGCTGCACAAAAGGGCCTGCTTAACATACCGATCAGTGATGTGCGGAAGGGATTGGACTGGCCACCCGCAGTGTGGAGCCGGATACAGAAGGATCTGGAACGTAAGAACATAGTCGTGGTGCGCGGTACCACATTCGTCCCGCAAACCGCCGTAAAAGAGCTCAACGAGGCGGATCGTACGCTCATGGCGAAACTGATAAACGTCTATGAGGACACCGGCTTCCATTCGCCACGCCCCGAGGAGTTGCCCGGTATGCTGCACGCACCGCAATCCCGGATCGACAGGTTGCTGGAACATCTCTGTAACGAAGGGAAGCTCGTCCGGGTTGCAAAGAACGTCGTGTTCAGCTATAACAATTTCAGCAAAGCGCAGGACATGGTCGTGAACATTATCAGGGAAAAGGGCGTGCTTAACTCCGCGGATTTCAAGTACAGCATCGACTCAACGCGCAAGTACGCACTGGCGATACTCGATTTTCTCGATTCGCGCAGAGTGACCATGCGGGTGCAGAACGACAGGAAACTGAACCCCGACTACCAGAGGTATCTGCTCTAGCTATGAAACCGCCGGTATACCCGAAAGCGTTGATCATAATGGCGCTCGTGGCCGCGCTAGCGTTGCTGGTCGTCGGTATCGTGCGCGGCCACAAGGTGTATGACGCCGATGCAGAGGAGATCGGCCTGGTCGCGTTCCACAGGATCAGCGATCGCCAACTGGTTATAGATGCGACGTTCGGCGGCGTCGCTCGGAGGGCGGAAAAGCTCTACTCGACCTATGACAGAACGCAGCCGAGAGGCAAACAGGCGTGCCCTACCTGAAAGTAGGAGAACCAACGCAGCCATGGTGGCTGCATACCGTTGCTAGGTGTGATTAAGCGAAGAATAGTCCAAACCGTCTCGCTGGTGCTGTTGCATAGCTCATGGGGCCCGGAGCTCAAGTGGTTGTGCAACCCGGTGCTGAGCTGCCACTCGTGTGTCCTCTCCTGGTTCGCCTGTCCGATCGGCGTGTTCGTCCATTACGCTGGCTACCACGTGTTCCCGTACCTGGCGGTCGGCACAATTCTTCTGTTGGGCGTGTTGTTCGGACGGCTTTTCTGCGGCTGGGTCTGCCCGTTCGGGTTCCTTCAAGATCTGTTGCACAAGATCCCGAGCAAGAAGTTCACCTTGCCCAAATGGACGAACAATATAAAGTACCTCGTGCTGGTCGGGATGGTGTTCCTCATTCCGTTTCTGCTCGGCGAACGGACGGCGTACTCCTTCTGCCGGGTTTGTCCGGCATCGGCGATACAGGTGACGATGCCGGACATCATCAGCACCCGGTTCCAGTCGATTGACATCGCTACGGTGGTGAAACTGGCGATACTGGTCGGGGTGCTCGTGCTGGTCATCTTCAGCAGCCGGGCGTTCTGCAAAACCATGTGCCCGATCGGGGCAATGATGGCTCCGCTCAATCTTGTGAGTTTCTGGATCGTCAAACCGCCGAAGAACTGCATTTCCTGCGCGAAATGCGACCGGGCGTGTCCCACCGACGTGTCGCCTTCCTCAAGAATCTCGGAAGGTATCCCTGCCAACCGCACGCTTGACTGCGTCGTCTGCCACGACTGCCAACCGCCCTGCCCGCAGAAAAACGAAAGCTCCGACACGTAAGAAAGCGACCGCTATTCTATCGCTTCCACCCTCATTCTATGGTAAAATAACCCTAACGCGAAGCGGAGATATCCGAAAAGGTGCCCGGAAATGGTACGAGACAGTTCCAGAAACGCAACGGCCACTATGTCCCCGGGGAGGACGCCGAGCAGGGTGTGCGCCGCGTGCCGGCTGACCCTGTTTCTGATCAGCACGATTGTCGTTGTTGCGACTATATGTTCCGTCCTATCTGTTGCTCCTGCTTTCGCCGAGCAGACCCGGCAGGTGTACCGTCTGAACTACACAGACAGCGGGATATCCCTCGAAATCCCCATGGTTCTCGAAAGAAGAGAGGTTATATTCAAGAAAGAACACGATTTCGGCAGGCGTAACATCGTGCGGGGCGCGTTGCCGACAGGACCGAACGAAGGCGACTTCATCGGGTTCGCGTGGGATGAGGCCGAACGCAGACTCTACCTCGATCTCAACCAGAACCTTGACCTCACCGATGACCCGGGTGGAACGTACGAAGCCGGTGCGGACTCCTACTATCACGATTTCGAACACGTCCGACTCAAACGTATTTACGACGGTGCGACCATACCATACGTCATTGACATGGAATTTTACAGCGAACGGTACGTCGAGACGACCGTCAACTCGGGTTGGCGGGGCGAGATCGAACTGAACGGCGAGCGGTGGCCCGTCGCGGTTGCGGATAACCTCGACGGGAGGTTCGGGAAAGGTGACACGCTCATCCTGGGCACATTCCACTGCTCGTTCGTGCCGAGGATACTTATGTTCGACGATGCCCGGTACGATCTTGACTTCGCCTTCGAGCCCGGCGAAGGCCAACCGGATCTCATACTGACGTTCGCACCCTCTCAATCACCGCTCGGCGAGCTGACGCTCAACGGCCGATTCGTCAACCGGCTGGTACTCAAGGAGAGCGACGACGGCGCGTCGCTTGTCATCCTCAACTCGCCCAGCGGAACGGCACAGATGCCCACAGGCGAGTACGTGGTGGAAGAAGTGTATCTGAAAGACGAGACTACCGGCCGGTCGTTCGAGGCCGACACGCGCGCCCGAGTGTTTATTACACAGGAGAAGGCGGACACGCTGACCATCGGTGGGCCGTTACGGCACAAGCTCACCGTGAACCGGTGGGGAAACGCACTGGTACTGAGCTATCTTCTGGTTGGAGCGGGCGGCGAGTCGTATACCGATCCGCAGCAGGAGTCGTCAAAAGCTCCCGGATTCGCCATCTATAAGGGAGATACGCGGATCGCTTCCGGCTCGTTCGAGTATGGGTGAGGCGGCTCGTGTTCGTACTCATGGAGAGTACCCTTCACGACGTTCGGCGAGCTCAAACTAGTCGCTTCGCAGAACATCGGCGATCTGGGACCGAATGAGAGCGAGCCGGTCGTCTATAACTGGCACCTGGCGTGGAACCTGGTCACGCTTGTACCGTGGCTGGCGCTTGTTGGGTTGTTGTTCCTCAAGCCGAATCGCGAGTGGCGGGCGTGGGTAGTCCTCGTGCCGATAGTAGGGATATACGCAGTGTTCATGTTGTTAGGCCGCGCAATCTATCTGATGCCGACGGATGCAGCGTT
>Ga0180433_10005602_pt1 | contig 16871 bp, 19 predicted proteins | sample SS_ome_8_FD_132980 | JGI IMG/M metagenome (GOLD analysis project Ga0180433, IMG submission 132980) | Hypersaline lake sediment archaeal communities from the Salton Sea, California, USA - SS_1_D_1 metaG | ecosystem: Environmental > Aquatic > Non-marine Saline and Alkaline > Hypersaline >... | reverse complement strand
TCATCACCATAAGCACCATGAAATCCACCACGGCCACCACGGCCACTCCCACATCTACACCCACGAAGAGCGGGAGCACATGCCGGCCGTGTCGAAGCACGAAGTTGACCAGATCAATAAGCAGTATGAGGCGGAGCAAAAACGCCTCGCTGCTCTTCCCCCTGGCCTTCTGATCCCTTCAAAACCCATAACGCAGTATACCTGGAAAGCCACCAACGAGAATGTGCCCACCCTCTCACAGGCCCGAAATATGCTTGGTCTTTCTTCCGGCCCCGGCACGGTGATTCCTGCCAACACCGTTCCCGCTGGAACTCGGGGAGCCACCTTTGGTGCTGAAGCCATGGATGCCGTGATTGACACCGCCTCCTGGCACCACACACATTCTGACTGGAGAAAAAAATCTCCCAGGTGTGTCGGTCCCCACCGGGTGAGAAACCAGGGCAAATGTGGGTCTTGCTACGGTGTGTCTTCGGCGACGACGGTGACCAACCGTTGGTGTATCCCGACAAATAAGAGGGAAGGTGGGGGAAAGGGCACACGGGAGTGGGCCTCTGAACCCATTATTGGATGCACAAACGGGTGTAAGGGAAATGACTTAGCATCGACCTGGCAACGGTGGGCGGGGTTTGGGTCGGTGCCTCTGCATCTCTCTCCCTACATCTCTGGCCAAGGGTCCTTTGCAGCGTCAGGTCCGGGCACTCCTTGGTGCAATAAGGTTTTTTACACTCCCTTAAGTGAAGAAATGGGCAATGCCCCTCCGTCTGGCCCCTCATCTGACCCGTCTTCGTCTGACGACTTTTGGAATGGAGGAAACCTTGCACCTGCGGCTGACCCTATCCAGCCCTTTGCCGTAGGGGGGTCAACAAGTGATTTGGTTGCTGGTGCAAGCCTTGAAGCCAAACATAAGAAGAAGCATCATGATCACCATAAGAAGAAGCATCATGATCACCATAAGAAGAAGCACTACCCTGATCCCCACAGCTACATCCAAATGAAAGTGGTGCCCTCTCATTGGACCTCCAATGTGCAGCAGACCAATGACCCCTACGCCGTGGTGGGGGCCACTGGCACCTTAGCATCCAATGCCCGCAAGATGATTCGAATCCTCAATGCCAGCCCAGGTGATGGAGGTGGCCCCATCCAGGTGGGATTCACCGTCATGCGGGACTTCATGTCCTATAAGGGAGGCGTCTACCAGCCCTTATCGACGGACGCCAGTGACGTCGTGGGTGGCCACGCCGTCATGGTGGTGGGACATGGCTACGATGAGTCTGCCGGCCCCTACTGGTTGGTCCAGAACTCTTGGGGTACATCCTGGGGAGACGGTGGCTTTTTCAAGATTCGCATGTACCTCGATAAGGGTGACATTCCCGACATTGCCAACTTTATGGTCTTTGAGGAGACGGCCCACGTGGGGAAACCCATGCCCCTCACCAAGATTCAGGTTCCTACACCATCTCCTGCACAAGGGGGAGGTGAGTAAAAGTCTCACTTCCTAACCCCTTTGCCATCTCTATTAAGTAGGGAGGAAGATCTTGTTTTCGAAAGATGGCCTTTCTTTCTCTCCGATCCTCCCCCACCCAAAATAAAAGTTGATACTCTTCCATGTGGCCTCGATAATAGAGGAGAATAAAGTAGCGAGGATCCTCCTCCGAAACCTTTGGAAGGAAGGACACCTTTCCATATTGATTTACCAAGATGAACCGGATGTGAAACAATTCTTCAAAGTTGCTAAGGTCAAAGGACGATCCTGGGTAAACGTCAGGGTCTTTCATAATTCTTCGTAACTCCAGCCGATCTTCTTTGGACAATGGGCCCTCCTTATCACGAAACGATCTCACATGGCGATAGTGAAGACGGAGCTCAAAGTCGTCCGTTGCTCTTTCAATCTCTCTCCAAGTTTCAATTTCAGATAAGACCCGTGGGTTGGATTCAAGAATAAAGCAAAGAGAGACCATTCGTAAGTGATATCGACTCTTAAATTGATCGGGAGTCATGGATGGTAAGTTGGATGACATGAACTCCAGAAAGCGAGGACTGGCTGAGGAAAAAAGGTCAGCTAAGGACGAAAAAAGAGAATCACTATTATTGCTCGGCAATTTTCTCAAGAATTTGGTGGACCAATGCGATTCCTCTGATTCTTTTGACATTTTTAAGTGTGATAAAAGTTTTATTTGAAAGGAATTTATTTGCTCAGATACATGAATAAACCTTTCCAGTAAATCTGAGCATCTTTGGGTTCCATGTGGGGTCCAAGGTCATTGATGCAAAAGAGGTGGGGCTTTTTTGTTTGGACCTCTCGCATGAGGGCACCGTCTCCCGAGGCCGATCCCCAAACACGGATTAAGCCGTCCTTTGCTTTTGGGAGAACCACAACCTGACCCTCATACAGGCCCACAAAGAGGGCGAGGGGAATGGGGGTCATGGTGTCTGAGGTCCGAAACTTTTCACGCTGAAGGTCTTTCCAAGCATCCGGAAGGATGTCCTTTGCTCGATCAAAGAGGGACTTTGTTAAGGGAGTTGCTTGGTGGGCAATGTTGGGTCTTAAGGGATCGTAGACGTAGGTCTTATTCAAAAAGGCATGAACCCGTCGATTGGAGTTGACGTAGGCATTGTCCTTTCTTTGAATGACCGTTTGGATTTCTTCCTTATTGGTGTAATAGACGGAGGGTGGAGGGGTCTTCATGAGGGGTGTCCAAGGTTTGACAGTTCGTAAGATGGGTCTGAAAGAATCTCCAAAGGGTCGGAAAAAGTCAAGAGGCTCTAAGGGACGCCCAAAAAACATGTCGTCATTGAGGTAGATGAAATGGTCCGAGAGGCCGGGAATTTTGAAAAGGTTTGCCTCAATGGCCCTTGACGAAAAGGTGGGGAGGTAGGTGGAGTCAATGATCTCATCGTGGTGAACCACTGACGCCCGAGGGAATTCTGCCAACCAAGAAGGAACTTGAGGTCTCTGGGTCACAATGTAAATGTTGCGAATCCAAGGTGCAAATACCTTTAGGGACTGAAGAGAAAAGTAGAGCTCGACCGACTTTGGTTTTGCTGGGGTCACGGGCAAACGTCGTGAAGACTCGGTCTTTTCAAGGTGAGCCATCCACTCGGCCCTTTCCCTCATGCGCCCCTGATCCGACCCATCAATCCAAGTGTAGACTGCATCGATCGCTGGAACGTCCATGATTTGTTTGAATAAGATGAGAAACTGTGATGATTTTTCGACAGGAAAAATTTAATCAAGATTTTATTTGTTTGCATAGAACGAACACGGCTTTCCTTTCTCCGCCAAGTGGCGACCAATCTCATTTGAAAAGGACGAAAAGCCATTCCCCACAAAGGCATCGGCATGTAAGGCAACTTCAAAGTCAATGGCAGAGCGCATGGCGTAACAAAGGTCATTTGCTTGGGGGTAGAGGACGGACCGATGGATAAACCCACCCTCCTTAATTTGAGAGGACGAAATGGCCAATAGAGATTTTGGGGTAAATTTTAAAGTCTTTAGAAATGCCTTTGTGTGGCTGACAATATGTTTGGGTCCGTAAAATATCTTGGTACTCTTTTTGCCTTGGTGGGTTTTCCAATCGTCTTCAATGCGGAAATGGACGGCGACGAAGGGTTTGGAAATTTTGGAAAGGACTCGATCGGCCAAGGTTTGAATTCCACTTGATGGTTTTAGGTGGCGCAAAAACTCATGGACTAGATACCCCAACGATAGATTTCGACATCGCCGTAAAGCCATCCACATGTCTCGGAAATCTTCTCGACAGACATCATGCTTGGTAGGTTTTGTCAAGATTTTTGGATAAAAACGGAGGAGCACGGGAGTTTTAAGTAAGCTATTCAAATCAAAAAGAGCAGAGGGTGGTAGAAGAGGATCAGAAGGGTTGGGGGAGGAAGGAATCATGGGAAAATGGACATCACACCGTCCCTTCTTCGCAAGTGCCCATAGAGCCCCCATACACATGCGGACATTGCAAAGGCCGGGTTGACGTTGAAAGGTTCCGGTCAGGAAGGGCATTCTTATTTATTCCTAAACCAAATAAACGCCAATGCTTGACCTCACCGAGACACTTCCTGCCATTTCTGCCTTGACCATTTGTGTTGGCCTTTCGGCCCTCACCCACATTCTTTTTCGCCCCGTTGTAAAGGAAGCCTTAGCCTCTGTGTCCACTGACCCTGACCACCTCCGCAATGTAGACAGGGTCATGACCAATGTATGTAAGGCCGCATCCCTCATGGTGATTTGCTCTTGGGAAGGGTTTTGGGCCTGTGCCTACGATGCATTTGTTCTTGATGAATGGTCTGACCTTTCCATGGCACGAAAGATTGTGATTGTGTACACAATGACGGACGCCTCCTCCTTTCTCACCACTTGGATGCCCCCCTCCACATTTTTCCACCATACAGCCACCACCCTCTTTGCCATTTGGGTATGCTTAGACTCGGGAGTCATGGCCTACGGAGCCGCACGCCTCATGCTTTGGTATGGTCTTTGTTCGACACTCACCTTTTGTGTGAATGGTTTCATTGCAACCCTTTACCTCTTTGAAAAACGCTTAACCATTTTGGCTCACTATTGTTTGGTGATCTATGGCCTTTCCTTAGCCGTCAACTGGATTAAGCTCTTTCCCGATTTGATTGGTTTGGTTGCCGTCTCTCCTTGGTGGGCATCGTCCCTCTACCTCACCTTTGTTTCCATCTTAGTCTATGACGACCAACGCTTAATGCGAAAGCTCTTTGAGTTTTCTTCGTCGGAGGATTACCTCAATAAGATATGGGTTCTTCCTGCTTTACCATCTTTGGATGATGTAAAACGAAAGCTTGGTTGGGGAAAATTTGGGTTCGTTGGAGAAAAATAAAATGTTGTAAATTTCAAACAAAATAAAACTCACAATCACAAATGTCCCGAGCCGAGAAAAAACGAAAAAAGCTTAAAGAGGAGAAAACCTTAGAGGCCAAAAAATCAAAGCTTGATGAAGACATTGATGGAGATTGCCCAATTTGTTGCTCTCACTTTACAAAGCATCTGAGGCCACCCATTAAGTGTCCCACCCAAAAGTGTGACTTTACCGCATGTAAACAATGTGTCATGCGCTACTTATCTGAAGATACTTATGATCGAGCCCACTGCATGTCTTGCAAAGAACCCTGGCTTGACGATTTCGTCATGGATTCCTGCACAAAGGCCTTTTGGAAAGGACCCTTTAAGAAACACATCTTTCGCCTCGTGATGGATCGCGAGCGAAACCTTTTGCCCGACACCATGCCCTTTGTGGGAACTTGGAAACGGATCCACTCTTTGAAATCAACTCTAAAGGAGCTTCAGGTTCCAAAGAGAGACCTTTTAGAGAAGAAACGTCTTTATCGACTTAAAAATCGGAGAAAGTGTTTTCCCCAAAACAAAGAGATTCAAGAAATGAAGAGGGAGATTGGTCGCGTTTATCGAGAGATCCGGGAGGCAGAGGACACCTTTCAAATCATGATCCAGGCCCAAGATGCCGGGCAAGATGTTCGGGGGATGGCTGAACACCACGAAGGCGAATCCAAATCAGACGAAAAACCGGAACCTTTGACCCAATGTCCCTTTGACGATTGTCGTGGGTTTCTCAATCGCCAGCGCCACTGTGATCTTTGTAATCGATGGGTGTGTGGAAAGTGCCATAAGGAGAAAAAGGCCTACTCGGATGAGACCCATGTGTGTAAAGAGGAAGATGTTGCATCAGTAAATTTTATTCAAAAGGACGCGAAGCCCTGCCCTGGATGCCGTGCACCCATCCATAAGATTTCAGGGTGCTACATGATGTTTTGCACCTCGTGCCATACGGCCTTTGACTGGAAAGACTTGAAGATTCTCAATCCTTCCAATGTACACAACCCCCACATGATTGAGTGGATGCGAAACGGGGGCGGAGGAGGAGGTGGTGGTGGTTTGGATGGAAACAACTACCATCAGATCCGCCAAAGGATTCGAAATTATGTTGCTGGGATTCGAGACCGTCGCCTATATCATTTTGTGGAAAGCTTATTGTGGGAGCTTTACCGAACATCCAATGCGGCACGATCTTATACCCAACGTCCTTCCGTCACACCCAATGACTTTCGCAAAGCACGATTAGACTACATGTGTGGTTACCTCGACGAAAAAAAGTGGAAGAAACGTGTTTCACACTTGAATCGAAAGGTGGAGATTCAGACCCATGAAAACAATCTTTTTGAAGTCTACCACCTCGGAATGTCCAACATATTTACCTGCCGTTTGACCGAAAAGCCAATCCTTGGAGACCTCCTAACCGAGGTGAAGGCCCTTCGGGATTTTTTCATTAGTCAAGTGGACACCCTTCGAGAACGCGGATCTCTTCCTCAGACTTCCAAACAGATCAAGGATGTTCTTAATGATCAAACATTTCAGGGACACATTCGCATCATTGAAGAGTAGTTACCAAGACTTTAGCTATGGTTAGATTTGGAATCCAGAAAAGTCCACAGGTTGAAAGGGGTAGCGGGGGGTGTAGTCCTCCTCCGTGGGGCAATCTTGGGGACGTGTGTAGGGGTGAGGACAGCAAGTGCGGTGGGCATTGAGGTGCTTTGATCTCTTATAGTCAAACACACAAGGGGGAACATGGCGATTGGGGTAGTTGGGGTAACACGATGCAGGAGGTTGGGGTTGAGGTAAGTGAAGTGAAGATGAAGTCTGCATTTTATTAATATAAAACAAAAACATGAATAAGTCTGATCAGTTCTACTTATATCTCGGGATTGCAGTTGCTGTCGTGGTTGCCATCATTGTTGTTGTGTGGATTGTTTGGAAACGCCGTGCCAATCTTCGTGCTCAACAAACCGCTTCCATTTCTCAAACCCAACAGGCCATGGCTCAAACAGAGACGGTTCTTCCTGCTGCACGAATGGCCGCGGCCAGACCTAGCGCAGGATTTCTTACGGGTTAAAAATAAAGAATGACAGATTCCTTAAAATCCTCTTCCACTTCTGACAGAATGGCAGATTCCTTAAAATCCTCTTCCACTTCTGACAGAATGACAGACCCCTATGACACGGATCTAAAGATTGCCAAATTCTTTATGAAGCAACACATGTTGCTTTGGCCACTTGACGGTGTTTTTCAATCCTTTCACAAAACTCATAGGGTTCTAAAGTATCAAATTATCAAAGAAGTGTCCAAACTCCTTCACAAAAACTTGGGAGAAGACCACGTCTTTCTTCGCCAAGATGTGCCTATGCTCCATTCCATCTTTCACAATCCTCATTTTGGCTCAATTCAGCGCATTTCCTTAGGTGCTCAGGGGGATGTGTTTTCCACCACTCTTCTCACGGGAGAGACCTATGCTTCGCGAAAGTCGTCCTACCACCTCTCCCTTCACCGTGAGGCAGAAACCGGAGTGTCCGTTGTGATGAAGGTCTCCCCCGTCTCCCCAGAGGTGATTGCTGAAGATGAAGCCTTGGAAAAATCTTCAATGTCCCGTGAAGCCTTGGTGAAAAAAGTCAAAGAGGAAGAGAAAGCCCAAGCAAAGGTTATTGGGGATCTATCTTCCGAAGTGAATGTTGACATTGTTGGCAATTTTATTTGCACCCTCCTCATGAAGCACAATCTGCTGCCTCACACCTCTCCCTTTTTCTTTTTTTCAACCCTTTCCACTCAGTTGCCAAAGACAAAGTCCAACGTTTCCCTTTTGCATCGCCTCTTTACAGTGTCTTGGACGGAACGCATTTCCCATTCGGCCATTTGCCTCTACAAGTCTGATTACTTTATCGATCCCTCCAACGCCCTCGGCATCCATGCCCAACGATTTTTGTCCTTCTTTTTCCAAGTCTTCTTCACCCTCTTAACTCTCAACACCTACTTTGACATGGTCCACAACGACATGTTCCTTCACAACCTCATGTACGAAGATGGAGATGAGGAAGAGGTGTGGTTTATCAAGACGAGGGATGACGTCGTTTATCGTCTTCCCTTAGGAAGGCGTCGCTTCTTTGTGATTGATTGGGGCAGGGCATCTCTTCGAGTGGGAGGGACATCCATCCAGTCAACCCAAACAAAGAAAGTCATGGGGGAGGCCTTTGACCTCACACGATTTTCCAACGATTTTCATTCCCTCATCTTTTCAATGGTGTCCGAGGGAGTCATCCCCGAGGTTGACATTTTCCAAGATCCAAAGGGCCTTTCGAAAGAAGATGGCCTTATGCTCTCCATCCTAAAGGCCGCTCTCCATGTTCCAGTCAAAGGGAGAATGGTATATCTCATGGATCGCTACCGTGGGTGTGTAGATTCAGGGGAGTCGTGGGAAAGGTGCTTCTACGATAAGGTGTTGGGCAAAGAAGGAATTTCTTCAAAGACGTCAAGAGATCCAGATGGAAGACATGTTATTCATGATTTATTGTTTTCTGTCGTTACAATAGTTGGGCAGAAAGTGAAGAAGATCCCAAAGGGCAAAACTAGCTTTCCCCTTTACAGTACTTAAATTGCTCTAAGAAGGATGAAAAATTGGACAGGGTTTCTTGATCTTTTGCTACATCTTCTTTACAAATAAAGTATTTTGATCGTTTTGCAATAGACGTTTCTCTAGGTTTACGTTTTTTCTTTACAGGTGAATAGTGATATATGTAATAAATAAGAAGGAGGACGGCGTCGGCACAGTCGTGCTTTCGATCCATGGGGTCTATGGCCTTTAAGGCTTCCGGTGCCCCCTTCACTTCCTTTGCAACTAAGGACTCTAAAAAATCTGATGCAATGGTCACAGACATTTTTTTGCGCCCTTCATAGGTGTAACCACCCATGCCTAAGGCTTTATGAATAGATCGTGGTGGAATGAGAACCACCTTTGAACCGTAACGTTCCTTTAATAAAATTTCAAAGGGCTTCCCCGCCGATTGAAAGGGCTGAAGCTCCACAAGCACAATGGAGGCTTCGTGAATGATGTAACCCCATTCCTGCAAAAAGTGCGCCACACGTTCCTGGATGTGTGGCCCGTGGCTCAAACAACAATCTTCTGCAGAGACCCTCTTATGGGTCATGATTGTCATGTCCACACACTCGATGCCATCGATCGATCTTAGAGACACATTGCCTGAATCGATGGAGCCTAAGGAGCCCCAACAAAACCCAACATTTCGGATTCCGGGGTCAAAGCATACAAACATTTATTAAGTACAAGATTGAGAGAGAACAATTATCGACTTGTTAATTTTTATTGGCATTCATTCCTCCGCATTGAAATAAACATGAGTGGCACAGAGCCCACCAAAGTCTACATCTTTGTGTCTTCGAGGGTTGACCCCACTGAACCTTGTGTAATCTCCTCAAGGAGGGATAAGATTCAAACTTTTTTTGATTCCTTTCTTTCCCCTTCCCAAACCCGGTGGGGTCTCCGCTTCATGAAGGTGGATGGAGAAGATTCACGAGTAACCCACCGTCACCCTTCGGAGGTTTTTACATACTCCACCCATGAAGAAGCTGAAGGGAGAAAGAGTGAAATGGGTCACCTCGCCGACAAAGTGATCTTAATCACAGAGAAGGACTACCGACGCCATCGAGCAAAGGAGAAGAAACGTGAGAGGAAAACGACAGATGTGAAGGAAAAGAAAGAAATGACCACAGAGCATGAGAAAGAAGGTCTAGTTGCTTAGTTTTGCGCTGCAGCTTTTGGACATGCATTAAAAAGGCTTCTTCAGGCGTCTTTCCCTCCACCTCTTTCTCTTGAAAGGTCGCAAAGGGGAAATCGTCGTAAAGCTCCAAGACACGTCGCGAGATGATGCGGTGAGGAGTGGCCTCAACCCGTTGGCGGTCTTTGCCAGACACTCGAATCCCAATCTTTTGATAAGTCTTCAGAGTTTCTTTGACATAAACCTTGAAGAGGGATGACTTTCGTAAAGGAATCCAAGGGTGGGATGTGGTCCACCGTTTTGGACATCTCCTACATAAGGAGACTGTGCCAGGATGGATGGTCTTTAGAACTAAAGTCTCGGGAGGAGTTAAGGGTTCTTTGGAGGAGAGAAGGTCCCTCAGCCTCCTTCAGAAATCCCCCAATCGAAGAGGGTGAAAGATTATCAGTTGTCAAAGATGGTGAATTTTCTTCATGAAAATTATAACCAAGGGTTCCATTGCGCAAAACTTGGTACCAAAGAGTCATTACATTCCTTTTGTTGGTAAGGTGAATAAAATCTTAAGTCCTCAAATAAACTGAGTATGGATAAAATTTTTCTTTCCTCTCCACTTTCCATCCTGTGTGCCACCCTGTGGCCCCTTTTTTGGTTTCTCCCCACCTCACCCAACCTCGTCATTCCCCACTTTTTCGGATCCACCGTCCTCTACAACCTTTGGTGGTGGCACTACCCCGGCTCGATTTCTTTTTCGTTGCGGGGGTCCACCGCTGAAGAGTGGAAAGCCCTCTCGAGGGCACTTCCCTCCTACCTACCTCTCGAGTTGAACTTAGTTGGAGAAGTCCCCATTGGCGAAGAAACCTACCGCTCCATTCCCATTTTTGGCGACCGGACCTATGAGGTTCGCCTTTCCCCCCACGTGACTGTGGGAGAAGTGAACCGTCTTCTCGACCTCGGAGTCACTCGCTTTCATTTGGCCAACCTCTTCGTCCTCCCTCGTCTTCTTAACCATGCCCCAAAGGAGGACGAAAACCCTTTGATTATAATTCAAAAGGAGGGATGGTACTCAAAACTCGTAAAGCCATAGATGAAATGAATTGCTTGATTGATTTTTCGTAAGATGCAAAATTTAATCAAGTTAAAAGGATAGGGCTCTCTTCCACATAACCACCCCCATCAAAATAAACTGGAACATTGAATCCGTGGGTCAAATCCGAATAGCCAATTAAGTGAGGGAGGAGGAAGATGGTGGACGATGGGCGAATGACGCCACAGGTCACCAAGTCTTGCTTAACTTCGCCATACACCTTCCAAAACTCTTCCGAGTTTTCTTTTAGATGTTTCGCTAAGGTTTCAGGGACGTCTGCCGTTTGGATGACCATCCCTTGGAGACGCACAAACCCCACATATTCTTCGTGAATGGTGGTTCCAGGCTTTGCCGTGTCCACACAAAAGATCTTCATAAAGGCGAGAAAGTCTAAGAGGACTGTGAGGGAGAGGTCATCTGCCTCCCAAGAGGCTAAGGACATCATGACATTCATGACGACGTCTGATGCACTCAGATCGGTTTTCCAGGTTTGTAAGAGGGAGGATATAGCCGTCATGAGGGGAAGGCTCCTCAGATTTCGATCAAAGGAGGAGAGAAACATGCGGTGGGAGTAGTAAAAGGTGGGATTCAGTTGAACCCACGTTGCCTTTGACACAACCCTTCCTTCCGATTGGTTGAGAGGCGAAAGCTCCAAATCTCGTTTCTTTGGGTAGGTGCATAAAGAAAAGATGAAAGAAATGTCGGCAGAAACCTTTGTTTGGACATAGATGTAGTAGTCGTCTTCGTGGCCGGGAAGGGGCTTCATCCAAGTTTGGGATGATGATGGGATAGATGGGTGATAGGTTGACATGTTTACTTCTTTGAAGGATTCGTTCCTGACCATGTTTAACCGATTATTCCCGGGTTTAAATGATCTGTTTCATTGGCCTTTTCATTCTCATCTTACTTTGTATATCCTCTTTTTGGTTTTCTCTTTTGACTTTCATCTTTCCCTTACAATACAACTCAGTGTTGGATGCTTCACTAAAATCCTTTGCAACCTTTCATCTAAAGACTTGGTCAGACTTTTTTCAATTTTTTCAAAAGGACTTTCGTCCCTACGATTTCATTTCTCTCCAAGGCGTCCCCACCTACCTATCCCTTCGTTGTTTGGCCATTCATGGATGGGCACGGTTGAATGGATGGCATGCTTACCATGCGGCTCCGCCCCTTTGTGACATTGAAAGTTCGCCTCCCCTCATGTGTCTTTCTAAATTTCCTCCAATCTCGTCCCATACCTTTGTGAATGTTGATTCTGAATTCCTCTATATGAAATTTGAAAACCTGCTTATCATCAATGGGTGGTTTGATCCTCAAGAACCACAAACTATTTACAGGCTTTGGTCTCGACCCATACCAATCCTTCTCTTTTCTTCATCGGAAACTAAAGCGACAATGCCCTTTGGTCTTTTTCCATCTCTCGGGTCACCAAATGTGTGGTTGTCTCCTTCTTTCTTTTTGAAGGTGAAGGAGGTCTCTCCTCACCATCTTCTCTTACGGGATTCAAGTTTAAAGAAAAGAATGGATGTCCTAAAAGGGTTTTCCACACCTCTTTTGACTCGCTTGCTTCAAAACACTGCTCGACAAAGTCCTTCCAAACCAAATGGACTTCTTCCCCAAGAAAATCCCGACCCCGATCTAAATCATAGACGAGAGCCTTTTTGACAATCTCTGCAAAGCGAACCTCCACAATGGCTTCAATTTCCTTCATTCTTTCTTTGGACACTCCATCATTTGGAGTCAAAAGAAAAGGAGACAGTCGGGCGGCCTCATTCCAAGAGTTGGACCACCAAGGGAGGGCCTTTAGGTCTTCGAGAAAGAAAATTCCGACCTTCCTCTCTTTAAGAGATTGGAGAATGGCATAGGAGTGAGTGGAAAACCCGAGAAGAATGATGAGGGCAAAGTGGCCGACTTGGTGGAGAAGAAGATCCCAAGTAAAGGTTGCGGAGCGAATCGTCTTTGACTTTGGCGTCTTTCCCCAGAGGAAGCGGGATGAGTTTTTCACCATGGGGAGAAAAGCGTCTTGAAGGGGAAGGTAAGATGGGGTGACACAAATCTGAGATGGAGGAAAGGTGGTGAGGGACTCGTGGTCACACCACACAATGGAATCACCTTCAACCAAAATGTTTTCAGGTTTGACGTCATGGTAAATGGCTCGTGGGTAAAATGCTTTGTGGGATTTAAGGATGAACCTCAGGAGCTTCTGATGAATCGTCATTTGTTCCGTTTTCCATCCTTCAGTGATGTAGGTGAAGCCGTCCATCGAGTAGTGGGGCATCAAGATGGAAAAGTTCTTTTCCAATTCTTTCCCATAGGCTGAGGTGATGATGTGGGCAAAGAAGCGAGAGAGACCCAACTCACCAATGAGTGCTAAGGCCTTTCTCAATTTTTTTGCATTCTCCCCGTAGGCTTTTTTGAGGACAATGGTTTCGCCAATTCTTTTTCCATTCAATTCAGGGGCACTTTCAACTCTGCAAAGGTAGATGGATGCCTGGGAGGAAGACTTTATGGTTTTGACTTTGGTAAGTTCCCACCTCCCATCTTGACAATCTATGGAAAAGGTGGACATTTTCGATCTGACAATTTGATTGTGATCTTCCGACAAAATGAAATCTTTGTAAAAAACAAAAAATGCCCGGACATCGCGACTCATACCATAATATACCATTTGGCTATTCTGATTCTGATCCCATGTCTGGATCATCCCGCAGATCATCCGCCCCAAAGACCCAGACTCCTGAGTCGACGACCGTGCCCATTGCCCACATCGCCCTCGCCTCCCGTGAGGCTCAGCGTGGAATGCAGGACGCATCCACGACCTTTGCCGCTCATGCCGTGAAGAAATACCAGGTGGTGGCCGTTGTGATTGGCGTGGTTGTCTTTCTGGTCTTAATTGTTGGCGTCTACTTCCTCATGCGCTCCTTAATCCTGAAGCAGATTAAGAAGTATGCCATTTTAGATAAGAAGACAAAGACTCAGGATAAGTCGGGCACCCTCGAGTCTTCCATCATTAACTATGACGGTCTCGAGCTCGGCCTCATTGGCGTTGCCGCTGCCGTGTCCATTGGCTTCACCTTCCTCTTCATCGAGCGCAAGAAGTTCATCGCCACCACACAGGCCGAGGCCGCTTACCACCACGCCACCCGTGACTTAAAGGACACGGACATGTCGAGTGTTTCTCTGTACGGGTCTCCTCGTAAGTAAGTTCAGAATAAAAGACGATAAATCTATTTTTGTTTTAAAAAATTATGGATCCTCCATCAAGATCAAAGCCAAGAAGGCCCTTTTTTGGTTATCACACTCAAGCTCCTCCATCTGATACTCATAAATCCACTGACACTCGTGCTCCTCCGGTTCGATCCACTGACACTCATCAATCCACTGACGTTCATAGATCCGTTGACACTCATCAATCCACTGTCGTTCATGAACCTAAGACCTACACACGGCCTCCCGTCTCCGTGTCCATTGATGGAGATACGCGAAAGATTATGGAGGCTCTTGGAGAGGATTCGGCATCCAAGTTTAATGGGTTCTTAAGGCGACCGGCCGTTGCGCCAAAGGCCATTGAGAGGATCACAAAGCTTCGCTATGCGGGGTTTCACCAAACCCGGATCCTCGCCCTTTGGCACCTCTTTCGAAAGACCAATTGTGATCGAGTCACCATTGAGGAAGCCGACCGAGACGCCGTCATGGATTACTTTTACGAGGTGATTGAGGGGGCCGTTCTCCTCGAAACCCAACGCCACTTAGTCAACTCGGTGGATGACCCTTCGTGGGTTTGGTTGCATGCATTGAAACGCCTTTGGACGCCCGAAATGGGAACGTCTTTGCCGTCCCAGATCCAAAGGGTGGGAGGACGCCGGGTCTTTGCCGCCGTCGTTCCCCTCATCCAAGAGTTCCATGCAAAGAACCGTCCCTACCTCCAGTACTCTCAGGAACGAGGTCCCCCAGGATCCACAGGCCAAACGGTCAACATTCCCTCCCAGTGGTATAGGTCAGTCCTCTTTCCCATGTTGGGAGGAGAACCCCACGGCCTCTTTGACGACACTCCCATGTCTTATACGGAGACCTTATCCTCCATGTTTTCACAGTATTAAGGTTTATTCTTCATATCCTTTAATGACTTTAAGACGTGGTGCTCCATCTTTGCCCTCGAAAAGGCAACAAAACATCCAATAACAATCAGCAGTACAATAATACCAAGTGCAACTCCAAACACAATGTAACCCTTATCCATGCCCTTTGCCTTATAGGACACGAGGGCATAAAATCCTTTGTCGTCCTTTCCCATGAGTTGGACATTGACCGAGCACCCATCATCCTTTGAGTAGACCTCGCCAAGGGTGAGGGTGGCTTCCGATCCTTTCACAGACATGGCCATGGGAATGACCCCAATCAAACTCACGATGGAAGACGCCTTTGACACTAAGATGTTTGTCGATTGGCCATTTTCCAGGGTGACTGGAATGCCTTTGCCTGAAGGCTTTTGAAGATTAGTGGTGACTCCAAGATAGAGACCATCATTGGTATATAGGTAGACTTGGGGCATTTATTTAGAAGATTAAATTTCCCTTTCGAAAAATTCATCATCGTCTTTGATGATTAATTTTTCAATCGAAATCAGAGGACCAGTCATGCTTATTGGTCCAATACACCAAGCATCGTGAAGACGAAAAGTAATTTTGCATGGGGTTCCTACAGGCATTCCTTTCAGGGTATCTCGAATAATGGAACACTGGTGTGGAAGCTTCACAGAGATGCCCATTGCTCCATCGTCTTCACACCCCACCCGTCGCCGAAGAGGTAGAAAGGCAGGATGAAATTGAAGATGTTTTGATGAACTACATACGGACTTGAAAACGGTTTCAATTGAACCTTCCACCCATTCATTCACCTTTTGAAGTTTTTCTGCTTGGTCATAGATGACAAAGAATGCCTCGTCGAAGCGACTGATTCGCATTAAGGCACAATCCACTGTCACTCGGCGGGGTGGAATGGAAAGGGTGAGATTGGAGGAGGAGGAACGGATTGCCTTATGGGTTTTCAGGGTAGAACATTGAAGACACAGTGGGGATCTGGAGGTGGATCGAACACAGCGCTCGCAAATGAAAGACTGTGGTGCGCCATCCTCTTCAAGTTTGCCTTCAAAAATGGGAGCATCAAGAGGAAGAATAGTATCATCAAAACGAAAAGACAAAGGAATGTCTTTCGTTTGGCATTCTTGACACAACACAAAGGATGGAGTGTAAATCGTGCCAAAGGCAGAAGGGACCACTGACACATGAGAAAGGAGAGATGTGGAAGGCACGTCCTTTTTGCAAAAAGTGCACTGGTAGAGTGTTCTTCCGCAAGGCGTTGGGTCAACGGGAGGCTTCCCATGCCTGCAAAATGGACACCCGTCCACCTTTCCAAAGCAAGGCCCACACACAATGTGACCACATCCAAAAGCCTTAGGTTCTGTCATGCCGTCAAGGCAGACTCCACAATCATCAGTGGCCATGAGAATTTTTCAAAGTGATGATACCAGTTTTCTGAAAGAAATTATATCGAAAATTGAGAATTGACAATGTGTTCTGCACCCACCCTTCTTGCTCCCCCTAACCTAATAAATGTCAAAAGACCTTTCCTCACTCTTTCCAGAGTCTCATCAAGACCACATTCGCTCAGATCTTTTTCCATCTGAAGTTCCACCTGAGGAACCCAGACGACCTTTAACCTACACCTCACCAAAGAAGTCTCCCAGAATGTCAAGAGCAAAGGCTCGGCGAATGGAAGCCATGCGGAAAAAGTACGTCTCTCGATCCTCAAAGCCATCCAAAGACATAAGCGTGGCCGATGAACCTCAACCTTCTTCAACCTCTCCTCGCGAGTTGATTCCATCTGATCCTTCATCCCCTCCATCCGCTTCCTCTGATCCTATTCCCCTTCCAACCTTAGCACCAGACTCTCGTTCTCCTCCGTCTGAATCAGACTCATTGTTGTGTGATCGCCATGAGCCACCCTTGGAATCTAAAAAAGAAGGACCTCTGAAGATTGAAATTTCCAAGGGAGGCATCAATCCTGCCTTTTCCTTTCTTTCCTCTGATGATGGGGCCATGGACCGTCCAGGATGGATGGATGTGGATGAGTTTTTGCTCGACACCCTTGACGACCCCACACGTAACCTCACAATTGT
>Ga0180433_10005601_pt1 | contig 16872 bp, 26 predicted proteins | sample SS_ome_8_FD_132980 | JGI IMG/M metagenome (GOLD analysis project Ga0180433, IMG submission 132980) | Hypersaline lake sediment archaeal communities from the Salton Sea, California, USA - SS_1_D_1 metaG | ecosystem: Environmental > Aquatic > Non-marine Saline and Alkaline > Hypersaline >... | reverse complement strand
TCCAAATCAATGACAAAATCATGGGAAAAAAGAAAAAAAGAAGCAACACAAGACAACCCCCCAGCATACATATTATTCTTTAGTATAGGCTTTGGAATGCTTGTAGGCGGACAATTAATCATTGGTTTTGGTTTACCTCTAAGTTATACTCATTTTTTTATTGGTTATCTAGGAATCATGATAATTGTTTTAGGCATCATAAATTATTTTTATACAAATCATAAGGAGGTTTTGTTAAAATGGTTAAATGGAAATCAAAAAATGGAGAAGAATTAAACAAAGCGGAGGTTGAAACAATGGACCCACAAACAGAAGAATTACAACAAAAAGGTGGAGAAGAACCACAAGTTAGTGCTTATGAAGTAGAATTAAGAAAAGCTTGTGGACAATTCTTAGCACAACTTAATCAAATAAGTTGTTTATTAGCAGTACCTTTGCCTAGCGTGTTAAAAGATGCTGATAGTTATTTGACTTTAATACAAGAAGAACCAGAAACAAAAGAAGAAAAAGAGTGATGATAAAGAATGGTAAAAGATTTTATTGCGAGAAGATTCACAAGCTTCAGGTTTTCCTGGAGCTTTTTTTCTTTATTCTTAAGCGTGTTTACTTTCAGCATAGTTTTAGTTGACAGATACCCTTTTCTTAATCTAGAATTAATTATTCCTAGCGTTTTAATGGGTTTTGTTTTGTTTAGTGTTATATTAGACAAAAGTGGTTTTAGACAATCAACGAATTATAGTGAATCGGAAAAAAATCCTATGATGGTAGAACTTTGTAATAATGTTAAAGAAATAAAAAAAGTGGTTAAAAAATGAAAGTTAATCTTGGTTCTGGACTAAAATACTTAGATGGGTATGTTAATGTTGACATGGAAAAAAATGTTAAGTGTGACATAGTTTGTGATATCACAAAAGGACTTCCATTTAGGGATTTTAGTGTTGATGAAATTTTGTTAGATAATGTTTTAGAACATTTAGATGTCGATTTAGTCAAGCTTATTGTTGAAGTCAAGCGTGTTTTAAAACCGAATGGGTTGTTAAAAATAATTAGTCCGAATTGTTTTAAGTGGGACCATAGAATAAATTTTTTGTTTGGAAAATTTAAGGCAGGGGATGGTTATCATTTTAATCATAAATGGTTGTTTAAACCAAGTTTTTTGAAGGGTTTGTTGGAATATTATGGTTTTGAAGTTAACAAGGTTAATGATTTGTTTGATAGGCGGGTTGATTTAATTGCAAGAAAAAGAACGTGAACATTTAAGGTTGGTTATAGTTACTTGTTTGGTTGCTGTTTTTGTTGTTTATAGTATTCATCCTTATGTTGTTAATTATGATACTTATTCTAAAGATTTTTTGTTTCATTATTATAAAAGTAGTGAAAAACAAGATGTGATTATCAAAGAATTGGGTGTTGCTAACCAAGTTTTTTCTAATGAAAACTTAGTTGATTATCCTCCTTTGGTTTCTTGGGTTTTTAAACCGTTTAGTTTTAATTTATCGATTTTTTTTTTAGCCGTGTTAATGTTTAGTTTTGTTTTATTTGGTTTGTTGTTGTTTTTTATTACTAAGCATTGGGTTTCTGCTTTGTTTTGGGTTTCTACGAGTGCTTCATGGTTTTTTTTACAAGGGAGTATTGCTCAAGGTGTTTTTAGTTTTTTGTTTGTGTTGTTTGTTTTTAGTAATTGGAAGTATAGGTTAGTTTTGTTATTTATTGGTTTATTAACTCATAATCATGGTTTTTATTTAATGTTTTTTTATTGGGTGTTTGATTATTTATGGCATATTAATTGGGGTTTGGTGTTGCCTGGTTTTTGTGGTGGGGGGTTAGTAGAGTATTCTGGGAACGAGGTTGTTGTTAACCCTGTTGTGTCGGAGAAGGGGGTTAATCTTAATTCTATGGTTAATGTTTTTGGACAGAAGGGTTTAACTTATACTAGTTGGTTGTCTGTTGTTAGGTGGTTTTCTTTTTTTCCTTTGTTTTTGTTTGCGTTTTATGGTTTGTGGAAAGAGAATAAGGAATGGTTTGTTTTTACGGTTTTTTTGTTTGTTGTTTGTGGGTTGACTTTGTATTGGAGGGCTGTGGAGTCTTTAGTGTTTTTTTTGGTGTTTGGTTTAACTAGTTATTATAAAAGTAGTGGTAGGCGTATGCGTTGGTTGTTGATTGTTGTTAGTGTGTTGTTGTTTGTTTTACAGATTTTTCGTTATTTGAGTCTTATTGAAAATACTCATTTGTCTTTAAGCGGTGGTTTTTTTGAGTTACCTTGTTGGTTGTTTGGTTTCTAAGCGTTGGTTTTTGTTGTTAGTCCTTAGTTTTTTGGCTTTGCTTGGCGTTTTTTTCAGACCTTTTTTGTTAGGTGTTGATGCTTATGCTTCTTGGAGTTGTGTGGTTTATGGTTGGTGTGATTCTCTTGGTTGGCAACAGGGTTTTGTTTGGTTTTTAGAGTTAATGCCTCCTGTGTTGTTTTTGGCTAAGCTTGTTATGCTGTGTTCTTTATTTTTGTGTGTTGTTGCTTGGTTTAAAATTCTTAATCTTTATTTTGAAGAAAGGGTTTGTTGGATTAGTGTTTTTTTTGGTTTTGGTTTGGTTCCTGTTATTGTTTTTGAGTTTTCTAAGTTTGAGAATGAGTTGTTAGCTTTTCCTTTGTTTTTTTGGGGTCTTTATTTTTTGTTGAAAAAGTTTTCTGTTAAGAATTTGTTTTTTGGTTTTGGTTTGTGGTTTGTGTCTTTGTTTTTTTGGTTGTGGCTTGGTATTTTTTTTAATTCTTCTTGGATTACTTTTTTTTTAAACGGTTCAGTTTCGAGTATTGTTGAGTTGCAGTTTTTTAGTGGTTTTTTTTCTTTGTTTTTTGGTTTGTTGGTTTTGCCGTTGGTTTTTTTTGTTAAAAATAAGAAGTTGTGGTTTTTTTTTGTCGTGTTTTTGTTAGGTTTGTTTTTGTCTGGTAAGCTTGTTGTGTTTTTGGTCCCTTTTTGTATGATAGGTATAGCTAAAATTGTTGAATTATTAGATGAAAAGAAGTATAACTATGATTTCTTATGGGTACTAGTGATTATTATGTTTTTTGGGTTGCAATTAGCGGTTTTTGTGCAACAACCTAGTGGTTATGAGCTTGTTTTAGTCGAGGATTCGGTTAAAATGAGTGTGGATGAAAATTTGTCATTAAAAAACGATTGGAGTTTTGGTTATTGGCTTTGGTTTTATGGTTATAAAACAAAAAATCATCCTGGTAATGGTGTTGATTCTAATTTTTTGGAAAAACCAAATATTAGTTTAACAAGTAAGGACCTGTCCTCACTGGGTTGTGTGAGGACAGGTAACGAATTCTCAACGGCCACGAGAAAAATGATTTTGTGGAAATGTGTCTAGGCTTTTGGGTTTAGTCGTACTCCACCCCAACCTTTTGACTTAGATTTTTTGCATCGCATTAAACCTGATTTATATTTTGACATAATTTTGGTTCACTTCCTCCTTTTTGTTGTTGGACAACTACCTAAACCTCTACCTGTTCTTGGTCCTTGTCCTCTTGGTCCTGTTCTGTCTCCTCTTGGCATAATATCTTTACCTCCTTTTTCCCCTTATATTTTTTTTAAACCGCTTGGTTTTACAAACTTATAACCAAGAGTTCTTTTACCTCTTTTGTGAATAAACATTTTTGGTTTATAACCATACTTTTTAACAAAATTTTTTCTGTATTGTTCTGCTTTTGTTTTTGACTTAAATTTTACTAATTTGTATGATTGGTTAGCCACTGCTCCAGCTATTCCTATTCCTAGAAAACCTGTTGCTGTGTTTGTTAAACTACTAATGCTTCTATCTTTTAGTAATTCGGTTGATTGTAAAGCTAACGCTCCTCCAAATATAGTGTCTTTTGTTTTCTTCATAATACCTCCCTCCTTTTACTTTTTTTGTTAATACAATTCCATAAATCTTTTCTACTCCAAAAGTTTGGACTCGTAGGGTCTTCAAGAACCCCGAATTTTTTTCCTAGACCAAAACTTCTAGCACAATAAGAATCACCACGCTTAGTCCCAGGATATTCTTTCATTTTAGGGTCACCATAATGAATCCATTTATCATCGACTTTTACCATGCGTTGTTTATTCTTACGACTAGACTTATAGACATCGTATTTCTTGCCTTTTACTTTAACCGACTTAACCTTTTTCACGTTCTTCAATCTCCTTTACCATTTATGTGTCCTAACCTTTGGATGTTTTTTCTTTAACTGTTTGAATCTTCTTTCAGCATCTTTCATTCTTTTGTAATGTAAATGCTGTGCTTTCCTTTTTGAGTACCAAACATCAACACCATAACCGTCACTTGTTTGAGCAATCAGTATTGATTTTGGTTTCTCGTTTTTAACTGGCTTTATTTTTTTTACACTGTTTTTTGTCCATTTTCTCCATACCATAATATCTTACCTCCTTTATTTGTATATGCTTTTGTTTCTTTTCAAGAAACCACTTATTTTGCCTCCAACTTTCTTTGCTCCCTGTTTAGCTTTATAAGTTGTTTCTCTACGCCTAGCAGTTCTTAATTGTCTTTCAGCATTTTTGATTGTTTTTAATTTCTTTTTGTATTTTTGTTCTTCAAGCATTCCTTTAACTTTTTTTTCTTTACGTTTATACTCGTCTTTTGCTGAACCACTATAGCCTTTAGTTATTTTTTGGAAAGCAGCTTTAACATCTTTGTAAGACATTGATTTTCTTGTGGATGTTCTTCTTCTTACTGTTCTTGCACTTCTTCCTTTAGGCAAAACAGGTCTTGAATTGCCTGTCCAAGTGGGTCCCATGTCATAATTTGATGCCCCCATGTCTCCAAATAAAGGTTCTTGTTTTCTTTTGCCTTTTTTTGGTTTTGGTCCCATCCAGTATGCCTCTCCTGTTAAATCAAACATTATTTACACCTCCTTTTCTTTTTATAAATTCCACCCTTTTCCTGAACAAACAACACAAGTTCTAAAACCAACTCTAGGATTGCCAGTGATTCCTGTTCCTTTACAAGTTTTACATTTTTTTACTTTTCTACCAAACGCCATCATTATTTACACCCCCGTTTAGTTTTCTTTTTCTTGTTTTTAAACAAATCAAACATTAACCTGTCCCTACCGTCTAACTGTTGTGCTTTTTTCCAAAGACGAGCCTCACGTCTAAGTATTTCATTCCTTTCTTTTTTCAATCTTTGTTTTAAACGAAAATCTTTCATGACAATCACCTGTTCAAATACTGTAAAATACCAATTACAAGCACAGCTCCTCCAATAATCAAAGCAAGAATAAACAATCCCATAAAAATGTCTGCTCCACTCATTAACCACATAACATAACCAAGAGCAACGCCTACAGGAATCATCATAGTAATTGGAAAATTATATCTAATCATTAAAGCAGTGAACATAATCAAAATAATTATTCCTGCAAGAACCACGTCTCCAAACAAAACGTTTTCAACAAAACAACTACCCACATTACCAAAATTAGTGAAATCTAGTTGTTGACATGCAGTAGTAACTGCTAAAATAGGCATTGCAAAATCCATTTATACAACCCTCCCAACAATTGCTCTAACTATTTGTCCACCAATATAAGCCATTGCAAAACCTTGGATTGCAGAAACCAAAGCTACTAAACCAAGAGTAATTGGTGCGATAATAGGGAATAATTGACTAAATTTAAACAAAACAAGTTGTAAACCAATGCTTAGTTTTAATAATTCTGCTCCCCAATCTAATCCTACTGGATTATCATTAGATTTAATAGGAGTAAAACCTTGTTGTTGGCTTGGAGCAGTACTACTAAAATCTACTCCTGAATCAATTTCTATGTCATTTGCTTTATCAATAAAACTTTGGTTTTGTGCATCTAAACCATAATAAATATTTAATTGGTTTCCATTTTCGTTATAAAGACTAGAACCCATTGATAACATAGCGTTTATTCCAAACATTATGAAAGTAAGCATTATTGCTATCGAAACTGCTTTTTCAATCATATTTTGTTCCTCCCTCCTATTGCTATCATTAACATTATTACGCTAACTACTATAATAGCTAGTAAGCCTAGTGGTACCCATCCAAAGTATGTGAATACTCCCATTATTACTAAGAACATTCCTGCCATTGATTCTTGTCCTGTGAATCCTGTTTCTATTGCGAATGCTACTGTTGCTAACATTGATACAAATATTGCGATGAATAACATTGGTGAGCATGGTATTAGTGGGTTGTTTGTTGCTGGGCATCCAAAGAAGGGTCTTAGGTCGTAGCCTATTGCTTTGTAAAAATCGAATCCTTTTGGTGGAGAATAAACAAAGTGTTCGTAGTAAGTGCCTTGGTTTGTTGTTACTTCTACGTATATTATTAGTACTCCGTTTGTGTCGTATGTGTTTCCGTCTATTGTATGATTAGTAGTATCAATTGTAATATTGTTTGTTGTTGTAGTAATTGTTTTAGACCAAATATTAACGTCGTTATCAGGAGTTCCGTTTACGTCTGTATTAACTACATAAATATAAGCACTTACAAAAGTTAATCCTAAATCATAATCAACCAAATCAATTTCTTGAGTAAGTGTTGTGTCTGTGCTAAATATTTTTCCCCTATTAGGAGTAAACACAACATCAACCAAACCACTACCAAGAGTAGGATTAGTAATACCCAAATCATCCAAACTAATATAAATTGATGTCGAAGTACTAGTTACCGAATAAACCTGTGAACCCTGCAAAACTCCACCAACATAAACTTCAAACTCATACTCATCATTAGCAATCATACTAATTAACGCTTCTCCTTTAGCATCAGTAGTTACTTGTTCAACAAGAACACGGCCATCAGTAGAAATTGTTTTATAAATCTTTATTACCACTCCTCCAAAAGGTTGTTGAGTATAACCACTAATAGTATAAAGCGTAGTATTAACAGCAGAATTAATATCTACTAAATAAGGTTGTAAAGTTTCTGCTGTTGTTGCTCCAACATAACTAACATAATATTTTCTACCAAAATAAGTAGCATCGTTAGAATCAATTTTTAATCCATACTCATTACTAGTGTTTGCATACATATTAAATGTTTGAGAACCACTTAGATTATTGTATGATTGCCATGCTAAACCAGTGACTTCTAAATCCCATCCACTATCAATCAAAGAACCTGTTGATTCATCTTTTGGTTTGTTAATTGTTAAAACCATTGCATTATAATCTGTTGTAGTGTCTCCGTAAATTCTCATTGTATAGTTTTCGTCGTTTGGGTTTAAATAAAAACTAACATATCCTTGTGAGTCTGTTTTTGCTCTGCCAACATAATTATTGTCTTTGTTATGGTTAAACATTTCTATGTAAGTGTTAGTATATAATGTTGTTTCGTCCGATTGGTATACTTGAAATTCTATTTCTCTGCCATTAGTATCACTAAGCATTAGCATTGATAGGTTTAAATCACTATATTGATTCATGTCTATTTCGTAACTTCTGCCGTTGTAATCGTTTTTAGAAAACCAAATAGTTTGTGTTGTGCTAGTTGCTCCTAAAAAATTTATGTCTAACCATAATTCTGAGTCTAGGTCGTAAGTGTTTGAATCAAAAGTCATTGTTACATCGTCTAATAGTGTTTCTGTTGATTCGTCAATAGTTGTTATGTGTAATAATCCAAAGAATCTTCCTGAATTAATGTTTTGTTCTGTGTAATCACAATATTCGTTTCCATCATAATCTCCACAAACACTCAAAGCAACATTATAATCAGTATTTTGTGTTACGCCAGTTAAATCAAAATTCTGGTCGGTGCTTGTTAAAACAGTATCAACATACCAATTCCAATCATCTAAAACAACATGAGCAGAAGCATTAACATCTGTTGTAGTGTCTACAAAACTTATAATACTATTTGATTTATCTACCGTATACACAAAATTAGCGTCAATTCCAGGAGGAGTTGAAGCCACATAAACATTCATATCTCCACAAACAGAAAATTCAGTTGTGTTAAAAACAACCTTTTCTGTTTGTTGTGTATCTCCAACACAATTATCTTCATCATTTAAAGAAACTGCCCCCCCATCATTATAAACTCCTATCCAATATTTTGTCCCTGATTCAAGACTTATTGGAGCAGAAAAAATATAAGTGCATTCTCCACTACAAGTAGTATTCGCATCGCTTGTTCCTATTATTGTGCCTGGAAAATCTGCTCCATTATCAGTCCATATTGCTCCCACTTGGTCTGAATAGTTTCCATTTGTGTAAATAATTATTTTTCCTATATACCCTGTTTTTGTTGTTAAGAATTGTGCAGTGGCTTTATTTGTTGTGTCTCCTGCTGTGTGAGAAGCAAAGCTTTGAGCATCCCAAAGAGTATAAGAAGTTATTGCAAAAGTGTTTCCTATTAGTAAAAGTAATATGCACAAAATTAAAAGTTTCTTAAACATCTTTTTCACCTATTCCTGTTTTAACAATCTTTGCAGGATTACCAAGAATCATACAATTAGAAGGAAACTTTCCTCTTACTACTGAACCTGCTCCAACAACACAATTATCTCCTATTTCAGAGTTTCCAAGTATAATACATCTTGCGCCTATCCAACAATGCTTACCTATCTTTATTGGAGCTTCAATAGTAACATCTATATTATTTTTCCAATCATGATTATCACTTATCAAAATACTTTCCCACGCAATTGCTGTTTTATCTCCTATTTCTATCGGCCCCTTTCCAATTATTTGAACGCCCTTTCCAATATAAACATCATTCCCTTTTTTTAGAGGTATTCCTTCTGCTATCTCTGCAGTCTCATGTGTAAAATCTCTCATAAAAAAAACCCCTTATACAAAACAATCCACTCCATCCATTTGTGTTTCTTCTATCCATTTTGCTAACTCATGTCTTTTTCCTTTGTACAATTCTTCTAACGTATTATCAACCATTGGCTTAAAACCATTCATCGAACACATAACTAATAACTCTCCTCGTAAACTCCACCTCTACCATACCGAATAATCCAAACAATGAATCCTCCAAGTATCGCTATTCCAATCATCCATAACAAACCAGTAGTTATATCAGGGATTGCAGAACTGGTTCCAACAGCCACTACGTTTCCATCAATGTCTGTACCATATTTTATTGTAGAACCAGCTCCTGTTAAAGAATCCCTTGCTGTATCATTAAGGATTGATATAGGTTGCATGAAAATAGTTAGTACTAAAATAACTACGAATGCTCCTATAAGTATCTCTAAAAAACCCATTTAAAACCACAAACCCTTTTTAACAAATTTAGCTGCTTTCAAACCACGCTTCTCTCCAACAGTATCAATCGCAAACTTACTACGTTCCACTAACTGAATTTCTTTACCTGGAACCTTAGACCCAGTTTTTCTTCTCCTAAATTTAACATCATTAATAAATGGGTCATCAAACACATTACTCTTTCTACTCTTAGGCTCTAATTTAACAGTCCTTGAAACAGTATTGTCAGCAACCCTTATTCCTTGATTAAAAGCAGCATTATAAGGCAAAGGTTTTTTAGTAACTTTAACCCACCGAGTATTCTTATTTTTTCTAGTATAAGCATGGAAAGTTCCCATTGGTTTTTCTCTAACTTTTTTACCAGTAAAAGAATCTCTTTTAATCCTAGTTTTTCTTTTTCTACTTGTAGAAGAATTATAATTTAAAGGAGGAGTTCCAGAAAAACTTAAAGGGCCACTATAATATCTAGGAGGATAATAAGTTTGTGGTCTTTGTTTTATTAGTTTAGGTTGTTGTTGCCCTAAAAAAGGCTTTGCATAATCAACTAAATCTTTAGGTTGTTGTCTTTCTAAACTTCTTAAAAAACTTGGTTGAGAAATACTTTTTATTGGATTATAGTTTTGACTAAAATCTTTTAACCCTCTAAAAGAATATCTTGGTTGAACATAACGTTGTTTTGAATAACCATCATAATATTTTTTAGGTGCTAAACCAGCTAATCTACCAGGAGTTAAAATAGGAACAGATTGACCATAATCCAAAGAACTTTGAAAATTCTTTCTAGCATTTTCTATTTGTTTTTTTGACAAAAAAGAACCAAATTGTTTCTTCTTCCTAGCCACAAAACCAAGATTTTCTAAATCAGATTTAGAAGTAAGTTTATAAAAATAAATTCCAGCCACTTCTGAATCTTGTTTTGCAAAAGCTTGAGGAAAACCTAAATATTTTTGTCTTATACCTTTTTGCCCAATTGGCTCAATAATCGTGTCTTTTAAATTGAAAGGCAACAACTCTTTTTCTACCTTAATTCCAAGACCACTTTTTAACTGAAAAGCAGTTGATGGATAAACTACCCCTGGTTCTAATGTAGAATCAATAAATGCTTTGCTTAATTTTTCTTGACCTAATTGTTCTCTAAAGATTCTAAAATCAAAAGGTCTTGAACCTGATTTTACCATGGAATATTCTTTAAATTGAAGTGCTGCTCCACTAGTAGAGTCATCTATTTTTCCTAACAAACTTAAATCAACCCCAACACTTTCTCTTAACTTAACATACTCTGGAAAATTAATTGTTCTATAATTTTCTGAAATCGGTAATTGTTCAACCCTCTTAGGTTGTGCAATTTCTATAAGTCCTTCATCATCAACGCCACCAAACAAAGTAAATCTTCTTGGTCTATTCCCAAACTGAGGCACTCCAATACTACTCATTTCAGTAGAATAAAAAGGAGCAATTTCTTCATAACTTGAATATAAAGGACTTAATTCTAAATTAGTTTTTTGTGTTGTAGTTCTAATTATTAGTGGTTCTCCTTCATCCAAAAAATCAAATTGTTCTCTTAAATATTGTTGAGGTTTTCCATAATATGCTTCATTATACAAAGCATTAAATCCTCCTTTTGTTGAAGGATATGGTTGTTTTGATGGAGCTAAATAATCTAATTCAATTCTTTTAACTCCTCTAAATTTTAATGATTTAGCAATACTTTTTTCTAATGTCGCACCACTAATTATTCCAGCACCAATACCAGCTAACAACCCAGCTGTTTGAGCAACAGACTCAGAACCCGATTCTCTTAACACAACCTCTTTAGTAAAAACATCAGTCAATCCCCCAACAGCACCACCAACAAAACCAGTTGCTGCTCCTGCAACAGCTCCTTTAGGCCCACCTAAAAGAAAACCAGCACCAGCACCAATACCTGTGCCAACACCAATATCAGTACCAACAGTAAACAAGTCTTGCCCAAATTCTTTAGAAGTATAAGGACGAGTCGCTATCTCATATCCTTTTCTAAAACCAAATTGTCTCCTAAACTCTAATTCTTCTGCAAAAGTAGTTGGAGCAGCAATATCTTCAAGAGTATAATCTTGGAAGATATTTCTATATTGTTTTTTAGAATAAACTTCTCCAGTAGGGCCTACAACATTTTCTACTCCAGAAACATAATATTGTTGTCCTGGATAAGCAATCAATGCACCCAAATCAGTAAAAAAACCAGGTTCTTTTCCAGCAACAGCTTTTTGCACAGGAGTTGCAGCAAACTCTAATTCTGTTTGTAAAACACTCCCTCTTTTAATTCCTTTCAAAAAACTTGTGTCTAATAAATTTTCTCCAAGATATGCTTTTTCCATGCTAGTAGCATTTTTTAAATACTCTGAATAATCTTGTCTTGCACTAAACATAGAACTTAATTCTTCTCCTTGTTTAAACAAATCATCATATTGTTTGTTTAATTTTTTATATTCCGCATCGTATTCTTCTTGAGTCATGTCTGTTGTTTCTGCTCGTCTTTGTAAACTTGCCCTTGCTTTTCTAAAACCAAAATCTTGTTCTTCATAAGCATTAATAAGTTCTGTTTCTTCTTCTCTTTGTTGTCTAATAAGTTCTTGTTCTCTTTTATAATAATCATTAATGCTTTCTCCTATAGGACTACTTGGTCGCCCACCTGATTCTTTAATTGCTAAAAATTGTTTTTCTCTGCCTTCTCTTATTTCTTCTTGAAAATCAATGTCTGTTGCTGTGCTTTTTCCTTGATTAAAAGCACTTGTTTGTAAAGATTTTTGAGTTACTATTCCAACATCCTGAACTTCCATATTAATATTTTGGTTGTCATATAACTCCAAGTTTGAGGGAATTCTAGAAAAATCATATCCGACACTCTTAACTCTTTTATTTTGTCCAACATCATAAACAATTTCGTTTGGCTCAAAACCAAAACTTGCTTGTGCTTCTGGGTACAAAGCATATCCTGCTTGTCTTGCACCAAAATTATCTGATGGATAAGGAGCTGGAGTTTTATTTATTCTTTCTAATAAATTATCTAAATCCTTTATTTTATAATCTGTGCCTTGTTTTTCTTTTATTACTAAAATTCCTTTTTCAGAAGCAGCATCTATTATTTGTTTTTCATAGTCTAATTGATATTGTTTTTGAACTTCTTTAATTGCTTTTTCTATTTCTTCTTTTGTTTCTGCTTTCTTTCCTTTCAAATAAACATCTGGAGTTTTTATTACTTTTGATTTTTCTACTAAAAAGTTTTCAGCACCACTAACAATCTCTTTGTTTATTTTTTCTATTTTTTTGTTTAGTTCTTGATATTGTTTTTGTGTTTCTTGTTGTAGTTCTTGACGTTTTCTTATTCCTATGTTTTTTATGTCTGTTCTAAATCTTTCTTGACCAATAGTTGTTCTTTTTGTTGTTAGTTTGCTTGGTTGTTTTATTGTTGCTCTTTCTCGACCAATTCTTTGTTTTCGTCTTAATAATTCTGCTTCTTTTTTTTGTTCTTGTTTGGTTTGTGTAATTAGTTTTATTCTTTTTTTTGTTTCTGTTTGTGCTGTTGTTGCTTGTGATTTTTTTTCTGAAACAAATCTTTGGTATGCTGGTTTATCTAGTTCTTTATAATAAACTCGTCTTCTTCTTATTCCTACACTTGTTTCAGCCATTCACTTATATTAATAGCGTAAGTTGTATTTAAACTTTTCTTATTTCTAGTTCTTTTTCAACAACCAAGTTATTAGCATTAACTAAATAAGGAGTAGTTAAAGTTTGTTGAGTAGTAACACAATAATCATTATTACACTCTGTAACCAAATTATCAGGTTCCACAAATTCAGCGTTTGTTTGTTCAGCATATCCTATTATTGCAAAACACAACAAAAAAAACAATCCAACCTGAATATAATCAACCATTTCACTTCTCACTCTCCTTAAAAAAAATAGGTTGATTAAAAACCTCGCCAATCCGATGCAAACCCCGACTAATACTAGACAAAGAAAACCACTTAGAATTCACAAAAACCGCATGCTTCTCATAATCAAAAGTCTCCTTCTCAAACAACCACCCCTCCAACAAATCCACAGCCCTCTGAGGACGCATACCAAGAGTACAATCCTTAGACTGACGCCCAAACTTCTCACAAGCAACAACCTTAGTATCAAAAATCTTTAACTCCACAGGACCACACTTCTCATAAACATGAATCCTCCAAAGCTTACCCCCATTACAACCACTATGCCCCATTACCAAAACCCTCTAACTTTTTCTTCTGAAAAACTAAACCACTGGCCCCACCAAGCAAACCAGCAGTAGTCTCAGGATTCTTTAAAACAAGGAAAGCCACTACACCAATAACACCAAGAATAACTATTAACAAGATGTTTGTCGTAGTCAAAAAATTCTTTCCTTCTTCCTGTAAATACTTCTCAAGCCTTCTACCCCAAGACACAGCATTATCATTCACAGTATTAATTTCTTTAGACTTACCACTAACTCTACCAGCTAAAACATTTAAATCAGCATTAGAATCATCGCCTTCAAACAAAACAACTATTGGTTTTCCAGTATTTTCAACCCAATGTTTTTTAGGATTAGTAATCGTCATATTGTTAGAAACTCCTTTTCCAAATTGTATTTCTTGTTTACCAATGTTTTCTACACTAAAACGTATTGCTCCTGTGGATTTTACTCTTGCTACTAATTGTCTGTCTTTTCTTGGAGTGAACACAAACATTCTGTAAGCATAAAATCCTATTAGTACTAAGAATGGAATTGCTGCTATTCCCATGAATAAAGTGTTTACGTTTTGTATTAATCCTGCTACTTCTATGTATGCTTGGTCGGTTAGCATTTCTCTTATCATTTCTAGTCCTGTTGCTGACATAAATCTTACTACAAACATTAGTATTATTCCTGCTATTCCTGCTCCTACTATTGCGATTGTTTCTAACCAGAACATGTTTATTTCTCGCCATAAAGTTTCTGAGGTTGTTGAATATTCAACTCTTTTTTTCTTACCTTTTTTCTTTACCTTAGACGCTTTTATTTCATACTTTGCCTTATTATACTCACTATTTTTTTGTCTATCATAACTTAATTGTTCATTAGTCTTTTCAATAGCATCACTATCAACAATCAAGGTATTCCTATTAGTCTTTTTTTTACCAAAGTTCACTTAACCAACCCCTTAAACTTATCCTTATTCTTACTATACAACTCATAAGCTTCTCTTGCTTCCTCATCACTAATCTTACCAAGAGCCTCAAAAACCTTTCCCGACTGAGACTCAAAACCATCTTTTAAATAAGGAATCAACTCACGCTTTAACCAACGCCTATCCTCAGCCAAAACAATTTTATCCTTACGCCAACGCCTATGAATCAACTTACAACGCTTCCTAGCCTTAACACCCTCATAACCCTCATCATCACAAGTAGTCTTAGTATCAACCCCATACCCAGGAAACTTATAAAGAGTAGTAAAAGCAAGTTGTTCCTGCTTGCTAGGCTTTCCACTAATAAAACCATTAATACCTTTCAAAAACAATTTAAACTTTTTTTCATAATCCATATACATTATTCCACCAGCTTGGTCAATAACTTTACGTTTTCTTTCTTTAGCAAAACCCTTAATCTTTTTAACAAACTTACCCAAACAAACCACCTAAAAAATCATTCTTCTTCTTAGGATTATTAAACCTAGTAACATTACTAGTCCCCTCAACATACTGAGACTTAGAAACCTTAACATTCTTACCATCCATCCGAGAAACATGAGCAAACGACTCAATACCAGAAACAACAGAATTAAAAGCCCTCACAACATTATCAGTAAAACCATACTTTTCACCAATAGTAAAATATTCTTGTAACAACAAAAAACCCTCAGACACAATCTTCTTCTCCTCATCATTAAGAAAACTCATTATGTCATCACTACTCATAGGTTCTTTCAAACCACTATACTTAGCAGGTAAATAAAGAGAATTATTTTTTAAATCAGGTTTCCAAGGCAAAAAACGTCGCTTACATTCAAGAATAAGAGCAGAAACTTGTGGGTCATAAGCAACATTTCCTTGCTCAGCCATTTGTTGAATCAAAGCCATGTCTGTCCCAGCATTCTGAGCATCAAGTTGAGCAGCAAATTGTTTTCTTGCTTCTTTTTCTCCAGACCTAAACAAACCCACTTAAAACACAACCCATCTTAAATCGCCCATTCATCAACCTGACGACTTTTACTACGCCTAAAATTATAGGCAAACCCAAAAATAATTCCAACGAAAGAACCCCAAAACAATACATCTGTAGTTACTTTTAACCAATCCCAATTATTAACATCATAAGTATAAGTTTGATAAGTAAATTCTAAAGTAGTTGGGTCCACGCTTTCAACAGTGTTTAATTGTATTCCTTCATTCATTACAAACATGCTAGTCGTCATCATTAAAATACTGGCTAATACTACAAAACCCAGAGAAGCGTTTACGTTATATCTTGAAACGCCAACTACAAACAAAATTATTATTAATGCTATTAAAGCAAATATTCCAAATAAGGGTACTACCATTTTTTTTCACTCTTAAATCTTTTTTTTTTGTAATCGACTCTCATCCGAGAGCCGACCTATCCTGAAAAATTGCATCTATCTCCTCATACCAACGAAAGTTAGTACTGCAACTATTCCTATGATTAACACTGCTGCTAACAATAGGTCAGTCAAGTTTAGCAGAGAAACTGCGCTTGTTGAAACGTTGTCAGTATTTAGTCCTGCATAAACTTCTGCGAAGATTATGATTCCTATGATACCAACAATAGCTGCAACTGCTGCTCCTGCTACATTGATTTGTCCTTTTTGTTCCATGATTTTTTTCACATTTTTTAGACTTTTGTGTTAAAAACGCTTTGCTTTTCTAACACGTTAATTATATTAATACTCAAACTTATATTTAAACCTTTTTATTTTCTAGGATTATGTATCCTGCGACTCCAAGTATTATTAATGCGAATAAAATTATCCAGAGTAAAGTATCGTCGCTTACTCCTGGTAGGATTAGGTCTTTGTTTGGGTTGTATGTGAAGTTAATGGTTTCACAATAACTAACAGAATCGTTGGTGTCTAAACACACTTCTAAATTGTTATCATATAAAGTAGAATAAGCTAAAGCAGTAATGTTACAATAAACAAGAGTAGTGTTCCAATCAGTACATTCTGTGTTTAAATCAACAGTTGAAAAAGAGTTAAGAGTATAGTTTGCATCTGTTACATTAAAACCGTTTGTTGTTAATAAATAAAATTCTGCTTGATTATTTTTAACAGTAACATTGTTCTCGCTTGGATAAATAAAGTTAATGTCAGAATCAGGCACAGGAATTAAACTCAATATTACATCTACATTTATGTCGCTTCCGGCAACAATCCAGTCAATAGTGTTTGAATCGTAACCTGTTTTACTGAATATTCCTTGATAGCTTCCGTTTACCATGTTTTGGCTTGTTGGAGAATTTGCTCCGACTAGGTCTGTTCCTACGTTTATGTCCATATTCCAGTTAGTTAGGTGGTTTCCGTTTGTATCACGAACATTGAATGTTATTAAATTGTATTCTTTTAAGTAAACAATTCTTTCTG
>Ga0180433_10005600_pt1 | contig 16873 bp, 17 predicted proteins | sample SS_ome_8_FD_132980 | JGI IMG/M metagenome (GOLD analysis project Ga0180433, IMG submission 132980) | Hypersaline lake sediment archaeal communities from the Salton Sea, California, USA - SS_1_D_1 metaG | ecosystem: Environmental > Aquatic > Non-marine Saline and Alkaline > Hypersaline >... | reverse complement strand
TCGCATTAATCCTTCAAAAAGCATCGTAATCACATGAGTACAAGGCGACTCATTAGAAATTCGAGGATCTAGGGAACGAATAGGGGCAATAATCGATAAGTTAACCATACGGTTTTCATTAGTCTTACTCTCTTTCTTGTTGCAGGAGAAAAGAAAAGGAATCACAAGGAGAACTAACAGATATTTTTTCATTCTTTCTCAAGGGTTACATTTTTAATATTCACATCCATAAAGGGAGAAACCCCTATGTTTGCAAGAGTTGATTGTTTCATATAAAGCGCTGAGCCAAAACAAATAGGAATCACGGGCATCTCTTCCATGACATAAGCCTCAGCCTCTTCTAAAATCCTACTGCGCCTATCCAAATCAACTTCATGATCGATTGCTGTTAACATGCTAAGATATGAGCGATCTTCCCACCTTGAAACATTCATTTTTCGTTGGATAGGTCTAAAAAAGTCTAGAGTGTATATAGGATCACGAATTATAGAAACCCAAAACATGCTTCCAACCTGGTAGTCCCCTTTTAACATCTGATTATAAAGAAGTCCCTTGTCAACGGGATCTAGCTTTACACGAATCCCTAGAGTCTCTTCCCAATCCTGCTGAATCATATGCATAATAGATGGCTGATAAAAAGTGGGACAGTAGCTGAGGATAATCTCTGGAAATTTTTCCTTAGTCAACCCAAGCTCAGCAAGAGCTGAATTAAAAAGGAGCTGTGCACTCACATGACTCCCATCTTTGATATAACTGTTTTTTCCTTCAGCAATTAGTCCCAAAGCAGGAAGCTTGCTCTTCGTGAAGAGCTGCTTTGAAATATTCTTTCTCGAAATGGCAAACGATAGTGCTTTCCTTAGATTTTTGTTATTGAAGGGATATTTCCCTGTATTAAAAACAAGAAGATTCATTCCATTTAAAGGTACACTCGTTACTTGATCTTCCAACTTTCCGGACTCTATGGCATCAGAACACAAAGGAGCCAATGGATCTCCAATCCAATCAATCAATCCTTTCTTAAAAAAGTCATGCCTTACAGCTTGATCCCCAATAATTTTAATATCTACCCCAAGAAGCTCAATCTGAGAAGCTCCCCAATAGTTTGGGTTTTTTTCAAGGATAAGAGATTCTCCGATATTCCATATTTTTAAAACAAAAGGACCATTCGTTAATTCTTTATTTTTCCTGTTGATTGGCGAAAAGTTGACACAGGAAGTGAGTTCTAAAAAGTAAGGCGTAGGATGTTCAAGAAACACTTCTAACGTCTGGTCATCAAGGGCACGAACTCCAAGCTCTGAGGAGGGGCACTTCCCCTCATTGCAAAGGCCAGCATTTTTGATTGGGCTGAAGAGAAGGGCTCCATAGTGCTGAGAACAAACTGCTTTTTTCCAAGAATACTCAAAATCATAGGCAGTCACAGGCTCTCCATTAGACCACTTTGTTGATTTAAGATAAAAAATATAGGTTAATTTATCCTCCGAAACAGAGTAACTCTCTGCAATTCCTCTTTCAAGCTCGCCACTCTCAGAACGAACCATAAGCCCTTCATAGAGCATTTTAATCACATGAACTGAAGGACTTGCCGTCCCAATGTGGGGATCTAAGGACTTAATAGGCCTAGCTAAACACAGACGCAAATAGCGAGGGCTAGGCTCTCTGTCTCCTTTTCCGCACCCACTGACCAAGGAAAGTCCAAGAATCAAAAGGAAACTAATTGACTTGAAGTTCATGAACACACAAATTTAAAAAAATCCTCGCGATAAATCTACAAGACTGCTAACTTTCGTTCAATCTCAAAAGTGATATCCGAGAAAAAAACTTTTTTTAATGGTGTCAATGGCCTCTGTTGAAGCGAACAGCCCCCCATCCAATCAGCTCACTAAGTACCCTATGGCAAGTCTACGTGAGCTCTTTGCGCTAGCATTTCCCCTTATTCTAACAACATTTTCAGCTAGCCTACTTAACCTCACAGATCGCTTTATGCTCTCTCACTTCTCCCAAGACGCATGGAAGGCTTGCTGCTCAGCGATGAACCTTCTCTACCTACCCCAGCTGGGCCTTATTATTATTGCCTCCATTTCCCAATCCTTTGTGGGGCACTACAAGGGTGCAAAAAAAGAAAAAATGATTGGGCCCTTTATCTGGCAGATGATTTATTTTTCTTTGTTCACGATATTAATTATTTACCCCTTATTTGTACTAGGTGATGTCTATCTAAAGGGAATAGAAGTTGAGAGCTCTGCTAAAAGTTACTTCCGTATTCTTGCCTCAGCGAATTTTCTTTATCCCTTGGGAGCAACACTTGCATCCTTTTATATGGGCCGAGGAAAAAGTAGTATTGTCCTGTTTACAAACTTGGCAATTCAGCTTTTAAATGTGCTCCTCGATTACACTCTTATCTTTGGAGTTGGCGACCTAATCCCCTCTTTTGGCGTTCGAGGAGCAGCAATTGCCACAGTCCTATCCCAGGCAACATACTGCCTGATTTTATTCCTTCTGTTTAAACAACGAAAATATGCCCTTCCATTTTTCACAAACCAATGGAAATTTAACCCTACTCTGTTTTGGGAAGGATTAAAGACTGGAATTCCCAGGTCTTTTGGAAGATCTCTCGCCGTAGGCGCTTGGACTGTCGCAACTTACTTCGTGATCCAAAAAGGGGGTGACTATTTACTGGTCCATTCCTTTGGCCTCACCGTATTCGTCATCCTAAGCTTCATAAATGAAGGGATGGGCCAAGCACTTCTGACTTTTAATTCACATACACTCGCCAGTAATTCTTCCCACGTTTTTAGAAAAAGTCTTCGTTCTGCAATATATTTCATTATCGCTACGGCCGCAGTGCTTGCTATTCCCCTTTTGATTTTCAGGGAAACAATGATCCTTCTCTTTGTTAAAGATCCAGGTTCGCCTCAATCCCTACAGTTCCTAAAAGAATGTTGCATCTGGGTCTGGGTTGCCATTATTGGAGGCGGAATCAACCGCATTGGAGCCAGCATGGTGACTGCAGCTCGCGATACCGTATTTTATGCGTGGTGTATGACCGTTCAATGGATAACCCTCTGTATCCCCATCTTTATTGGAATACAAAACCTAGGAATGTCTCCCTCAAAGTTCTTCTTGATTGAAGGCCTCAACTCAGCTTTAATTGGAATTATATTCATCTTCCGCTTCTTCAAAGAGCCTTACAGGCGACTGGGCCCTCAGTCAATCCGCATCAAACTCTTTAACTAATCCCTGAGTCAATGAAAAATCCCCCTTGCAGATAACAAGGGGGAGTACAAAACAATTACGAAAGTGGTTTACAAACTTGAGTTGAACAATTCAGGCAAGAGGGAATAAGTTCATCAATAAATCTGCAAGGTCCTGAGCTACCCCCATTCATAAAACAGGTCTGCCCTTGATGAACTAAGATCCGAACATTTTTATGTTTAATGCCCCCACCATCTGAAACAAACGACAAAATATAATGGTTTTTGTCAAAACCACTTGATAAGATAAAAGTAAACGGCATTTCAGCCTTCAGAAGATCAGCAGCTTCGGTCAGAGAAATATCTCCTCTCCATGCTAGATGATCTTTAACTTGCTTTTCTAAATATGAAACATCTGATAGAAAAGTTCTTCTGCTTCTTTTAGATCGTATTCTTGTAATCATAAATACCCCACTTTGGATACTTTATTGGTTCACAGGCTACCGCTGTAGCGACAGATATCTTTGCAAATCAGTGAAATTAATTCAATATTTTACGAGAAAAATCAACGATTCCAAGAGAGCTGGAGTGTACTAGCGTTAGATTGGGTACACACCCCCTTGCAGATAACAAAGGGGCGTGTAGAATAATTATGAAAGTGGTTTACAAACTTGAGTTGAACAATTTAGGCAAGAAGGAACAAGTTCATCGATAAAAGAGCACGGTCCCCCGCTGCCTCCATTCATGAAACAGGTCTGCCCTTGATGCACTAAAATTCGAACATTCTTATGTTTCACAATTCCTCTATCTGAAACAAAAGACAAAATATAATGATTCTTGTCAAAACCACTTGATAGAATGAAAGTAAACGGCGTTTCAGCCTTCAGAAGGTCTGCAGCTTCGATCAGAGAAATATCCCCTCTCCATGCTAGATGGCCTTTAACTTGCTTTTCTAAACGTGAAACAGCCGATAGAAAAGTTCTATTGCTTCTTCTGGATTGTTTTTTTGTAAGCATAAATACCCCACGTTAAACGCTTCTTGGTTCACAGGCTATTAGTATAGCAACAAGCATTCTTACAAATCAGTGAAATTAATTCAATACTTTATGAGAAAAATATGCTTGAGAAAAGTCAACTGTTCCATGCGAACTGGAATGCGCTAGCTCCAAATCAGGATCCTTAATCATATGATCAACGCTATAACAGATAGGAATCACTATTGCTTCTTCGATAACCATTTTCTCAGCTTGGAAGAGATACTCCTTTCTCTTTTCAATATCAATTGTACGATCTGAAGCATCGAGAAAACTTTGAAACTCCTTGTTTTCCCATCCAGTGAAATTGACACGTTCCTTTCCATACTTGTAAGACTGCAAAGTATAAATTGGATCGTTCACCCATGAAGTCCAATAGATTGAACCCACTTGGTAATTTCTCAAGTTCAATTTCTGAAAATGCTGGTTCCAAGGGGAAACTTCAACTTCGCATTTTATTCCTAAAGTTTTTTCCCACTGATTCTTGAGGCTCACAGCACTACTTTTTTCCTGATCAACACAAGAAATATATATAATTGGAAAATCCTCAATTTTCATTTTAATTTCTTTCAAGGCTTCTGCAAAAAGGACCTGTGCTCCTTGATGATCTTCCTTGATCAAGAAATCAGCGTCTTGGCAAAGCGTTAACTGGTAAGGTAATGGCGTATACGCTGGAACTCTCTTTGCAGGATGTGTCTCTATGATTTCCTTCCTAGAAACAGCTTTAGAAAGTGCTCTGCGGATTTTTTTGTGGTTGAAAGGAAAGTGATTCACATTAAAACACTGCCAAAAAATTTTCGGAGAGAGATAATGGGTAACATTTTCGTCTTCAAGCTTGAGCTGTAAATCATTTAATTGTAATAAATTAGTCCCTAGGCAATGCAACTGTTTTTGGCGAAACATTTCAATTGCATGCTTCACTTCGGTTCGAATGCACAATATCTGATCTAACTTGACATCTTCCTTCATAAGATATTTAGAGTTCTTAATGAAGTTCAAGAAATACCCTTGGCTTGGCTCAACCTGCCTAAAAGGGCCATTGCAAACAAAGCTTTCGTTCTTCTGCTTTGACCAGTTTGGATGCTTCTGATCAACCTGGTGATTCACAGGAGAATACAATGTATTTGCCGTAAGTTCGATAAAATAAGGCGCAGGATTCTCTAGTTCAACCTTCAATGTACGTTCATCTACTGCCTCAATGCCCACTTCTTCAAGCTCTACCTTTCCCTCCTTAGCTTTTTTTCCATTTTTTATAGGGTAAAAGACATAGGCAAAGGGGGTCACAAATCCAGGTGAAAGAACCTTTTTCCAAGCATATTCAAAGTCAAATGCAACAACAGGAGCTCCATTTGACCAATAGGACTCGCGGAGTTTAAAAACATACGTTTTCTTATCATCTGAAACAGTAAACTTCTCAGCAACAGAATACTTAGGCTTACCATCTCTATCAATTCGCATAAGCCCATTGAACAGTAGTTTAACAAAAACAGAGGAATCTTGATCTCCTCCGATTCGAGGATCCAAGGAAACAAAGTTTGAATACGGAACTTTCAGAATTTGGAGATTGTCTTGATCTTCCTTCCATTTCTTAAGGGTTTGGTTGACAATCGCTTTAAAAGCCTCATGCTTTTCTTTGGCGGGATCATTGCAAAGAAAACCTAAATAGTAACTCCCCTCAAATGTGAGCGACGAAGAAACAAGGTTTCGTCCTTGAATAATCTCATCCGATAATGCGTCTTCAACAAGAGTCAAAAGTTCAGGATTATTCCCCCGAACAACAACGACGGTAATGTTTTCATCTTCGCCCATTTCAAGAAGGTAGGAACGTTCTCTTGGGAATTCACTCTCAACAGCTTGAATAAATGTCTCAAAGAATAAACTTATCGAGGGAAGTGATATTGTTGCTTGGGCTTCAATAGGGTTCAATGAATAGAAGAAGTTCTCAAGAAGATCTTGATTCCGTTGAGAGATGTCTTGAAAAAGACGTTTAAATTGGGTGAGAAGCTCTCCTTGTTTCACCATCATCCCTCCATTATAGTCTCGAACTTCTCCGATATGCCTATTTAGGAATTTGACAACTTCTTCTCGAGCTAGGTAGAGGTTTACAGAAAAATCCATCCGCAGAAATGAGGGAAGCTTTGTCATGTGCAATCGAAAGACGTTCGCTTCAATAGGATGACTCTTCCTGATATAACTCACATTCTGAATCCTATCAGGAACAAAGCGAACAAGAGGATCAGCATTTTTTAACAGATCTTGAATAGGAGGGGTTCCTTCGGATTTCACTCGAAGAAGAACCACTGTAAAGACCAAGTCCTCTTGAGAATGCTGATCAAATGAAATCATCATTTGAGGAATATCATCTTCCGACTTAAGTTCTCTTGAAAGCATCAAAATATTCCGCATTGTTTCTTCTTCATTTCGCACTGTGAAAATAGAAGGAACAAGGTGCTCAATTCGTTTTTTTAACTCTTCTTCAAGCTGACCTTTTAATTGCTTTCTATCCTCAAGAGTTATAGAAGAACCATCTATCTTCTCAAGCTCCAGGTACAAAGAAATGATAGGATCATTCAAATGGCTTGATTGGTAAATAGACCCTGGAACAATTCGAATATCTGGGATGAATTTTTGAACAGCCCTAAGAACATGTTTTTCATCAAAAAACTCATATTTATGAAAAAGATTTACCCCAATTGAAAGTCCTAACACGGGCTTCTTCCCAAATGGAAATGAGAGTTCAGTTGCTAAAAACCGGATTTTCATATGCCTTTTTTCAGGAAAGACATTAATTTCCCGTGCCAATTGCGAGCGCCCTGATAAGAAACTGAGGAGGATTCTTCCTAAGTGGGAATATGAGCGCTCCATCCGAAACTCTTTGGAAGAATAGGCCTGCATATAGGCCAATCTTTCAAAAATGACTTCATCTAAGTCATCAGGATAGCGATGGAGAAGCTTAATAAAAGACTCCCGAATAAGGTTCATCTTGTGGTCGAGAGGAAGGGCCTTGGTCTCCAGCAGAGATTTTGCATACCGACCGGCTGAGATAGAAGAAGCGATTTCCTTCTTCAGCAGAGGGAGGTTTTCCTTCAAAAGGTTGGCTTCTTTTTTATTTTGAATGAGGACCTTAGCCTCACCAAAAAAAAGAGTCTCCTTTGGGTAGTGGTCAAAAGTAAACGACATATGTTCAAAGGATAGAATTGTTGTCTCTTGGTGAGGGAGAAGCCATCTCTTGATCATTTCCGAGATGAACGTTTCTGAAGGAATAGAACTGAGGGGCTTAATCAAGAAATAGATCGATACACAATCAGGAGGTGATTCAAAAGGGCTCCAAATAATATAGGGAAGGGATGAATTAACCCACTTCGCTAAACTCTCCCGATCATAAAAAGGCAGAGGGCTAGGAAGCACGGAAACAAGGACCTCCTGAATCTGCTTCACATGTGCAAGAAGATTCTTGGAACGGCTATAGAATGAAAATGCTGGACGGATCGTTAGATCCTCCGCTCTTTCAATCTTTTGCTTTGATAGCGCTTTGATTTCCATTTTATCGATGGTAATCCATCAACATATTTAAAACAAATCTTTCATGTCTATCCATGAACCTCCCTTGCTCTCAATGAAACGCATACATTTTATTTTTTAAACGATTAAAACGCTGAATAGCAAGGTCGATAAGCTCACAGAGGAGGTTCGGATAAGATAATCCACTCACTTCCCATAGCTTAGGGTAAAGACTAATAGAGGTGAATCCAGGGATCGTATTAAGCTCATTGATGAGGAGTTTTCCTCCTTGCTCCATGAAGAAATCAACACGCGCCATTCCTTCACACCTCATTGTTTTATATGCTTTGATAGCAAGTTCCTGTATTTCCCTAGTTTTTTCAGCAGAGATTTTAGCAGGAAGGATAAAGCGCGCCCCATTTTCATCGAGATATTTTGCTTCATAAGAATAGAAGTCATGGGTAGGAATAATCTCACCAGGAAGAGATGCTCTTGGATCTAGATTCCCGAGAATAGAAATCTCTAATTCCTGCCCTTCAATTCCTTCTTCGACCACAATTCTTTCATCGTATTTAAAGCTCTCTTCAAGCGCAGGAAAAAGTTCCTCTTTTGAGTGGACCTTACTAATCCCGACGGAAGATCCTAATCTTGCTGGCTTAACGAAAAGAGGAAAAGCAAAGGTACCAAGAATTTTTTCTATGTCAAATGATTGAAGAAAGAGCGATTTAGGAGTAGGCAGGCCTGCTCCATTAAGCATATCCTTCATCACCCCCTTGTCCATACACATAGCAGAACTCAAGTGATCGGACCCAACATAAGGAAGGTGTGCAAGCTCTATAAGGCCTTGAACAGTTCCATCCTCTCCATAAGGGCCATGAAGCACAGGAAAGATGACATCAAAGGTTTTTTTTAGCACGCAAGGGGAAAAAAAGATCTCTTCAGGAGAAACTTGGAAATCGTTAAAAAACCATGTTCCACTTTTTTCAATCTTAATAGGATAAACTTCATATTTATCACGATTAAGGTGCTCTATGACCGACTGAGCCGACCTGATCGAGACCTCATGCTCTTCTGATTGCCCCCCAAAAAGAACGCCTACTCGAATCTTTCTTTGCATCATTACCCTAGGTTTTACTATCATAATGTCACATGGAAATTCTTTACTCAACCACTATTCTTTCGTTCCTCCGAAAAGTCAAGAAAATGGCTTTTGAAATTCTAGCACACGAAATGCAAATTAAGGTCGGCCACTCCCGACTTTATTATCAGGGATACTCCTATCCTCTTCGATTTATTGTCTTTGACCACCCTTCAACCCTCGGAACTTTTCAAAGCGACCTCTTCGAAATAGGGATCAATAAAGTATTTCTTCTTGAGAGTGAAGAAGCGATTAAGGAAGTTATACGACATGAGCTAGCCCACCTTGTCACCTTTCTTGAGTTTGGAAGCCACGTCTCTACGCATGGCAAAGAATTTCGCACAGTCTGCAAAAGGTACGGATGGGCAATCGAGATTTCAAAAGCCACAGTTCCCCTAGAAAAAGTAGTGAAAAACAAGCGCATTGTCGAAAAGGTAAGGAAACTCCTTTCTCTAGCTGAAAGCCCTCATCCTTCTGAGGCTGAGGAAGCGACTCTAAAAGCTCAACACCTCTTAAGCAAATATAATGTCGAATATACTCCTGAGGAAGATGAAACGGTACTGCTTCGCGTTTTAGAAAAAAAACGGGGAAGTGCAAAGCTCCAAGCCATAGCCTCAATTCTTAGGAGCTTTTATGTCTATCCCGTCTTTAACAAAGGAAAAAAAGGAGTCTATTTAGAAATAATTGGGGATGAAACAGCTACCCAAGTTGCCGAGTATGTCGCCCATTTTCTCGATTACCAGTTCGAAGCCCTATGGAAAGAAGCTCGAAAAGAGGATCCTTTGCTGAAGGGAACCGCTTCAAAAAATTCCTTTTTTAGGGGGCTTGCTGAAGGATACAAGGGCAAGGAAGTCGACTCCAAATCCCTTATTCGCGTCGAAAACCACTTAACAACCATGGCTCAAAAAATTTATCCCTATCTCTCTTCCGTATCCTCCTCATTTTGTCATCATGAAAGGGGGGCTAGAAAGGGGAGGGAAAAAGGAAAAATGATGAAAATTCATGAGGGCATCCAGAAGAAATTCAAACGCTTTCTGCTTGCGTGAAAAGTTAACAAAAGTTAAATTGGTTACGATTATTTTTTAAACCTAATGTGGGGTATTGATATGAAAAAATCTTCACTGCTAGCACTAGCTGCTTTTAGCCTCTTTGCATACCCAATGTTTGCAGAGGAATCTGAAGAAAGCTCTGAAGAGCCAGTTGCTATCCAAACAACTGATGTACAAGTTTCTTTCAATGACGAAGAAACTAAAGAAAACTTTATCGCACTAAATGATGAAGAAGAAGAAACCGTTGGTTCTTACCTCGCTCTATCTGACGACGAGGAAGAAGAGAACGTTGGTTCTTACCTCGCTCTGTCTGATGGCGAAGAAGAGGAAGATACTGCTTCCGCTTAATGCTTTGTCTAATGCATTAATAGGGTGAACATCATTTTTGAGGTTCACCTTTTTTTTTGGAGTAAATGTGCCTGTATCCCCTGAGAAAAAACGCGCTCTTGCAAGAAGAATGGAAGAGCTGGGAATCATGGATAGTGATCTTATTGAAAAATTTATTCTGGGCTCCGGCAAGGGTGGGCAAAAGGTGAATAAAACCGCTTCTTGCGTTTACCTTAAACATCTTCCAACCGGAATTGAAGTAAAGTGCCAACAGGAACGTTCTCGAGAGCTCAACCGCTACTTAGCCCGTCAGGAACTTTGTGAAAAACTTGCCTATGAAGTTCACCAAGAAAAAACAAAAAAGAGAAAAGAAATGGAAAAAATTAGGCAGCAAAAAAAGCGTCGATCTCGTAGATTGAAACAAAAGATCTTAGAGGATAAAAAGAAACACTCCGAAATTAAAAAGATGCGAAAAAAAATCGAGGAATAAGTGTGAGATTTACAGATTACTCAAAAGGTTATGTAATTAAACTTGAACCCGGAGAAGAGTTTCAAGAAACCCTCGGTGCATTTGTAGCCCAAAAACGAATCCCTAGCGCTTTCTTTCAAGGCATTGGAGCGCTGACAAATGTGGAGCTTGGATACTTTAGCATCGAAAAAAATGATTACGAAAGACACACTTATGGAGGAAATTACGAGCTTATTTCCGCCAGTGGAAACATCTCTGTTGATGCTGATATTCCTATTGTGCACACACATGTCATGATCTCCGATGAAAAGTGCCAAGTCGTTGGAGGACATCTTTTTGAAGGTATCGTCTCTGTTACTGCAGAAATTTTTCTCTTTCCGATGGATGTTGCTCTCATAAGAAAAGCTGATGCGAAGCTAAATTTCAAAGGGCTCGACCTTCCCCACTTATTTGTTAGATAAAGTCGGTGATGCTCTTTCTAAATCCAAAAGCACTAACCCGAATACAATGCTCTCCAGAAGGTCCGTACCCTGCACCCGGGGTGATGATAAGATGCCGCTTTTCCATGAACTCCTGAAAAACGTCCCAGGACTGCCTCCCGGGGGTTTCAATCCATAGATATGGTGCATTCTCTCCCCCATGGACACGGCACCCCTCCTCTTCAAATTTCTCTTTGAGAAGCTTAGCATTCGTCATCGTATACTGAATAGACTCTTGAATCGCCGCCCACCCTTCATCGGTGAACACAGCAACGCCTCCCTTTTGAGCAATATTTGAAGCCCCATTAAAAACGGTACATCCAAAACGATGGTAATCCTCTTTTATAGGGTATCCACACTGAAACTTAAGCTCTTTGGGGATCACAGTCCAGCCCAAACGTACCCCTGAAAATCCTGCCATTTTTGAAAAGGAATTAATCTCAATTGCAACTTTCTCAGCTCCTGGAATGTCATAGATTGTACGAGGCAAAGCACTGTCCTGAATGTACGAAAAATACGCGCCATCATAGAGAATAATCGTGCGGTTTTTAAGAGCATAGTCGACAAGAACTTTCAGCTCTTCGCGGGTATAAGCTCTGCCTGTAGGGTTATTCGGGTTGCATATATAGAGAAGATCTAGTCCCTCAGGAATTTCTGGAAAAAAACCATTTTGCGGTGTGCATGGGAGAAGCTCTATGTTCTTCACACCTTGCAAAATACTTCCATCCACATAGACGGGGTAGGTAGGATCTTGAATTCCCACTCTAACATTGCCCCCAAAAAGATTCTGAAGACGCCCTAGGTCACTTTTTGCTCCATCTGAAATATAAATCTCCTCGGTAGAAAGGTTGGGATAGAGGCGACTGCAGATTTTTGTCCGGAGCTCCAAAAGCCCCTGTTCTTTTCCATATCCAGAATATCCCTCTAAAGTTCCAAGCTCCGCTGCCCCCTTTTCTAAAGCTAAGGCAATCACTTTAGGAAGAGGAAGAACTGTATCTCCAATCCCAAGACTTAGGAGCTCAACAGTTGGATTCTCTTTCAAGAAGGCTTCCTTTCGACGGTTAATCTCAGGAAAGAGATAAGAGGGGCTAAGCTCTTTAAACTGCGGCGGGCGTTCTAACATTTTTACTCCAATACTCTGCTGTTAATAGTCCACCACCTGCTGCTCCACGAATCAGATTATGGGATAAAGAAACAAACCGAACATCCATTAAAGGACAGGCAGAAAGACGTCCTATACTCACCACCATTCCATCCCCCAAATCAAGGGCAGGTTGAGGGCGGTCCGCTTCTTCAAGATAAGAGACAGGCTCATACCTATCCCAGAGGGTCTTCACTTCCTCTAAAGAGGGTCTTTCTTGAAACCTGGCTGAAATAGCAGCAAGGTGACCATGAGAAATCGGGACTCTCATACATTGCGCAGAAATGTGGATTGAAGAATCTCCCAATATCTTATGGGTTTCCATCGTTGATTTTTCTTCTTCTCCTTCAATAAATGGGAGGATATTGCCCTCTAGTTCAAACCCTTTTCCTGCCCCACTACGTGCCTGCAGGTAGGTCACTGAGATTCCACTTAAACGAAACCTCTTATGCAAAGGGAACAGTGGAAGAATCATACCTTGAAGGGTGCAGTTTGGTTTAGCAACAATAAATCCATCCCATCCACGATTTTTTTGCTGCCTTTCAATCCATGCAAAATCCTCGGGATTGATTTCAGGAATAATTAAGGGAATATCCTCTTCCATCCGATGGCATGAAGCAGATGAGAATACTGGATATCCCGCTCGGGCATATAGAGGATCATAAACTTCAGCTGCACTATTCGGGAGGGCTGAAAAAATTAGATCGCATCCTCTAGCTTTTGAAACATCCTCCAACGCCTCTCTTGAAGGAATAAAACAAAGTTCAAAGCCTCGATGCTTAGAGATAAGTTTTTGATAGGTCTGCCCTACTAGCCCTCCGCCACCCAAAAGTCCCACTTTAATCATAAAGCCGCCGCCTCAATAAATGGGGAATTCAGTAGAAGATCTCGCAACTTGTTATGATTTACCTTTGAAAGAGACGTTAGAGGGAGACGACACTCCCCAGCAGAGAGTCCTATTAGTTTCATCATAGCTTTAATCGGAACCGGATTTGTCTCAATTTGACTCATGGAGATAAAAGGATATAACTTCTGATACAATGTACAATCTTGAGTCTCTATCAGCTCCTTCATTTTGCGTGGCATCAGATTACTAAGCACTGAGACTAAGCCTGCTGCTCCAATGACTGACGTAGGAAGAGCCATCAAATCGTCTCCCGCTAAAAATAAAAAGTCAGGAAGTGCCGCAATGACTGACGCCCCATAGGCAATCGATCCTGATGCATCTTTGATCCCTACAATATTTTGAATGTCAGCTAGTCGTTTGACTGTCTCCAGTTCAATCTCTACGCCGGTCCGTTTTGGATGGTTATAAATGATAATTGGAAGCGATGTGTTTTTTGCTATCTCCTGAAAATGTCGAAAAAGGCCCTCTTGTGTCGGACGACAGTAGTAGGGAGCAATGACCAAAACTCCATTCACACCCATTTTTTCTGCTTGGATGACCTTGGAAATTGAGCGCTTTGTTGAAACATCCCCACAGGAAAGCATTAAGGATGCCCTGCCTTTTCCTTCTTCAAGAGCAATCGCAATCACCCTCTTTCGTTCTTCCTCAGACAGGAAATTCCCTTCCCCTGTCGTCCCCAGAAGAAGAAGGTTATCAACCCCTTCCTCAATTTGGAAGTCGATGTTACCCCTAAGTCCTTGATCATCAACCTCTCCTTCTTTAAAAGGAGTGATTAATGCTGTTGTAATTCCTGCAAATGACATGACGCTCTTTCTTCAATATAATCATCAAAAGTATAAACCCCTTTTTTCCCCACTAGCCACTCAGCTGAAAGGATAGCCCCTCTAGCAAACACCTTGCGATCATGCGCACGATGCGTTAACTCGACAGATTCCCCTTGGCTGTGAAACATGATCTGATGGGTACCAACTTCCTCCCCTCTTCGGATAGATGTAAACTTAAGTCCCTCAATTTCCTCCATCAGTCTTAAAGCTGTCCCCGAGGGAGCATCTTTTTTTTCGGTATGGTGGGTTTCTACGCCCTCTATTTCATACCCCTTAAATAGACTTTCCCCTAGTTTGGCCATTTTTCTAAACAAGGCCATCCCTATTGAAAAATTGGGCGCGTAAAGAAAAGGGATCTTTCTCTCTTTAACAATCGGGAGAATTTCATCTTTGCTCCACCCTGTTGTTCCAAGAACCCACGGAATCTCAATAGAAAGAGCGGTCTTCTTTACCGCTCCTCCAACTGAAAAGTCAATACACACATCGGCATCGGAAACAAGCTCACTCGAGCACGAATGCCCTGCCAATAGGGAAAGCTCTTTAACTACCTTCCCCATTTTTCCATAGCCAACAAGAGCTATTTTCATTTCTTTACGTACATCTTAAGGATCTTTTGGCTCTCGACTGGTTTGTCATGCATTCCCGTCTTTACCTTTTCAAGCTTCTCAACAACGTCATATCCCTTAACCACCTCACCAAAAATGGTATGATTTCCATTAAGCCATGGCGTTTCTGCTGTTGTAATAAAAAACTGACTGCCATTGGTTCCTGGCCCTGAATTTGCCATAGCTAAAATACCAGGGCGATCGAATTTTTCACTCGACTTGCACTCATCTTCAAAAGGCTTGCCCCAGATTGATTCTCCTCCTCGTCCAGTCCCTGTTGGATCTCCTCCTTGAACCATAAAGTTGCTGATAATTCGGTGAAAAATAATCCCATCATAATATCCTTTTGCCGCGTGTTTCATCATGTTCTCGCACGCTTTGGGAGCCACTGTCGGCTTGAGTTCAATTTCAATTATTCCTTGAGTAGTCTCCATAACGATAATAGGATTTTTCGACATATCATCTCCTTTGTCTTTTGCAAATAGTGAAAACACACAAAGCAACATTGCAGCTAGGTACTTCATTTGTGACCTCCTAGTTAAAGCGCCTATTCTACGGGAGGAGACAGAAAAACTGCAAGATGTTATACAGAGGAAAACCTGAGGTATTTATGAAGCTCTTAGTTCTTTTTCTTGTTATGATCTCCAGTGCTTTTGCAGAGGCCACTTACATCTACAGTAAAGATGTTGGCGGTCGAGAATCAAAAACCACCTGGACGCTCGAATTTCAAGACAAAAACGACATTCTCCATATTGTTGGAGAAAGCCAGAGTGGAAAAACCCTCATTGTGACGTCTCCCGAACGCGTCACTCAGAGCTTTAGCCATCAACATAAACACCGAAGTGATCAATACTCCATTCATCGCGAAGGGGACTACCTTATCGCAAGCCGAGAGATAGGCGACGAAAAAACTCAAAAACAATTCCATATTGGAAAGGAAAGTTGGGTTCAAGAATTTGATTTTTGCTTTAAGCCTTTTATCCATTCCAGCTTTCGAGACTTTAAGTTTTCAATCGTCCATCCGAAAAAGCTCAGCCTTCACAGCATGATTGCAACCAAACAGGGACTTGACCAAATTGAAGTTCATGGAAAAGTTTACGACGCTCTTAAAGTAAAAGTCACCCTTACCGGATTCAAGAAGATGTTCTGGCATGCAGATCTTTGGTTCGATCCCCAAGCAGGAGACCTCTTGAAATACATGGCTAATGAAGGACCTAATACGCCCCTTAGCACCATCACCCTCTTTTCAAAGCAATTCAATAACTGATATCCATCTAGATTGATAGCTTCTCTTTGATGGTTTTGACTCTATCTTCTAGACCACCTGTAACTTCTAAAACGTCAGTATTTTCTAATATTCCCAAGGAATCATCTAAGATCAGCTCTGCTAGTTTTTCATCGACCTTTGCTCTCAACTTCAAGTTTTGAGAAGGTGGCACAATAATGCGATCACAATACTCGATTGGGAGAAAAATAATAAGATCCAATCGCTCAATAGCAACTTCCACTTGTTCAGCCCAGAGCTTTTCATCAAAATTCTTTGAGAGAGCTAGCATATAGGCTAAACAGTCTAAAGGACACCGGTCAAAAATTGTGTCTTTCTGACTCTCATTAATAGCTGAGATTGAACGCTTAAGTTGCTTTTCAAAATCTTCCAATAAAGGCGGATGTGAAAATTCGTAGCCCTCTTGTTCAAGGAGAAAATAAGGTTCATCAACACCGGTATAGTTTGAAAGCCATTCTAACAGCGATGCAATCAGTGTTGATTTTCCAGAAAAATGGGTACCTGAAACTGCGATACGCATATTGATAACTCTTTCTTACATTTCCTAGAAGTTATACCTTTTATCAATCTTCTATAAGCTTTTGTCCACGACGGAAGAGAATAAGAATAAGAATAAACCCAGCAATGAACAGGAGAGGAAGGGTAATCATAGGATTTCCATGAAGAATCCCAATAATGATCAATCCTAAAACCGCACACCCAATATTGATAAAACTCATAATGGAGGAAGCATTTGGCTTGTCGGGAACTCTGAAAGTTGCAAGGACCGCCGCATTCGAATAGAAAAGCGGGCTTCCAAGATAGATTAAGAAAATAGGAAGAAAGAGGGTTATAGGACTTCTCCATCCTCCGAACATAAGGATGCTAAAAATAAAAATCCCAACTCCCATCACAGTGATTCCTAGCTTAAGAACCGTTTTGAT
>Ga0180433_10005599_pt1 | contig 16873 bp, 16 predicted proteins | sample SS_ome_8_FD_132980 | JGI IMG/M metagenome (GOLD analysis project Ga0180433, IMG submission 132980) | Hypersaline lake sediment archaeal communities from the Salton Sea, California, USA - SS_1_D_1 metaG | ecosystem: Environmental > Aquatic > Non-marine Saline and Alkaline > Hypersaline >... | reverse complement strand
TAATGTATTTATTAACAATTCTTACAATTTTTATATTCTTATTAGGTCTTTTAGAAAATTATTTTCATCTAAAAAGAATAAAAAAAATACCAATACGAATTCATGTCAATGGAACCCGCGGAAAATCAACCACGGTAAGATTGATTGCAGCCGCTTTAAGAGAAGCCGGTTACCGTGTTTTAGCTAAAACGACAGGAACGACTCCCAGAATCATTTTAGAAAACGGAGAAGAAGAAACAATTAAAAGAAGGGGTGGAGCCAATATTATCGAACAAAAAAATTTTATCAAAAAGGCAGTCCAGAGACAAAGCAATGCTGTGGTTCTGGAATGTATGGCTGTTAATCCTGAAACACAGTGGGTCAGTGAACATCAACTAATTAAATCTACAATCGGGGTTATTACAAATGTACGTGAGGACCACCAGGATGTTTACGGTCCTAATTTACAAGATGCAGCCAAGGCTTTACAGCTAACTATTCCTAAAAATGGATACTTGGTTACCACAGAAAAAATATTTTTCCCGATATTTCAGCAGCAAGCCAAAAAAATGAATACTCGAAGCATTTTGGTTGATCCCGAGAAAATGAATCACAATGAACCAATCAGGCAATCAGAAAATTTTTTCTTTAAAGACAATGTAGCAATCGCTCTTAAGGTAAGTAAGCTTCTCAGTATTAATGAAAAAATTGCCCTTCAGGGTATAGCAAAAGCCAATCCTGACCCGGGAGCATTGACCATCTACCAATTAAAGAGAGATAATAAATTAATATGGTTTGTCAACGCATTTGCCGCAAATGACCGGGAATCTATTTTATTAATCTGGGATAAAATTAACCAATTATTGCCCCAAAGAATGCATGATTCCCCTAAAATAGCGATTATAAATCACCGTGATGACCGGATCACCAGAACAATACAATTTGATAAAATATTAAGTCAGGACATCAATTTTAACCACATAATATTGGCTGGTCCTACTAGTCTACTGAGCCGGAGAAAATTAATTCAATTCGGCTATCCATTGGATCATATTGGACTGATAAAAAATAAGGAAACAGTAAACCAAACGATTGAAAAGATATTTAAGTACATCGAAAGAGACGGGCTTGTTTACGGACTTGGCAATACTCGCGGATTTGGTTTGGAAATTATGGAATATTTAAAGGAAAAGGGAGAAAAAATATGATTTACCAGGCAATCGGGATTGGGATTGCAATCGGATTTTTATTTTATGAATTAGTCGGATTATCTCCGGGAGGAATTGTAGTGCCCGGTTATATAGCCCTGTTTATTAATCAGCCCATTCGCATCGCAGTTACGGTCGGTATTGCCATACTAACCTATTATATTGTTACTTTCTTATCCAATTATTTGATTCTATACGGAAAACGCCGTTTCTTAAGTATGATTTTAATCAGCTTCTTAGTTAAGTGGACTGTTGAAAGTTTTATTTTTCAATTTCCTACTACTAATATCGAAATTCAGAGTATTGGATATATTATACCCGGCTTACTGGCAAATGAAATGAAAAGACAGGGAATTATACCTACCCTTTTAGCGATGTCAATTGTAGCAATCCTGGTTCGCTTGATCCTTTATCTTTTGTTATTTTGATTATGAAACAGAAAGGCATAACAATAAGTAAATATTGTCATGCCTTTCTGACCTGAACATGAAAATGTAACTTAGGCTTAAATGAATATATTCTTAATAGCTTTGCAATGAACTTAATCAATAGGATTTAAATTTTCTTTTTCTACAATAAGGCGCTGATACCATTCAGGCAGTTGAATTGTACTATATTTTCTTTCGCCACCTTCTATAGTGTAAATTCTAAAATGATTGTATTTTACAAACAGGTCATCAGCTAATTTCCACCAGGCTTCAACCACTTGATTGGTGTTATCTATACAATAATCAGTCAGGTATCTTTTTGCTTCCTCAGAATCTTTTAAATATAACTTATATGCTTTTTGATCTATGGCAGTGATATTGTTCAAGGCATTTCCTTCCCATTTAAACTGGGCTTTTTTGACATCTGCTATCATCACATTGTAAGCAACTGCTGTATGAAAATCAACATAATCCATAGCTTTACGGGCAGAATCTCTGTTCATTTCCCAATTATTCCCTACTGTTAGTGATTCTGCAATGGCATTGACACCAGCATAGTAAGGAAGATAGCAGGAGGTATCCTGACTGCCTAAGGAAATCCATAATATTCCACCAACCTCATCAGGTAACCAGTTTCTCAGCTGTACAATTGTGGTATATTCAGATCTATTTTGAGAAATGGTTCTGGGATAAGAATAGTTTTTTCCATCCAGAATAATATTAGAGATATAATATCTGGGGTTCCCGAATGGACCTCCACTGACTCCTTCACCTGGAGCAAATTGCGTACCTTCATAGTTATCCCGAGAAATCAACATTAAATCCTGCACTGATATTTTTTTATCCGCTTTGATAGAGAAAGGAAATTCATCAAGGGGCAACTCGGGGCTAAATTCTTCGGAAGGTGCAACTAAATCAAATAATCGCCATAATCTTGCCATACTGCCAGCACTTTTAACTGCACTATCCGTTCTGGGAGAATAGGCAATATTGAATCTAAAAGATTCTCCGCTAGCCGGGTCATAAAATCTCTTTTCTACCGCAAAAGAAACTACATTGGATGAAGCCATAAAATAGTCAGAATTATCTAAATCAATTTCACCGATACGTGAAACATTGGGACAGAAACTAACCTCATCATCGGGAACCCGTTGAGCAGCCCAGACCGCTCCCGGTGTTCCGCTTTCAGGTGTCCATAGCGGACCAACCGGCATAATTTCAAATTCCCATACTTCTTCAGGATCAGATACAGCCAGCATCTCCCCACTATCTGGGCCACCATACCCGTATTCTTCAGCAATAGATCCCATTAATTGAATGGCTTCCCGGGCAGTTTCACACCTTTCCATGGCTAAAATTGTAAGCTCGGTAATACAGATTCTGGCATTGGGATTTCTCATTTCATAACGGCAGCCAATAGTAGCTTCATTGATACCTAATTGTTTCTCGTTAATATTACCAAAAACACCATGTATATATGAAAAAGTATGCTGTAGCTGGGGTATTTCAATGCCAGTATACCATTCTTTGTATAATTCTTGCTCATCTTTTGGTGTTTCCCGAGCTTCCTCCGGAGTAGGCCAGCAAGCATACTGAGTTTTGGAATATACTTTGCGTAAGGCACCGGGTTCATAATCAGCTGCAGGAATGTAGCGGAAAGTAAAGTCACAACGACCACAGTCAGCGGTCTGTAAGGTCATGGTTGAACCATCCAGAGAGGCGTCTTTACCTACCAAAATAGCAGTACAAAAATCATGAGTATCAATACATGAAACGCATTCATTTTCTGAAATAGCATAAACAATGTTTGGACTTACAACAAGTAATGTTAATAGTTGAAAAACTAAAAAAAATATTTTTATTTTTTTATTCATAAATACTGCTATTCCTTCTTCCCGTATTTTTCTTTCTAAGATCTATTTTACATTATTAGGGGTATCCCCACATGAGATATTTATAGTAATAAAAAGTTTAAATTATTTTTTCTTCCTATCTTGAGTCAACCAATTAAGAATGATGGGAAAAACCGGATCATCCTCTTTCCCCAGATCATAATCGATGGAAACATGGTCCTTCTCTTCTGTATTATAGAGGGTCACATTATATCCATATTGGTGCAGTCGTTGATAGAAAGTTTGATTAACTGTTTTTGATACTTCCCGGTCACCGGCAACCAGCAATAAAAATGGGGGGATATTTAGTCCTTCTTTAATATAATTAAGAGGGGAAGCTTTGCCCCAGTCTTGAGAACTATCCCCAAAAGCCCAGGAAAACAGGTAATGATTTTCAGGTTCAGCAGAAAACAAAGAAGGAAGATGATAAGCAGCACTGTCCAATCCGATGATTCCGGAAATATCAGAAGGATGTAAACCGAGGTCAGACAGATAGCGTCCATCCAGTGTAATTAACGCAGCCAGGTGACCTCCAGCCGAATGTCCCATTAAATAAATGTTTTGGGGGTCACCACCATAATTTTGTATATTATTTTTTACCCAGAAAAAGGCACGGGCAACATCCCAGGCATGTGCCGGAAACGGATAATCAGGTGAAAGGCGATAGTTAATGCTTATATAAATATAGTTCTGAGCAGTAAAAGCTTTTGCTTTATAACTTAAGCCACCCTTATCCCCTAAAACCCAGGTCCCGCCATGAATGTAGATAATAACAGGACAAGAATTACAATTATTCGGCTGGTAGATATCCAAAAGATGAGCTTTATTTTGCAATTGGGGATTTAGGCCATCATCATTATCTTCATAGTAGGTAATATCATTGTAAATATGGATATTATTCCATTGAATTTGTGCTAGTGAAAGTTGAGTAAAAAAGTTTAAGCTGAGGCATGTCAGCAAAATTATGATAAGTATAATAAACCGATATTTTTGATAATGTCTTATTTTTATCATTTCTTTTCGGCTTGTTCTCCTCATCGTTATTTAAACCTTCATTTTAGTTGATGATTTTATTTGAAAAAATTAGTAGGAAATGCCCGTATGAGTCAATTAAAGCGGGCTCAGAAAGTTCATGCTTTACTGACCTGAACAATGAATTTCATTCTATCTTTTTTTATAGTAAGTAAATGAAACCAAATACACTAAGAAATGCTAAAAAAGGCAGGGATTTCACCCTGCCTTTTTTATAACCAGTTATTTTTCAAACTTCCACAAAGCATGAATGTTACAGTATTCCCTGACTTTTTGCAATCCTTTCACGTCCTCAAATTCCGCCTCCGGGGAATCCCCCGGTTTTAAGAATTTCTTACAAGATCCCTGGTCAGTGATAACCTGTATCCACTCGATATAATGTTTTTCTTCCATGGGGTGCAAAGTAGAACCGACCACTACTTTAATGCCCTTTTCCGTCTCTTCAACAACCGGAACATGTTTTTCTTTAGCCTGTTCTGCAGTCTGCTCTTCCAATAATTTCATAGGCTCATCACAACATACCAGTTCACCTTTTCCCCCGTGTAATACCTCAACAACATTTCCACAGATATCACATTTATAAATTTCATACTGTTTAGCCATTTGCTTATACCTCCATAATTTTAAAATTACTTTATTAATCTATAATCTTTGCTTTACATCAATTTCATGTCTTCTAATAAAGATTCCAGGTCTTCTTCGTGTTCAACTTCATCTTCTAGAATTCCCAGAACCATCTGATAGGTGATAGGATCTTTGTCTTTGAGCATGGTGGATAATTTCTGGTACACGTCAATAGCACACTGTTCACCTTTAATATTCTGCTCAAGCAGTGTTTTCACTTTAGGATCACTGGGTGCTTCATATCCGCAGTTGGTCACTTTAAACCAATCTTCGGGGCTTAAAACCGGCTTCCCTCCTAATTGTAGAATTCGCTCAACCAGCATTTCCGCATGCTCCAATTCTTCATTGGCATGTTCTACTAATTCGGCTACAACAGCACCTCTCATCGGACCCTTGGCAACTTTTGCTCCAATCCAGTACTGATAATACGCCAACCATTCATCCGCCAGTGCCTTATTCAGTTCCTTAATCAATGCATTAACATCCACTCCTACAATTTCTCTTCCTCTCGTTCCCATTATGAGCCTCCTTCAATTTTATTTTTTTATCTTACTAAAACCTCCCACAGTCGTAAAAATATATGCAATTAATATTGTCTTTAATTTCAGTCTGTTATCTTTTTTTGTTTTTCCAAGTAATCATTTTTCCATTTTTTATTCTCGAAACATGAAGGGCATATACCCTCCACTATAATTTTTTGACTTAGTACTTTGAATCTTTTTTTGATATCTTCCGGTATCTTAATGTTATCATATGCCGTACATTCAAAATCAATTATTCTTTTACAATACATACAGCGAAAATGGAAGTGTTTTTTTAAATTAGCATCAAATCGTCTTGGTCCATGGCTGCTTTCCACCATTTTAATAAGACCTTTTTCCGATAAACAAAGCAATGTCCTGTTCACGGTATCAAAAGAAATATTAGGAAATTGTTTTCTTACCTCTTTATATACTGCTTCAGCAGACGGGTGTGAATCCGACTCTACCAGACAATAAAAAATAGCGAGACGTTGTGGAGTAATTCTGAAAGCATTATCTTCTAATTTTTCTTTACAATAATGAACTGTATTTTCCATTTATTCCATCTACTTCCTTGTTTTTTATAATGAATATCTTCTTAATCAAATAATAACTAATATTCATGTATAAATTACTATATAGTATTTATTCCTATTTGTCAATAAAAAAGATAAAAGCTTGAATTTTTTTTGTTTCGTAGTATGCTATAAAAGAATAAACTAAAGAAAGAGAAAAAAATTATGGTGTCTAAAAATCAAAAGGATTTTCAACTCAAACTTAATGCTTGGGGTCATGCTTATAATGATGCCTATCATTTTATTATCCCTTTACTGTTACCTTTCTTTCGGCAGGAATTTTTGTTCAGTTATTTTCAATCAGGGCTTATTCTGACTGTTCATGTGGCTTTGCGTTCAATATTTTCTCTTATATTTGGTTCACTGGGAGACCGTTTTAACTATAAACACCTGTTTATTTCCTTCGGGTTTGTTTCATCATCTATTCTTTTAGGAAGCGTTGCTTGGGTTAGCAACCTTTCTTTTATCATCGCCGTACTCTTGCTTATGGCTATCGGTGTCTCCGCTTTTCACCCCCTGGCAACAGCTTTGGTAGGTGAAAAAGCAAAACCTGGTAAACAAGGCCGGGATCTTAGCCTCTTTTCTGCAGCCGGTACTCTTGGTTTGTCGATTATGAGTTTATTCTTTGGCTGGTTGGTACAGTTTTGGGGATGGAGGATAACCTGCCTGATTATTTCTCTGCCTGGATTTTTTTTAGCCTGGGGTTATACAAAATTAAAAAATGAAACTCCTGATCATGAGAACAAGGATAGAAAACTAACCCACAAAAGTCAATTCATTGTTTATTTTATTGGTCATGGTTTATTTAGTCTTGGAACATGGGCTATACTTTCTTTTTTACCCATCTATGCAACAGATTACATTGGTTTAAGACCAGCTATATCAGCCTGGGTTATCAGTATATTCTTTGCAGGTGTGCTATTAGGAAGTTTGTTAATGAGCAGAATACTCGACCTAAAAAATCCTCTTAAATTTGTTAATTTTGCTACAATCTCTGCTGCTGTACTCATTTTTATACTTACCTACTCAACGATACCTGCAATCATGGGAACATTAGTTCTTTGCATTGGGTTGTCTCAGGGATTCTATTTCCCTGCTCAAAATACCTGGCTAATAAAAATAAGTTCAAATCAGACTCGTGGAAAACTTTTTGGTTTTGTAATTTTTATTGAAGGCATTTCCGCTACCATTGCTCCCTCTCTCTATGGCTGGCTTGCGGATCAATTTGGGCTGGTTTATGCCTACCGTATTGCTTCAATTCCAATTTTTATTAGTTTTTTACTCTATATCATTCTTTATCACATATCTGAAAAACATCAGGGTATCAAATTAAATATCCCTGCAGTTTAGCAAATAGAGGATTTTTTTCATAATTACTGCTAAAATAATACCTAAAAATAGTAAAATATACTATAATAAGACTATGTGAAGAATATAAACCATATCATTTACCTCTATTTTGGATGAACTGATTTAAAAATATTAGTAGGAAGATAGTTGATATTTATCTACAACACTTATACCGGGAGATATGCATGAAAAAGATACAATGTAGTGATAAATCTATTGTTTTCAAATTTTTTCTATTTATTCTTACCCTATCAATCATGATTGATTGTCCTGGATTTGTTCTGGCAGAAATTCAATCTACTGAAGATTTGTATTTCCAGGGAGTCCGTTTATTAGAAAATGAAAAAAACTTTACTGAAGCATTAAATATCTTTCGAGAAATACTGGATATCAATCCTGATCATTCTGAGTCACATTTTCAGATAGGTGAAATCTATCGATTAACCAATGAACTGGCAAAAGCAAAAATATACTATCAAAATGCTATAAATTTAAAATCTAACTATCTTTCTGCCCACTACAATTTAGGGTTGGTTGAACTGGAATTGACTGAATATACTAATGCCCTGGAGTCATTTAAAGAAACAATTCGACTAAATCCGGAATTTCCGGATGCCCATTATGGCCTGGGTTTAACCTACTTAGAATTAGAACAACTGGCTGAGGCTATTGATTCTTTCCAGCAGGCATTACGACTGAATTCAAATGACTATCAATCATATTATGGATTAGGGATAAGTTATAAACTGGCTGGGGAAGATCAAAATGCAATTCAAGCATTGAACCGGGCACTGGAATTTAAACCAGACTATGGAGAAGCTTTTTACGAATTAGGTCTCATATACCGCTTTTTAGAACAATACCCCGAGGCAATTAATGCTTTAGAAAAAGCGGCTCATTATCTACCTGAACAGGCTGATCAGATTTATTATCAGATTGGAATGATACACCGAAAGCTCGACTACAATGACCAGGCGATTGAAGCTTTAGAAAAAGCAATACAAATTAATGAAGAATTAACTGAAGCTTATTATTATCTGGGATGGCTCTATAATCAAAACAGACAATTTGATCTGGCGATTGAATCCTATCAGAAAGTGATAGCATTAGATCCTCATTATACTTCTGTTTACTATAATCTGGGTTGGGCATTTAGTGAAACAGCTCAGTACCAGGAGGCAATGGAAAATTTCAAAGAAGCAATTGAACAAAAAGCTGATGATGCTGATGCTTACTATGCCCTGGGCTGGACATATGGTAAATTGGAGGATTACGAGCAGGCAAAAAAAGCATTTCAGGAAGCCATCAGGATTCAGCCTGATTATATTTACGCTCACTACGGTTTGGGTATAGCTTATCTGGTTCTAGGAGAGAGAAATCTGGCCCTGGAAGAATATAAAATGTTAAAAGATCTTGATCAGAAAATTGCTGATCAATTATTTAATCAAATATATCCATGATAAATTATTTTTTTGTTTATGTTACAATAAATCTTTAAAAAAACTTAACAAAAATTTCAAAAGTGTCCGGATAGATTCCAAGATTAACAATCTTGAAAAGTCAATTTATATCTATTACAAATATAAATGATATATAAAAATTTGAGGAATATTATGTTTAATGATTTTTTACAACAAGTTTTTTTTCATAACCGAGTGATTGATTATATTATTGCCCTGGCTATTTTTTTCTTTGCGGTATTATTCATTACAATATTCAGAAATATTCTGGTTAAGATATTAACTTCTCTCGCCAATAAAAGCACAACAACTATTGATAACCGCTTTGTAGAGGCATTTCAAAATAAAATGAGACCATTTATTAATCTGTTATATTTTGGTTCATTCTATCTTGGTTTTTATCAACTTAATATCCCTGCAATACTGGAAAAAATTGTTAATATTTCTATGATTGCTCTGATAATAGTGTATGGAGTAAGATTTATACTTTCTATTTTTTCTTATTTTTTAGAAAACTACTGGATTAAAAAAGAAAGTAATGCAACCCGTATTACTGCTATAAGAGGTATTGAGACCTTCCTAAAAATTATTATCTGGACAATTGCCCTAATAATTCTTTTAGATAATTTAGGAGTGCAGGTATCAGCTCTGGTTGCCGGCCTTGGTATTGGCGGTATTGCTATTGCTCTGGCAGCTCAAAATATTTTAGGTGATTTATTTAGCTATTTTATTATATTTTTTGACCGCCCTTTTGAAATTGGGGATTTTTTAATTATTGGTGAATATTTAGGCACCATTGAACATATCGGTATAAAAACTACTAGAATCAGAAGTCTGGGAGGAGAAGAACTTATTTTTTCCAATACGGACCTGGTAAATTCACGTTTGCGCAATTATAAGCGCATGCGAAAAAGACGTGTCCTGTTTAAATTTGGGGTAATTTATCAAACCATTTTAGAGCAATTGAAGGAAATCCCGGTTATTGTCACTGAAATTATAAGCCAAGAATCAGGAGCAACTTTAGACAGAGTTCATTTTGCCTCATATGGAGATTTCAGTCTTGACTTTGAAGTGGTCTATTATGTAAATAGTAGAGATTATAATAAATATATGGATATTCAACAGGAGATTAACCTAAAAATGAAAGAAGAATTCGAAAAACGGGGAATAGAATTTGCCTATCCCACACAAACTCTATTTCTAACCAAAGAAAATAACAGGTAATTCTATTTATAGACTATAGATTAGAATAATATAAATATTTTAATAATAAGGAGGGTATTTGTGCAGCTATATTTATTTATCGGGGCTTTTATTGCTGTATTAGCTGTGATTTTTGCTTTACAGAATGCTGTACCGATTACCGTCAGCTTTCTCATGTGGAAGGTGGAAAGTTCCTTAGCATTAATTTTAATCATCGCTTTTATTGCCGGATTAGTTGTCAGTATTCTATTTAATACCTTAACCCACATCAGACGAACACAGTTTAGCTCTGTTCGGAATGAGAAAAATGAGGAAATAGAAAAAGAATCAATCAACGATAATAAGGAGAAGCAAGAGTAAGTAAATGATTGAAATGAATCATAGGAAAGGAGTCTTTTTCGTTGCCTAAATTCCTTAAAAAAAGAACTCAATCAGTCGGTCTGGCCCCTGGATCGATGGTCCATATCGGAGATAAGTTGATGGAAAAACCAAAAATAACCATCATTGATTACTCCCCCGAGAAATTAGAAGGAAAAATAGTAGAAACCATCGAAGAATGTATTGCTTATAAGGGGAAACCAACCATTACCTGGATCAATATTGATGGTATTCATCAGGCTAACATCATCGAACAAATTGGACAAATATTTGATCTTCATCCCTTAACTTTGGAAAATATTATGAACACTGACCAGAGACCGAAAATAGAATATTTTCCCAATTATATTTATATCGCTCTAAAGATGATTTATTGGGATGAAACTGAACAGGAAACTGCCATTGAGCATATCAGCCTTATTCTAACTGACCATACAGTCATATCTTTTCAGGAAAGAGAGGGCGATATTTTTGACCCGATCCGGAAAAGACTTAAAAATAAGCAAGGACAAATAAGAATAAGCGGAGCGGACTATCTTATTTATGCCCTGCTAGATTTAATCGTTGATCAATATTTTGTTGTTTTAGAAAAATTAGGTGATAAAACAGAATCAATAGAAGACGACTTGATTAACCAGCCTGATCCGGCAAATCTAAGCATTGTTCACCACAATAAAAGAAATTTAATCTTTCTAAGAAACTCAGTATGGCCTCTCAGAGAAGTAATCAGTAAATTGGAAAAAGATGAATCCAAATTGATTCAAAAAAGCACTAAACTATTCTTACGGGATATTTATGACCATACTATTCAGATCATCGAAACAGTGGAAGCTCTTAGAGATATGCTCTCCGGTTTACTCGATATTTATCTATCCAGTGTAAGCAATAAAATGAATGAGGTTATGAAAGTATTAACCATTATTGCCACTATTTTTATCCCCTTGACTTTTGTAGCCGGAATCTACGGGATGAATTTTCATTATATGCCTGAATTATCATGGAAATGGGCTTATCCCGTTACTCTTTTGGTCATGTTTCTAATTGGATTAGGAATGTATTTTTTCTTCAGGAAGAAAAAGTGGCTATAAAGCTAATCTTACAAAAAATCTGTAATGATTGAAACTGTTAATCAAATTACTTGTCTTCCTTAGAAGATTTATGTTTGGTAATTAATTGGTCAATTTTCTTATTTTCTCCTACTAAAATTAAGTTTTCATTTTCAGTAATAGTATGTTTTTCGGTAGGCGAAAAGGTAAATTGATTACCACGACGGATTGCCAACAAAGTCACACCATATTTCCCAGGCAAGTCTAATTTACCCAGTGTTTTATTACAAAAAACAGGTAAGGCAGCTATTTCAATTAAACTATATTTCTGTGATAATTCCATCTGACTTTTAACATTAGGCATAATTAAACTTCGAGCAATTCGGATACCTTCATCTCTTTCCGGGTATACCACCCGATCTGAACCTATTTTTTCCAGAACTCTTCCATGTAATGGATTATTTGCCTTGGTAACAATATATTTTAAACCAATTTCTTTTAACATAATAGTAATCAAGATACTTGATTCCAAATCTGTACCCAGGCTGACAATGGCAGCATCAAAATTCTTGACCCCCAGTTCTTTTAACACCTTCTCATCTGTAATATCCACTTTGACAACCTTCGTTAAGGTATCTTTTAAAAGATCCACCTTTTCTGCATCATTATCAACACCCAATACTTCGTGACCCAGTTCAACTAATTCAGTGGCCACAGCTGTCCCAAAGCTTCCCAGACCGAAAACAACAAATTGTTTCATCTTTTAATTCTCCTTCAACTAAAGTAGTATTTATTCAATATCTATCCAACCATCACCCGATCTTCAGGATACTGAATTAATTCTGGCTGACGATTGATAATTAATGATATAGCTAGGGAAAGTGGTCCTAATCTACCAAAAAACATGGTAATAATTATAATTAACTTACTGTTAAATGAGAGTGAACTGGTAATCCCCGTAGATAAACCAACCGTTCCAAATGCCGAAATCGCCTCAAATAATAGTTTAATGAAATCAAATTCTTCAAAATAGGCAAGCAACAAAGTCATCACCATGACCCAGCTTATAGCCAGCATGAATATTACCCAAGCTTTACTTACTACGGTTTCTGAAATCTGTCTCTGGTATAAGTAAAGATGTCTCCGACCTTTCAAAGTAAAATACATCCATAAAAATGCTACACAAAATGTCGTTGTTTTAATTCCTCCTCCGGTTGAGGTTGGCGATGCCCCTATAAACATAAGTATAATTAGCAGTAACAACGATGCATTACCCATTTGTCCGATAGGAATGGTATTAAAACCTGCTGTTCTGGCGGTAGTAGATTGAAACGCAGCACTGAGAATTTTACCTTTGAGAGGGTAAGATTGAATGGTATTTGGATTTTGATTTTCCAGAAAAAGGAGTCCCACCGTTCCTATAGCAAGCAGAATAATAGTCATCACAATCACCAGTTTACTGTGTAACGACAATCTTTTTCGTTTGGGAAATTCATAGAAGTCAACCAACACCAAAAAGCCGATCCCCCCAAAAACAATAAGAATAAGAAAAATGATATTTATTCCCAAATGAGAGGAATATTGCCGTAGACTATCACTGAATAAGGAAAATCCGGCATTACAGAAAGCTGAGACTGCATGGAAAAAAGAAAGAAAGAGTGGGGAATGACTACTATGTATATGATGCCAGTTCAAGTACAATAAGAGTGTTCCTAACCCTTCAAAGAAAAATGTAAACAAAAGAATATATTTTGCCAAACGAACTAATCCCCCAATGGAGAACTGGTTTAATGATTCCTGGATAATGAGTCGCTGTCTAAGAGAAATCTTTTTCCCCAGCAGAAAGGCAAACATAGTTGCAAAAGTCATAATACCTATTCCCCCGATTTGAAAAAGAATCAGTATAACCCACTGTCCAAAAAAAGAAAAATCACTACCAGTATCTAACACAATTAATCCGGTTACACAGGTAGCCGAAGTAGCTGTAAACAGGGCATCTATCAATTTTATAGAGTCTCCTCCACTGGAAGCCTCTGGCAAATGAAGTAAATAGGTTCCAATAATAATTAGGCACAAAAAACCCAAAACTAATACCTGGTTAGGTGATAAATTTGTTTTTTTCTTTAAAGTAGAAGGTTCTGATTTTGATTTCACATTACTACCAATGACAGAAAAATAATATTTTGATAATAATAACATACTTATTTATAGCATATTGCACTATCACAAATCAATATGAGAAGTATTTTTCATTTTTTTGAAGGCTGAGACTAAACTGTTGCAAAATCAATAAGATTTGCTTAAAATAGTATTAAAGTATTAATTTTGCGCTCTTATTCTATAATAGTTTGGGAAAGTTATATTAACTCCTATAATATATAAGGAGATTATTCATATGTTAAAACCCGCAATAATAATTTTTATTGTTAATCATATATCAACTATTATTGGTATTGCAGCAGTGCTAATTATTACCTGGGGTGCTATTATTATCTTTTGTAATTTAATCAAACTAGAACTCTCCCGTTTCAAAGGCTATAAACCTTATTATGAACGAGCCGTTCTGCGTCACCGTTTTGGTTCTTACCTTTTGCTGGGTCTGGAATTTCTGATTGCGGCTGATATTATCCTGACTATTACCCATCCCACGCTGGAAGAAATTGCCATTCTAGCTAGTATAGTAGTTATCAGAACGATTATCAGTTATTTTCTGGACAAAGAGATGGCTTATAACAATGAACATCAAAAACCAGAAAAATAAATTCATTAATTTCTAACCAGGATCATCAATAAACAAGACGTGTCGCAGTAGCTAAAAAAATAGCAATAAAAAAAGTAAAGATGATAGTTACTATAGTTCTTTTCCCACCAATTTCTTTAATTAACACGGCAATGGTAGCTGCGCAGGGAACATAAAAAAGAACAAAAATGGTAAAAGTCATAATTTGGGTTCCATTCATTACTGTACTAATTTCAGTTACTCCCAGCGCCTGAACCAGCATAACCATAGATAGCTCTTTTCTAAGTATGCCAAAAATTAATGTAGTTCCCACTGCTATCGGCAATCCCAGTAGAAGAGTAATCGGGGCAACCAATTGATTAATAAAAGATTCGGCATGCCAGTGCTTTAATAAGCTTAGAGCAATACTGCCAACAATCAACAAAGGCCAGGCAATGACGATAAACTCCTTCATCCTTAGCCATACTTTAGATAATAATACTTTTATAGTGGGAATATGATAGGAAGGAATTTCCATAATCATTCCCGGAGTCACTTCCGGCATCAAACTGGAAAGAATCTTTCCGGAAATTGCCAGTACAATAATATTGAGAATATAGACCAAGAAGGCAGCTCTGGGACCAAGATAAAAGGCAACCAAACCAAAAATGATGGTCATTCGAGCAGCACAGGGAATCATGGTCGTCAAAACAGATGCAATAAAACGGTCTCGTTCTGATTCCAGAATTCGTGTGGCCATCACGGCCGGGACCGTACATCCATAACCCAAAATCAAGGGAATAATCGCCTTTCCATGGAGTCCGATGCGATGGAGAAAGGTATCCATCAAGTAAGCAATCCTGGGTAAATACCCAATATCTTCCAGAAAAGCCAAACCCAACAAAAAAGGTATAAGATAGGGAAGAACAATCGCAATGCCTCCGGCAAGACCCTGCACAACCCCACTGGAGATATAGAATAATAAAGAATCTGGGCCTAATCTTTCTTCAATAAAAGGAAGGAATCGATAGAAGAAATCTAATAAAGGCTCTTCAACTAACCCGCCTACATAAAAGACGAAATGAAAAAACAGATACATAACTAGAATTAAAGAGATATAACCAAAAATGGGGTGCATTAGAATATTATCCAGATAGTGACGTATCTCTATTTTAGGTTTGGACAGGGTAACTACTGATTCGTAAAGATCCATAGACAAATGATGACGTTCGGATGAAATCACCACATCGGAGGTTCGATCACGACATTGTTCCAACTGATGCTGATAATCTGTCACAGTCGTTATAAACCGGGAATTCATTTTCTTGATTTCATCTATAAAATACTGGTCATTTTCCAATAACTTGGTTGCCAGAAAACGATTTGTAATGTGAAATTTTTGGGCATATTTTTTTTCCTTGAGATGATAGATTAAATGTTGAATTACCTGTTCTACGTCTTTGCTAAAGCTCAGATATTTACTTTTAACAGGATTCTGACCCATTTTAAAAGTTTCTTCAAACAACTCATTAATCCCCAGTCCTTTATGAGCCACCGCTGTAACTACCGGAACTTTTAATAGCCGGGATAACTCATTTGCATTAATGTTGATTCCCTTCCCTTCGGCCTCATCAATCATGTTCAGGCAAATTAGTATGGGTAAATTCAGTTCCAATAACTGTAATGTTAATTCCAACCCTCTACCTAATAAAGAAGCATCAATCACATTAATTACTACATCTATTTCTTTATTAAGCAAGTATTTTCTGGTTTCCAACTCTGCTAAATCGAAAGAGGTGAGTGAATAACTACCCGGCAAATCAACGATTTCACTAATCATCCCTTGAAAGATCATTTTGCTGATACTGTATTTAACTGTCTTCCCCGGAAAATTTGAGGTGATTGCTTTATAACCGGCAACATGATTAAAAATAGTACTTTTACCGCAATTAGGCTGGCCTACCAATGCAAATTTCATCATTCAACCTCCACTAAAATCTTAGCAGCAACTCCTCTTCCCAAAGCAACCTGATTTCCATGAATGTTCACTAAAACCGGCCCTCGCATAAAACCACTTTTTTGCAGTACTATTATATCTCCCGGATGAATTCCCAAACAACTTAATCTTTGTCTGATACCCAATCCGCCTCTGATTCTAACAACCCTGACTTTACTACCTGCCTTAATGTTTGTTAAACTAACCATCACAACTGATATAACCTCTATACTTTTCTTTTCTATTATGATTGCTTTTTCTTTCTATTAACTAGCGGAACCTATTTTTAGCTGTTCCTGGCATTTCTGACAATATCCTTTTATTCCCAAGCGATGTTCAGTTGGTAAAAAATGATATTTATGACAGATCTCATCCTGTAATTTTTCTACATCTTCATTATAAAATTCTATAATCTTTCCACAGTTAATACAGATCAAGTGGTCGTGGTGTTTCTTGTTATAT
>Ga0180433_10005598_pt1 | contig 16873 bp, 12 predicted proteins | sample SS_ome_8_FD_132980 | JGI IMG/M metagenome (GOLD analysis project Ga0180433, IMG submission 132980) | Hypersaline lake sediment archaeal communities from the Salton Sea, California, USA - SS_1_D_1 metaG | ecosystem: Environmental > Aquatic > Non-marine Saline and Alkaline > Hypersaline >... | reverse complement strand
GATCGAAAAAAGAGGAAAAGGAATAGAGGGAAATTTTACTCCGGAAGCCTCCGCAATTTGAGCTGCGATCTTCTTGATGGTCAAAACTTCACTGCCGGCCAGGTGGTAGATCTCACCGCTCCTGCCTTTTTCCGCACAGAGCAGAGTGCCATCGATCAGATCATCGATGAATATCGGGGTTTGCCAAATATTTCCTTTAGTTACCAAAACAAATCTTTTTTTAGCTATAGCTTTTATCAGCTTAAAGGTTCTTTTGTCACCGGGGCCGTATACCCATCCGGGACGGATGACAGAGATATCCATTCCCTCAGAGGCGAATTTAAGGGCCGCTTTTTCTCCTTCTAATTTAGTGCGGTCATAAATGTTTTTTGGTGAGGATGGATAGCTCTCCTCAGCTGCGGTTTTCTTTTCAACCGCCCCCAGCACACCGGCAGAGCTGAAATGGATGACTTTTTTTATTCCGGAGGACCTGGCTTCGTTCATGACATTTACCGTTCCCGCTTGGTTGATGTCGGCAAATTCTTTTTTGTCCAGAAGGCTTCCCCCCAATGCCGCAGCCAGATGAAAGAGAATATCTCTGTCCTGGAATGCAGTTTTTAAAGAGAAAGGATCCCGGATGTCACCCTTAACTGTTACTACGCGTTTATCCATATCAAGGCTGCGATTATGGATCAAGACTCTGACATCCCATCCTCTGCGAAACAGATATTCCACCAGCCGGCTGCCGATGAATCCAGAGGCTCCGGTGACAACAGCTTTCATTATCGTCCTCTCATCAATGTTTTTTTACGGCATTTATGACGGCGTTATTTAATTTTTCCCGGTATTTTTCAGAGGAATAGTTTTCGGCCGCGAATCTTTGTGCCGCTTTTCCTTTGTTTTCCCCTTCTTGAGTGAAAAGAGCCCTGCGTATTCCATCCGCTAAATTTTTGGCATCAGGATCCACCAGGATGGATAGTTCATCATTAAGCACTTGAGTATGTGTCCAGAGCCTTGTGGCCACGATCGGTTTCCCGGATTTTAAAAAGGAGTAGATCTTTAAAGGAGTGTTAGTGCCTGAGATCCTGGGTGAGACCAGGGTATCCGCCAATGATATATAGTGAGGGACGCTTTGGGGCGGGATCTGCCCGGTAAAATAAAATTTATCACTTATTCCATAAGCATCCGCTTTTTGTTTCATGCGGCTGACGCCTTGAGGGGTCTCTCCGACTAAAACAAACTTGACCGGATCGTTTTTCATCTCTGCTGCGGCTTCCAAAAGTAAAGAAACGCCCTGATAGGATTGGAAGTTTCCGGCGTACACAACGATCTTTTCTTCCGCTTCGGCCAAATCTGCCCGGTTTGGCTGGATGTTTTCTTCGGGGATGCGGGGTGGAGAAAAATCCAGAAAGTTTTCCAACAGAATACTTTTGCCTCCATAACCTTCTTCCGCGACAGTCCTCTGGAGATCAGGGCATATAACAAGGATGGAACTGGAATTTTTCAAAACCTGTTTTTCCATCATTTTGAAGATCTGCACCAGCACTTTTGAGCGGGTGAAATTAAAATTGATAAGCTGTTGGGGAAGGCTGGAGTGCATATCGTAAAGATGTGGGATTCTGAAGACCCGGCCGAGCACTATTCCGATAAATGCCGCTTCTTCATGGGAAAATATCAAGTCATATCTATTGGTCATCGCCTGCCATGCTGCCTTTATCACCAGCAAAGAATCTAAAGGGATCTTGGTAAAGGAAGGTCCGATCTTGATCTTCTTGATCCCCAGAATATCGGGTATGCGGAGGATCCGCAATCCGGGAAACTCCTTGTTTTCACCTAAATGATAGGTGATCAGATCGACTGTATGTCCGAGTTCAGAAAGGATTTTCAAACGGAAATAAATACTGATCGGCGTTCCCCGAGGCTGAAAAAAGGGTTCCGGGGCCAGCATGAGTATTTTCATTTTAGGTTGATCTAATCGGATGGGATTTGATCTTCGGAATCGATGATCTCACGGATGAAATAGATTTTTTTATTAACAGATTCATGATAAGCCCGAACCATGATCTCAGCCAGAAGCCCCAGAGTTATAAACTGTATGCCCACGATCACAAGCAGGATGGAAACAAAGAGCAGAGGACGGTTGGCAATGGGCTCCAAGACGATCAATCGTAAATACGCAAGATAGACAAGCAGAATCCCTCCGGTCCCACCGCTTATAAATCCAAGCAATCCGAATATTTGGAGGGGCCGGGTGGAGTAGCTCAATAAAAATTTAACCGTAAGAAGGTCTAAAATAACTTTCAAGAATCGGAAGACAGTATAGTTGGATTTTCCATGTTTTCTGGGACGATGATTGACCTGTACTTCCGCAATATTTACCCCTATAGTACTGGCGATGGCCGGAATAAAGCGGTGCAGTTCGCCATACAGCTTCATATTTTTTATGACATCTTTGCGAAAAGCCTTGAGCGTGCAGCCGTAATCATGCAGTTTTACACCGGTTATCAGGGATATCAACCAATTGGCGATTTTAGAAGGCAGCCTCTTGCTTAAAAATTTATCTTTTCTTTTGACTCTCCATCCGCTGACCAGATCAAATCCTTCATCCATTTTATCCAGAAGAAGATGGATGTCTGCCGGATCATTCTGGAGATCTGCATCCATAGTTATGATCGTATCGCCGTTAGCATGGTCGAAACCTGCAGAAAGGGCTGCTGTCTGTCCAAAATTTTTTCTCAGCCTGATCACTTTTACTTTTTCATCAACGCGGTTCAACTCTTTCATTATATGAAAGGTGTTGTCTTTACTGCCGTCGTCGACCAAGATTAGCTCATAGGATTTATTCAATTTATCACAAGCTTCAGTTATTTCTTTATAGAGCAGCTTTATATTGGCTTCCTCGTTGTAGGCGGGGATAATTACGGATAAATCAGGACCGGCTTTATTCATCCCGGACAATATAACACACTCATAACGTATGGGCAATACTGGTTATCTCACGTTTGCTGCCGAAACATGTCCGTGTTTTTTCTTTATAAAAGTGTCATATGTAAACACACCCACGAACAATAAAAAAATGGGTCCGCCTTACTGTGTCCTTATTTTTTCTCCTTCACTAAACAGAGAAGATTATGTTAAAAAATAGGGACACAGTAAGGCGGACCCATTTTTCAATACAATACTCGGTAGGAAAATAGGAAGGCGGACCTATTTTTTTATTTCTGGGATCATAATGCAATCATATTGCATTGATTGACAGATGAAATTTTATTTTTTACAATGCATTCCGGAAACTAAAATGCAGGATAAAAAAATATTGATCGTTGATTATGACCGGAAAAGCCTTGATTCGATGGCGGCTTTATTCGTTCCTTATAAACTTCAGATCGTAAAGGCCATCGATGGACAAATGGCTTATGAGAAATATAAATCCGAAAAACCTGATATTATCCTGCTGGAAGCGATGCTGCCGAAACTTCATGGATTTGATCTGACCCAAAAAATAAACAGCGAAACCCGGGGTAGTATTCCTATAATCATTGTTACTGCATTATATAAAGGCGCCCAATATAAAAATGAAGCGATACGCACCTTCGGCGCTGCGGATTATTTCGAAAAGCCTTTTGATAATGATAAATTGGTAAAATCAGTTCTTAATCTACTTTATGAAGAAATTGAGATCAATGAGGAACTGCCATCATCCGCTGATGTGTTGAAAATGATCAAGGAAATGGCTAAGGAGTCATAATCTTTATCAATGAACAAGACGGTTTTTAAACCGCCGGCAAAAAATACGATTGAAAAAAAAGCTCAACATTCCCAAAGTTACCTTTCAGGGAGTGAAGAAAAATATCTTTCCCTCTTCAACAGCGTCCCTATAGGTCTTTACCGCTCCACTCCGGAGGGGAAAATAATCGAAGCCAATGATTCCCTGGTGGAAATGCTTGGTTATCCCGATAAAAAAATGCTGCTCTCAACCAACGTTGTCGATCTTTTTGTTGAAGTTGGAATAAGAGAAAAGGAAACAAAAGTTTTAGAAGAGGCGGGTGATATCAGAAGATACGAGATCCCTCTCCGCCGTTATGATGGACGGCAGATCTGGGTGGAAGATTATGCCCGTGTTGTGGGCGATGACAAAGGGAAAATCATCTACTATGAAGGAAGTATGATCGATATCACCGAAAGAAAAATAATAGAGCAGCAGATGAAACATGCCAAGGAAGCGGCCGAAGAAGCTTCCCGGGTTAAAAGCCAATTTTTGGCGAATATCTCCCATGAATTACGAACTCCGATGAACGGAGTTATTGCAACCGCAGAACTGCTGAACGATACCAGTCTTTCTGAGTCTCAAAAAGACCTTGTTTCCATCATCATGTCTTCCGGTGAATCTTTGATGGAGATCTTGGATAAGATCTTCGATCTAAATAAAATGAGGTCTGGAAAGCTTAAATTAAATCAGATTATGTTCCCTTGGAGGGAGTCTGTCAGCAGAATCATAGAACAATTATCTGACCAGGCAAGTAAAAAAAACCTGGTTCTCAAGTCTTTCTATGATCCCAACCTTCCTCTTTATATTAAAGGCGATCCTTACCGGCTTAATCAGGTGTTAATAAATCTGGGTAATAATGCCATTAAATTCTGTGATAAAGGGGACATTGTTGTCTCGGTGGAAAAAGATACAGAGGATGATAAAGAAATTCGATTCCATTTTTCAGTGGCAGACTGCGGAATAGGGATCCCGAGGGAGAAAATAAACCAGATCTTCGAACCTTTTATTCAAGCGGATGGATCCCAGACCAGAAAATACGGAGGGGCTGGTTTAGGTACTTCCATTTCAAAGAATCTAGTGGAAATGATGAGAGGGACTATCTGGGCGGAAAGTCCTAATCCCCATGCAATAAAAGGCACCATCGGGAGTGTCTTTCATTTTATAGTTCCCTTTCGGAAAACCAAAGAACCAAAAAAGATTCAAACCAAAAAAAAGAGTAAGCTTAAATCTTCACCTGATCCAAACAAAAGTGACATTTCCGCATTGGTGGTGGAAGACAATGTGATCAACCAAAAAATTTTCTCAAAGATACTTCAGAGTGTTGGCGTGAGGGTCGATCTTGCTGGTGACGGCAAAAGCGGTATCGATAAGGTGAAGAAAAAAAAGTACGATATCATCTTTATGGATATCCAGATGCCGATCATGACCGGTGTGGATGCTGCCAGAAAGATCCGGGACATGGGCATAAAAATTCCCATAATCGCAGTGACGGCCCATGCCATGACAGAGGATAGAGACACCGCGCTTGCATCTGGCATGGACGATTATATGACCAAACCGGTCAACAAGGATAAAGTGGTGACTATCCTAAAAAAATATCCTAAAGGATGAAGATCTAGTCTTTTTATCCAATCGATATATAAGATAGAAACATTAAAAAATTTGTATAATTATTGAACACTATTTTTTTTTGTGTTATTATCCCCCGTTAATAATTTGAAGAGGAGAAGTCATGGAACATAAAGTCTATTATGACGACAAAAATGAAATTGTAAGGATCGATGTTATCGGCGTAATCGAGGAAGAGGATCCCCAGGAGATGAACCGAGAATTTTTGAAAACTCTGGAAGGAAAACCCTATAAGCAGCTTTTGATAGACCTTAAGAAGTCGGATCCGCAGGGCGGTCATAATGAACGCAGAAAGCAGCTCTATGATGCTGTGGCTGATGCAGGATTTGAGGATGTGGCATTGTTCGGTACCACCTCGGCGACTCGTTTGGTGGTGAAGGTTATCATCAAATTGGGAACCATGGGCAAGCGGAAGATGAATATTGAATTTTTTAAAAATGATGAAGAAGCAGTTGATTGGTTAAAAGAACAGAGGAAGTAAAATGACGGAAGATCTTAAAATTAAACATTTCCTGGAGCGGATCGAGAAGATCGAAGAAGCAATGATCACTGTGGCTACCGGTGATTTTTCCGTCAGGCTCGAAACACCCATTGAAGATGAATTTACTACGGTGGAAGCAGGGATCAATCTTATGATCGAGGATCTTTCCGAAGAACTCAGGCAGAGGGAAGAAAGGGAAAAAGAGCTCAGAGAGAAATTGTCAACCATTGAAAAACAAAAGCAGACCATTCTGCAGCAGCAGGAAGATCTGATGGAGCTTTCCAGTCCGGTCATAAAAATCTGGGATGATGTTCTGGTTCTGCCTGTGATCGGCACTGTGGACAGCCGCAGAGCTCAGATCATGATGGAAAATCTCCTGCAGAGCATAGTTGATTCAGGCTGCACTATGGCCATCCTGGACATAACCGGTGTCCTCAGGATCGACACTCAAGTGGCCAATCACCTGATAAAAACGGTCGAGGCTGTACGGCTGCTGGGTGGCGAATGCATAATTTCCGGAATCAGCCCAGCTATTGCCCAGACGATTGTCCAGCTGGGGATCGATCTTTCTGCCATTAAGACCAAAGCAAATCTGCAGGAAGGGATGCGTTATGCATTCCAGAGAAGTAATCTACAGGTGAGATCTACCAGCTCTGATAACGACAATCTTGATGAAATATGATCCGGATGAAATAAAAGTTTCCCGGCGGATTCCTATTATCAAATACGGGGAATTTCTGATCGTTTCCATACAGGTTGACATGCATGACCGTTTGGCTATGGAGCTTCAGACTCAGATCCTCGAGGAGATCACCAAGACCAATGCCAGGGGGGTTCTGATCGACATATCGGTTCTGGATACCGTTGATTCGTATATCGGCCGTATGCTTTATGGAATGGCGACAATGGCATCGATCATGGATGCAGCGGTTGTGATCGTGGGGATGCAGCCGGCAGTGGCCATTACTTTGGTGGAATTGGGGCTCGATATGCCGGGGGTTCTGACCGCCTTGAATATCGAGCAGGCCAGCCGGATGCTGAGAAAAAAGATGAAGAATAAAAAGTGACCCATGCCTCAGCTTAACCAAATTCAAGAATTAGTCCGGTTGGATATTTTAAAGATCGAATCGGAATTTGATATTGTACGGGCCAGGCAAGCAGTAAGGTTCTATGCCAAAGAGATGAAAATGGGAGTTGTTGATCAAACCAGAATAACGACTGCAGTCAGTGAACTGTTTAGAAATATGTATCAATATGCCGGAGGCGGTGAAATAATCATCGAGAGAGGAGATTTCCAGGCACGGCCGGCACTGGTGGTTACCTGTATCGATCACGGTCCGGGAATCGAAGACATTGAACTTGCCATGAGTGACGGTTATACCTCAGGGTCAGGAATGGGATACGGCCTTCCGGGCGCTAAAAGGCTGGTGGATGATTTTTTTATAGAATCCAGAGTAAATGGGGGCACCACCATTAGGATTGTTAAATGGGCTTGATCCGGGACAAGATCCTTCTTTTTGCACTGCACAGCGGTTCTGATATTGGAAATCATAGAAGGAAAGCCGCTGTTTTTGCACAGGAATTAGGTTTTCCGAGAGGGGATAGTGAAGAGATCGCGATTCTTGCAACCGAGATGATGACCAATGTGCTTGATCATGGAGCTGCTGAAGGATGCCTGGTTTTATGCCGGGTTCAGAATAATGAAGGCCGCCATGGTGTTGAAATATGGGCCATGGATAACGGTTCCGGAATCAAAAATTTTGATCAGGCTTCCAGGGACGGTTACTCCTCCAAAAATTCCTTAGGATTTGGGTTGGGAACGATCCGGCGATTCTCCGATGAGATAGAGACCGGCATAAAGGAGGTTCCTGCTGAGTTTAAAAACCAGGAGGGCTTTAAGCTCATGCAAGGCCTGGTGATCTGTTCCCGGAAATGGCTTTCCCAGCCGGGCGCAAGCATGAGGAATAAACACATTGAGATCGGAGCAGCTTCGAGACCAAAGCCCGGGGAAAGAATTAATGGAGACTGTTTTCTTATCCATCACTTATCCTGCACTGAAACATTGGCCGCGGTCATTGATGGGCTCGGCCACGGCAGCGAAGCCCACGAAGCTTCCCGCCTTGCTGTAAAAAGCATAAAAGCCAAAGCAACTTTGCCTCTGCCTGAAATAATAAAATACACCCATGAAACTCTCCTTGGGACCAGGGGCGCCACCATTGGCGCAGCTCTGATCAAGACCGACTCAAATAAAATATCGTTCCTCGGTATGGGGAATATAGAGGCTAGGGTCGTGACTGCTCAAAAAAAACATGCGCTGATCTCACTGGGAGGAATAGTGGGGCTGAAGATCCGCACGCCCAGAGTTTATGATCATATTTACGAAACAGATAATTTTTTAGTACTCTATTCAGATGGTATAAACAGCGGATGGCAGAACGATTATGAAAACTGGGATAAACACCCCCAGCAGATAGCTGAGGATATTCTCGATAATTTTGCGAAATATCACGATGACGCAACCGTCCTTATCATCAAACTCGCTTCAGCAAATAGTTGAATGCAGGATTCATTCGGATCTGAATTCAACCAAAGCTGGAACATTGGGAGAATTGGTTGCAAGTTATCTTGGTTTTGCTAAAACAGACCGGATCTGCATCGCCACGGCTCTTTCTGCTCTAATTCACTCGTTGCATAAGAAAAAAATCCATGGAACTCTGAAGTTGTTATGGAAGGATGATGTCCAGAGGGGGGGTGTACTGGTTATTGATCTCGAGACTGAAAACGAAATATGTGAGGATGCAGATTATAAACGTATGCTTTCAACTCTGCGAAAGCTCATGGATAAACTGGAAGTCAGGGAAAAAGGATCCGGCCGGCCGGGTCTTTACTTTGAAAAAAAACTAAAAACCTGCTCTCAAACGAATAAGGATATCAATGCACGCATGATAAGAGGATCAGCAGATAAGATAATCCAGGCTAAGCCGCTGGATACCGGAGAAATCCTTGAAAAAAACAGAAAAGATATATTGGATCTTTTACAGGATCTTTCTGAAAAGACCCTTCAGATCGAAGCGGTCAATTACGAATTAGAAGAAACCAACCGTGGGGTTCTGGCATTGAACGCTGAACTTGAAGATAAGGCAGCCGCGCTGGACCGGGCCAAAAAAGAGGCTGAAATGGCTAATCGGGCTAAGAGTGATTTCCTGGCCAGAATGAGCCATGATATCCGCACTCCGATGAACGGGATCATTGGTTTTACCGAGATGCTGCTGGAGACCGATTTGAACGATGAGCAGATCGATTTTACCCATACCATCCAGCAGTCCGGTGAGGCTCTTCTTGATCTTCTCAATGATATCCTCGATCTGACACGCATTGAAGCAGGAAAACTTACTTTTGAAATGATCGATTTTGATCCTGAAGTGACGGTGTTTAACGTATGTGACCTTATTAAGCCGAAGATCGATGATAAAAAAATCGAGCTCTTCTGCCGTATTGGAGATGATGTTCCTGCTTATATCCGGAGCGATGCCGGCCGCTTCCGACAAGTGATTATGAATCTTTTAAGCAATGCTGTTAAATTCACTAATGAAGGAGAGATTGAATTCATTCTTGATGTCGAAGAAGAAAAAAAGGAAAAACTTAAACTTCACATTTCCATTAGGGATACCGGGGTCGGGATACCTCCTGATCAGCTCAGGAGGATTTTCGATCCTTTTCACCAGGCTGAAGGGAGCGGATCAAAGCATCATGCAGGATCAGGGCTGGGCCTATCCATTTGCCGGCAGATATCCCGAATGATGGATGGGGATGTCTGGGTGGAAAGCGAGTTGGGAAAAGGAAGCACATTTCATTTTACGGCCTGGGTGGACAGGTCCGGAAAACACGCGGATAAAGAAGTCTCAGCAGAACTTCTTTCCGGTAAATGGGCACTGGTGGTCGATGATCAGCCTAAAAACTTAGATATCATTTGCAGGGCCTTGGAACTCTCAGGTATGGAGGTTATGCCCGTTTCAGATCCGAAGCGGGTTATATTGATCATTCAAAAAGAATGGGAAAATAAACTCCTTTTCGACATCTGTATTCTTAATACTCAAATGTCTCCCCTTGATGGTTATGAGCTCGCCCAAAACATAAGAAAGCTTGAACCTCCTCTATCTGAAATACCGCTTTTGGCTTTGTCTTCCGCTTTTGTTGGGAGGGCGGGCAAATACCGTGAGTCTGGATTCAACGGTTTTCTTCCCTCCGCGATTAGAATGAAAAAGCTCCTTAATATTGTTTCTCATTTAACGATCAAACAAAATCTTACCCGGAAAAAAACAAAAAAGCTGGATTTTGTGACTCAGCACTCCATTGCAGATGAGCAAAAGCACTCGATCCATATTCTTTTAGCCGAAGATAATCCGGTGAATGCTAAACTGGCACAACATATGCTGGCCAAAGCAGGATACAGGTTGACGCTGGCCAAGGACGGACAGGAAACTATCGATATATTCGATGCTGATCCTGGACAATTTGACCTGATCTTAATGGATATTCAAATGCCCAAGATCGATGGATTTCAAGCAACCAGGATTATAAGAGAAAAAGGATTTAAAGATATCCCTATAGTTGCGATGACGGCTCATGCCATGCAGGGAGACAGGGAAAGATGTCTAAAAGCCGGTTTAGACGATTATATATCCAAGCCCATTAAACGGGAGGTTGTTTATCAAGTCGTTAAAAAATGGTGTCTTGAGATAAAATGATCTTTTTCCTCTTAAAAAAATGGGTCCGCCTTACTCTGCACCTATTTTTCTCAATTACTGGGTAGAGAAAATTTAAAAAAATAGGTACAGAGTAAGGCGGACCCATTTTTTTTCTAAGTAATGGTTAGAGATATTATTTGAAAAAAAAATTAAAAAAGATACAATAGATAAACTCGATGAACCATAAAATAATTTTTGTCTTCTGTTTTATTTTATTGCTGTCTATGTGGATTTATCCAGAAGCGCCGGATTTAAAATTTAAGTATGTTACTGTTGAAGACGGATTGTCACAGGGATCTATAAACTGCATTTTTCAGGACAGCAGAGGATTTCTTTGGTTCGGCACAAAACAGGGACTCAACAAATATGATGGTGTTGATATAGATATTTTTGACCACGATCCTTTTGACCAAACATCGTTGAGTAACAATAATGTGAGTAGTATTACTGAGGACAAAAATGGGGATCTTTGGATCGGTACTTCTGCCGGATTAAATCGCTTTGATTATGCCGCCCAGAGGTTTACTCGATATATTGCCAATCCTCTTGATGAAAACAGTCTGAAAGATGAAGTTATTATTTCTCTTTTAGTTGATTCGGAAGGATTTATATGGATCGGAACTGAGCTCGGCCTGGATAGATTCGATCCTGAATCCGGAATTTTCTGCCATTTCAAACATAATACCGAAGATCCGGACAGTATCTCTCAAGGCCGTGTACAGGTATTATTTGAAGACAAATCAGGTTGGATATGGGTAGGGACCTCACAGGGATTAGATCGATTCGAAAAAGAAAAAAAAGGATTTAAACATTTTGATCATGATGAAAATAAAAATCCTCTTTCCACATTAATAGATGTCCATCAGGATCAGCAGGGAAGGCTCTTTTTTTTATTCCAGGGGATCGGTCTCTGTGAATTTGATTATGAAACAGAATGTATTGTTCCGATTGAGTTAGATCCTTCTATTAAAGAAAAACTGTCCAGGCTGCCATTTAATCATATGTGTGAAGACCACTTGGGAAGGTTCTGGCTTGAGACCTTATATCAAGGCATTTTTATACTTGATATAGATAATAATGAACTTTTTGATATTGGAACCGGATCAGATAGAAATACAAATGACGGATTAAGTCATGGTAATAAACTCAGTATATATTCAGAGCGGGGGGGAAGCATAATCATGGGAACGGATGGAACTGGTGCTATCCTGTGGCATCCGTATTTACTGAAGTTCAAGCAGTTTAGACATGATCCGGATGATCCTAGTTCTCTGGGATTAAGCAGTGTTAGAGCTGTCCATGAGGACCGGGAGGGAAATCTCTGGATCGGAGGTTATGCCGGATTAGATAAATTTGACAGGCGATCGGAAAAATTCATTCATTTTTTCGACAGAGGGGATTACACGAAAAGCATACCTGGGGCAGTTCTGGTCTTTTGTGAAGATTTTGATGAACCCTTTAAAACACTATGGATGGGAACAGAAGCTCATTATTTGATCAAGTTTGATCTATCGACTGAAACCGTTACCAGGTATCCTTTGCTGAACGAAAATACCGGAAAACCCTTGGCCCGTTCATTCCGGGCGGTACTGTGCGATGAATCAGGTTTTCTTTGGATCGGGACACAGAATGGTTTATTTACTTTTGATAAAGATAAAGAAAGATTCAACTTTTACAAGCCATCATTAAATGGATCTGATTATAGTGGTCATTTATCGGTCACTGTAATCTATGCGAGTAAATTTGGGTATCTATGGATCGGAACCGCTGACAGAGGGCTTTTCAGACTCGATCGCGACTCAGGATCATTTAAACATTATGATTTTCATCCGGAAGGAGATGAAAGCAGCGGTTTAAATAATGTATTAACCCTCCATGAGGATCAGGAAGGCCTGCTGTGGATCGGAACTTTGGGCGGGGGATTAGTGAGATTGGAAAGTATTTCCGGAAAATATAGATTCTACACTGAAATCCATGGCCTTTCCAATAATGTGGTTTATGGAATACTTGAGGACGAAAAAGGACATCTATGGCTCAGCACCAATAAAGGATTAAGTAAATTTGTTCTCAAAGAGGAAATTTTTACTAACTATGGAGTGGAAGATGGCCTGCAGGGATTAGAGTTTAATTATAACGCTTATCATAAAAGCCGGTCAGGTCAGATGTTTTTCGGAGGAGTCCGCGGATTTAATGCTTTTTATCCTGAAAATGTAGAAAAAAATCCCTTCATTTCTCCTGTTGTGATCACGAATTTTCAAGTTTTCAATACTCCCATTAAAGCTGGAGAATCAAGGAATGGAAGAATATTGTTCAAGAAGTCTATTTCCGATACCGAGAAAATTACTCTTTCCCATAAAGACAAAGTGATTTCTTTTGAGTATGCAGCCCTGCAGTATGCTGCCCCTGGAAAATGCGAGTATGCCCACGTTCTGGAGGGTTTGGAAACAGAATGGAATTATGTGGGAAACAGAAGGTTTGCATCATATTCGAATCTTAGTCCGGGAAAATATACGTTCAGAGTCAAGGCCGCGAACAATGATGGTATCTGGAATGAAGCGGGAACATCTGTAGATGTAGTTATTACTCCGCCGTTCTATGGAACCTGGTGGTTCCGGATAATAGCCCTTGGAGGAGTCCTGCTTTTGATCCTAATGATTTACGAAATCAGAACTCACAGCATAAAAAAAAGAAGCAGAGAACTTGAAAAGATCAATACTGAGTTAAATAAACAGATCTCTGAAAGAATTAAAGCTGAGCAGGCCCTTCGAGAGAATGAAGAGAGGTTGAAGCTTTTATTTGATTTCGCTCCTGATGCCTATTATTTGACCGACCTTGAGGGAACATATATTGACTGTAATAAAAAAGTTGAAGAAATCACCGGTTACGAAAAAAAGGAACTGATCGGAAACAATTATTCACGATTAAATCTTATATCTTCTGATCAGTTTAATAAAGCTGCGTATATAATCGAGAAAAGTATAAGAGGTGAACCTACCGGGCCGGAAGAGTTTGTCATGAATAGAAAAGATGGGACCCAAGTCACCATTGAGATTACCACCCATCCGGTTAAGATCGCCGGCCAGATCTTGATCCTATCAAATGCACGTAACATCACTCAGCGTAAGAAGGTTGAAGGAGAACTTAAAGCTTCTCTTAAGGAAAAAGTAGTACTTCTTCAGGAGATACACCACCGGGTCAAAAACAATATGCAGATCATTTCCAGTCTGCTCAGGCTGCAGTCAGACCAAATTGAGAACGTCAAGATGCAGGACATATTCAGGATCAGTCAGAACCGTATCCGCTCCATGGCGATCATCCATGATCTGCTCTATAAAACCAAGGATTTTTCCGGAATCGATTTCAGTCACTACATTCAGAGTCTGATCCGTCACCTCCTGAATACATATCTGGTCGATGTCAATGATGTAAAGATCAATACCAGGGTAGATAAAGTTTTTTTGGATCTAAATACCGCAGTTCCCTGCGGACTCATTCTCAACGAACTGGTGACTAATTCATTAAAACACGCCTTCCCATCCGGACGTAAAGGGGAGATCAGTATTGAGCTGAGATCAGATGAAGACAAAAAAATGTACGTTTCTGTAAGCGATAACGGCATCGGCTTCCCAAAAAATTTTGACTTTAATAAACCTCAGTCCCTTGGATTAATGCTGGTTAAAGATCTGGTCAGGCAGTTAAACGGAAAAATTGAATGTTCCAGTAAAAATGGGGTCAGGTTTGAAATCACCTTTTGATTGGGGGATGGATAACCGGTCATAACCCATGAATTTTCCAGAAAATAGGGAGTGAAAAATATGCAAGTCCGTAAACATATTTTTAATTTGATCATATTGTTTTTTATATTAAGTTTGATAAACGTATATTCTCAGGATCTATCTGTGGAGGGATTTTGGGTTTTAGTGCCGCAGGTCAGCACTGAGATCGATCTTTACAGCACAATAAAAATTGAGATCAAGCGTAAAGATCCTGAATTGGTCGTGAAGCGTATTTTCGGCGGCCGGAGAGCTTTCAGCGAGACCTTGACTCTGAAAAGCGGAGGATCTGAAAATGTGGTTTCTGTGAACGATCGGGTATTTCCCACAAATGTTTTTATGGGATTATCCATGCTGAAGGGCGGAGAGCGAATAATAAAGGCCTTCTGGATCGATCCGCCTGCGCATTTGAAGCTCGAAGAGATATATGATGTCATCACCTCCCAGGGAATATCTAAAGTGATCTGTGAACATGATTTTACGGCCGGCCCCCATCCTGATCTGATGATTTATACGATCAAGCGGTCGAGCCGGGAAAAACCTATCATCTATCAGCTTAAGAGAGAGGGGAGCCGGGAAGCCTATGTTATGTATCCTGAGGATAATTGGATCATTGGAGAGGGGCTTGAAAAGCAGGTTTTTTTGATCAGTCTCCAGGGAAATGCCAATCGGAAGGAACCGCAGCTATATTTTATTTATCCGGAGAGCTGGAATTTCACCTATACACCCTATGTATTCGATTACTATCGAGACCGAAAATTTTATATTTTTCACCGTCTATCCACTTTGGAACAGGCATTGGATACATTTAAAGATGCTGTGTCAGGATATGTGGTCTGGGACCGGAACGTCAGGACTTCGCTGATAGTGGCTTTTACTGCTGCCGGCCTGATGGATGCTGTCGTGGTGGATGAGTCTTTGATTGCTATGGTTGAGAGTGCCGGGCTTAAAATGTTGGTGGATCTGCGGGATAAATTTACAGGATGGACAGATGCCCGGATCTACCAGTGGGCTTATGATCAATACTGGGAGGAATGCAGCCGGGATTTTTTGATCTGGCTGGGAGGCGAGCACGGCAGGGTGCTGAAGCCGGGTGTGGCTGACTGGGGGATGATGAACCGGGCCTTTTTTAATGACCTGTCCACAAAACCTGAGGATAATGAGGAATATTTATTGGCCAAAAGACTCCTAAGCCAGATGAACTCCATGTCAATGGTGATGGGATGGCATTCCTATAAAAAAGATCTGGAGAGGGATCATGTTAAGCTGGTTTCCAGCTACGGCTTGAGGGTGGAAGGGCTTCATACTCTGCCGAATCTATCTTTCAGCCATCATATCCCCGCTACCCCTGGATTCGTTTACAGAAACAATCACAGCATCCAGCCTGGTAAGATCTATACACCCAAGGATAAGATCTATATTGCCTGCATACAAACCGATGGATTGGGGATCGGCGCCTGGCATGAGCCCGGACGCGGGGAGATCCCCTATGCCTGGGAAGTGATCATGAATTACAGCTGGCTGGCTCCGGCCATGATGGAATATTTTTATACTATGGCCACGCCCAATGATTATTTTATTGGAGCACTGAGCGGGCCTGGCTACATTTATCCCAAAGCCGTTCCCAAGGATAAGCTTCCCGGATTGATCGCGAAGGCAAGAGAGATGACGGAACTTTTAGATCTGAGGGTCTTTGAGATCATGGATTATTCGGAAGGAGCCACAGTGGAGGGGAATACCGAACTCACCAGAGAAGTCGTGGATGCCTATTATGCAGGCATGCCCAATGCGATCGGCTTTGTCAACGGTTACGCTCCGGCCTTTACCTTCGCGATTAGAGATAAACGGCCGCTCGTATCCTATGATTATTACCTGTCTCCCACAAAAACAGAAGATGAGGCCGTGACCGATCTGCATGAGTTGGGTGTTCTTAACCAGAAGAGGCCTTATTTTCTTCTGATGCATGTCCGGGAGTACAGCAACGTCCAGAGGGTGAAAAGTATAATCAACAAATTAGGCCCCGAGTATGAACTGGTGCCTCTCGATGTTTTTATCAAGATGGCAGGCGAATCCCCGACCTTCAAGGAGAGATTCCTGCAGCGTTAACTTCAAAAAAGGGTCCGCCTTACTGTGTCCCTATTTTTTCTCTATCTGAATAACCGCCTTGGCTGGCATAAAAGATTGATAAGAATTAAGTTAGCGCAATTATGGTCTGTTTATTTGCGCTTAAAATCGATTTTCGGCCTCCAAAATAGGATTTAAGATTATTTTTGGTCATTAAGCGCACTTAAAATAGTTAGAATCGTTTTTTGGGGTAGGCTCTTCGCATTAATGAGTACCTGGCGAAGCATAACTGTGAAGATAGGAAGGGATGAGAAAGTTCCATCAGGTTCTTAACGCCGTTTCCTCCCCATTTTTCCCAGCGATCCCTAAACTCGCACCTCACTCTTTTTCTGATCCGTATGTTTGGCTTTGTTCATCATGCGCTTTCCTC
>Ga0180433_10005596_pt1 | contig 16878 bp, 29 predicted proteins | sample SS_ome_8_FD_132980 | JGI IMG/M metagenome (GOLD analysis project Ga0180433, IMG submission 132980) | Hypersaline lake sediment archaeal communities from the Salton Sea, California, USA - SS_1_D_1 metaG | ecosystem: Environmental > Aquatic > Non-marine Saline and Alkaline > Hypersaline >... | reverse complement strand
AGATGGAATGGGCATTCAGTTTTAATAGCAGAACATTATAAAATCAACAAAAGCTACCGTAAAAGTCAGGGACAATGGGATATGTTTAAAATTATAAATGCTCAATTGTTCACGGACACTAACCCTGTTGAATATGTAAACTGGGAACAATTAACTGCAGAACTTTGGAAGTCTAAAAAAAAGGATAAACTTAATGGTCTCTCAAATAGCATATTTAGTAACACAAAAGCCATCGTTTTTTAAATTTCTTTTCAAAATTTCTTTTAAAATCATATTATTTCTATCTATTTATTAAAAATAGTTATGATAGAAAATTATACTCTTGAAGAGCTTAAAAATACTGCAGAAAATATTTATAATATTTTATATACTATAAAAATGACAAAAGGAGAAGAACATTTTCAAGAATTAATTAATATCATAAATAAAAAATTTGAAAAACATCATTTTAATATAAAAATAGAAAATGAATAATAAAGAGCTTATAATAGAAAAAATTAAGAATATTTTAAAAGAAATTGCTACAGAAGCAGAAGTAATGCAGAATTTTTCAAACAATTTTGCGACAGGGAATGTTGAAAATATTGTTATAGAATTATCATTTGGGAAATCTCCTGATGAACTTGAATTATATAGTGCAGGAGATAAAGACAGCACAACTGGTGAATTTATTATTAATTTTGAATCTGGAACAAATAATTGTTCAATTAATGGCAAATTTGATTTTTATTCAAAAATGGTTGCATCTCCTGAGCCAGAAATTGGATATGGAGGAGCAACTGAAAATGAAGTAAATGAAATAAAACTTGAAGGTTTTTATGTAGACCCTAAAATAGAATCGCCAAACACAATGGTTATTGAAAAGCCAGAAACCCCTGACGAAAATATAGAAGTCTTAATTGATAAAGTTATATTAAAACATTTAAAAAAAAGAATAGCTGAATTAATTTTAAGTAAAATTCAAAGCGATTATATGGTATAAAAATAATATTATGGATAAACAAATTGAAAATAAAATCAGAAAAGAAATAAGAAGAATTTTATTAGAAGTTGTAGAAATGGAAACTTGTGTGAAGTGTGGAGGAGAAGGATTTATAGATGGAGAAATTTGTCCCAGATGTGGTGGAGAAGGTGAGCTTCCAAAAAATGTAGAAGACATTTTTCATCAAATAGGAGGTGAAACGGAAATAGATGAAAAAATAGAAAGAGGTAAATTGAGGTCAAAAAAAGTAAAGCCCCTAATGAAACCAAAAAAACCTATTAAAGTTCTTAAAAAAATAAAACCAATAAAGCCACCAAAACCAATGCAGCCAAAATTATATACACAGAAAGTGTAATTTTAAATGAATCAAAAAATCAGAAATATTATACGTGAAGAAATTACAAAGCTTATTCTAAAAAAGAAATTAGATAAACCTACATCTATAATTCCTTTTTTTGATTTAAGTGAAGCTGAAAACAATATTCAGAGTGAAGTAATATTTTTGGTTGGACTACCTGGTTCGGGAAAATCTACATATATAAAAAAATTAAAACAACAATATCCAGAAAAAGATTATATAGTTTTATCTACAGATGATATTATAGAACGTGAAGCTAAAAAAAGCGGTCTAACTTATACACAAGCATTTGATATTTTAGACAGAGAAGAAACCGAAACTGAATTTTTTAATGATATTAAAAAAGCTGTTGAAAATAAAAGAAATATTATCATAGATAGAACCAATATGACCAAAGAAAGACGAGAAGAAACGCTGAATTTTATTTCGCCAGATTATAAAAAAATAGCCCTCGTCTTTAAAATCCCAGAAAAAGAATTACAAAAACGCCTCAAAGATAGGGAAGAGAAAACAGGAAAATATATTCCGCCAGAAGTGATGCAAAGAATGTCTGATGAATTTGAACAGCCAGATAAAAGCGAATTTGATGAAGTAAAAATTTTAAAAGAAAGCTGGGACATTAGAGCAGGGGAAGCTATAGCAAAATCTGATATGATTTTTAAACTTCCTCGTTTTGGTATAAATCCTAGAATAAATGATTTTAACCAAATTGATTCTCAAATAAAACAGCAAGCACAAACTCAGGGCAGATATGGAACTTACGAAAAGGCAGAAGGTCCAGAGCAATATATGACAACCCAAACTCCAAATCCATTTTTGACAGGCGATACGCAAATTCAGGGCAATATTAGACACGCTTTGTTTCAAGCATTAGAAGAACCACGCCAAGATTTTGCAGAAATTAGGAAAATAATCAAAGATGTATTACAAGAAGATTGGCCAAAAAAACAGGCTAATCCGATTCAAGAACCATTGGATAGGCAATCAGTAGACCCAGGACAAATCCCTGTTGTAGGGAATTATATGGACCAAGAAGCAATAGCCTATTTCAACGACAATATCGACAGAACCCTTCATAAAGTTAAAGTTGTAATTGACCCAGAGTTTACAAAACCCCCAATGAATAATGATTTAACTTTTGAGTCAAACGAAACAGGAAATAAAAAAAAATGGAATGAGCCACAAAGTTATTACTTCGATGCTGTATTAGAAAGGGAAGGGGATAATATATATGATGTCTATCCAGGATATTCAAAAAAAGCAATTAAAGATGAAGAATATTATTATCCATCAAAAGAAGATGCAGAAAAAGATATCGAAGAATATATAAAAAAATTTGAAGACTTAAAATTTCCAATAACTATTCATAGAATTTTGAAGCTTGATAAACCAGAAGACTTAAGGAAAGATGACCTTGGTGCATCATGGACGTATAATATAAAAGACTTAGCAAACAAAGAAAGTTTCGGAAATTATATTTTAAGCGGAAAAGCTGACAAAGATGCCATAGATTTTGAAAAATCAATATGGAGAGCTATTATGCATTATGCTTTATCAGAAAATGAAGCTGTTATCAAAGATACTTTTAAAATTAAAAATCTTAAAATTCAAAAATTGGATGAATTTTTAAAAAAACTTTATAAAGAAGAAATAAATTTTTTTAAGGAAATAATAAGTGAATCTTTAAAAAGCGTATTGAATGAGGGGAGATATGACAGAATTACTGGAATAGTGGTTGATAATTTATGGAAATTTATAAAATATTCAAAAGTGGAATTCGATGAAGACCCTGACGAAAATGAGCTGCAGGTTTTTGATTTAAAAGGATTTAAAGATATATTAAGATTTGATGTAAGGTTTATAATTAGAAGAGAATATGATATAGGGGTACCATTTACTATAGAAGCACAAACATATGAAAAATCTATAGAATTTTATATTGAAATAGACCCCGATTACGAACCAGAATCTTATAATGATTTAAATGCTGAATTACAAAATGCAGTACGTCATGAAATAGAACATTTAACCCAATTTGGTTTAAATGTTATGAGACAAAAATATATACCTCTTAATAAAGCATTAAGAGATGAAATTAATGCCGACCCTTCTAGAACTTATGAATATTTAACTCTTCCAGATGAAATTCCTGCAATGGCTCATGGACTATATAGAAAATCAAAAACAGTTAAAAAGCCATTAGATGTAGTAATGAATGAATTTTTAAATTTATTTGAACTCACAAAGAAAGGCAAAAAATATGTATTTAGTAAATGGATTGATTTTGCTAAAAAACATTTGCCAGCTGCACAATATTCCAAAAGCTATTAAATATTTCATATTGCAATATGCAATATATTTTGAAACTTTCTCATTATTTTTTCGTATATAACAATATAAAATTTTTTTAATTTATTAAAAATTTATATATTTGTTTTATATATGATGAATAATAGAGAAATTGAAGAAAATTTTGAAGAATACAGCTCTCATAAAAAAGGGGAACTTGAAATAGAAATAGATGGACAAGTATGTTCAGCAAGAATATTTTTTTTTGATGAAGATTTTATGAAAAAACATTTCACGCCTCATTCTGATGGTAGAATAATTATATCAAAAGAAGTAATAGAAAAATTTAATCCAGATAATATTGATAATTCATATTTTTGGAAATTGGCAGCCAAATCATTTCCTGTCATGGCAATAGGAGATAAACCTGAATGGTTACACACAGATGATTTACGAATTAAAAATTTCGATGCTATAAGCAATCTTCACAAACCACTAGGCGCTCTTTCCTGTTTGTGTAGTTTTCTTGACAGAAATCCAAATGCAAGAATCCTGGAAATTGGACCAGGCTTTGGAAATATAAAAAAATACATTGAGAACCATTATAATATTGAAAATTACTATGCAATGGATATTTGTCCTCATTTTGAATTTGAAAGATTATATAAATGTGATGGAAAAAATATTCCAAAAGAAGTACCATATCCAATAGATATAGTTTATGCAGTAAATGTTTTTCAACATCTTACAAAAGAACAAAAACGTTCATATTATAAACAGATTGAAATTATTTTACGTGAAGGCGGAGAATTTATATTTCAATCTTTTGTCGCTACAGAAAAAAGTCTAATGGAAAAAAATGAAAATAATGAATATTATTTTGGTGTAATAGATGAAGATGGTCAACCATATGTTCATTTTTTTAATCAAATAACACCAGTTGATTTTCTTGAAGATATAATAAAAGAGTTTGAAGATTTAGATTTGAATTTAGTCGACAAAGTTATATTTAAGAATGTTGGAATTTTCAGAGCAATTAAAAATTAAATATTTTATAATATGAAAAAAATTATATTAATAATTTTTCAATTTTTGAATTTGTAGAAGCTATGGAAAAAAAGTATAAAATAAAAAAAGTTAAAGTAGGCTCATCTGTAACAATAAAATATGTCGACAGTAATGTGGTGCAAAGCGGAAACAAAATAATTTCAAAAGAAGACGCAAATACAGTGAGAACCAATAAAAAAATTTGGTTAGAGTTAGATTCAAATAACAAGAAAAAGGAATTCGAAAAGAACAACAAAATGCGGTTTGATTTTGGTGAAATAACAGAAGATTCCCCTCTTGGAAAAGCCATTATGGGTTTAGAAATTGGTGAAACTGGCACCATGATATTGCCACAAATACAAGGTGGGGAAAATCAAATTGAAGTAATAAATATAGAGTAATATGAAAACAATACAATTTAAAAATTATATAATTGATATTTTCTCTGACCCAACTGATTATGCAAAAAATTCTTCTGCTGTTTTTGAAGATACAAATGGCGATATTGTAGAAATTGATAACATTTTAGAGGTAGAATGTTTTGACCATATTACAGAGAAAAAATTAGACTGTTCAATTGGAGCCGAAATATACTATACAGACGATGAAAATTTTGTTCTTTCTGTGATTAAACTAAAAGAACAAATTAAAGAAAAAGAGTTGTTTACAACAATTGCTCATGAATTGGGTCATATGCAAAAAGTTCCATTTTTTCCAGGAGAGGAATATCCAGGAAATGAAATAGAACATGAAAAATATGCAAAAGTTTTTGAAGATTTTATGTCAGATGTTTATGATATAGTTCAATTATTAAAAAACGAATTTAAATGGGAGGCATCAACAAATGAAAAATAAGGCTCCATATAAAACAGCTATTGTTGCATCTATAGGAATAATTGTGGTAGGAACAGTTGCTTATCTTCTTAACAATGCTAACGTCTTATGGGCACTACTTTTAGTGTATCTTATTGTAGTTGATATGGATTAAATTTATTGTATAATTTTAAAATAAACAAATATGAATACATTAGAAATTGTTGAAATTAGTGGATATGTTTCAATAGGAATTTGAATTGGGCTTTTCGTTGCAGGTATTATTATAAAACAATCAAAAATTTTTAAACATTTTTTAATAAATTTTCTTATTTTTATAGCTGCAATATCTATTTTTATTTCTGCAAAAATTATAAGCGAAAAAGCCATAAAAGTAAGTGAAGATTCATATAAAATTGTTAATAGAATGCAAGAATATGGAGAATTGAAATTTAAAAAAGGCAGAATAAATGGCATTGATGCTACATTTCTTTTCTTTGATAACTATATTTATGATTCAACATCAACAATGGGAACAGGCTCAATAATGAATGAAATTTTAATGATTGCAGATAGTTTAAAAAATGATACCACACAAAAAAATAATTAATTGGAAAAAAATAAAGTTTGAATTTCCAAATGCATATAAAAAATACTGCAAGTGGAAAAAAGACAACAATATTAAAAGAATATCAATTCATAAGGCTATTGAGTTTTTTGATAAATATAAAATAAGATTATTTGCATATCCTGGTTCTACTGGTTACTTTAAAGTAGCATATGCAGTTCAATTAGAACCTGCCGCAAGAGGTTGGGATTCCACAATAAAATTTTTGGAAGAAGGTTATACTGATAGAAGCACAGCTCTTATGGCAGCTCTGATTTATGGATTTGAATTTTTAGAACAAAAATTGAAAAAATAAATTCAAATTTTTATAACTTTTTTGATATTTTTTCGTATAATATAATAAAATACTTAATTTAAATATGAAAGCATTTATAAAAGCATTTAACAAATTACTTCTAAGGCTAACCAAAAAAGGAAGAGAAAAAATTGAAGCAGACCGAAAAAAGAAAAAAGATTTAGAAGAGAAAAAATTCAAAACCATAAAAAAGCAATATAATGCTATTCTTCAAAAAGCGGATAAACAAGCCGATGAAAAAAATCTTTCTGAAAGAAAACGCAAAAATAAACGAGATAGTATTTGTCCTAAATGTGGTTCTGAAAATGTTAATGATAGAATAAAAAGAATGCAAGGCAGCATGAGAGGAGAGATGAGTGGACATTATACCAATCTTCTTTTATTTGGTAGTGGCGCTATACATGGTCACACTAGTAGCAGTTTTGATACAAACGAAGTAAATAAATGTAATGACTGTGAGCATGAATGGAAAAAAGACGATTATTCATATATTTATACACGCCATGTAATTGAAGACAAGTTAAATGATATAAAATATTTCCTAAAAGATATCAAAGAAGCAAAAGACCCAGATTTCGACCCAAAAGATTTAGAAGAAAAATTCACATCCAAAGAAGAAAAATCTAAACATCTCTTAGATAAAGCGATAGATTCATATTATATAAAATATATAAATGATTTTTGGGGCGAAACATCCACAGAAGTGATTGAAAAAATTGCTAAAAAATATTTAAGTGGTTATTCTAAAGTATGGTTTTTCGAAGAGTTTAATATTGAAGCTATAAAAGAATATACAAATCTTAAAACCCTTGATGAATTTATAAAAGATGAGCAAAGATAATTGGGAATTTAATCCATTAGAATATGGATTTGAGGAAACTGATGAGCCTGATATCTTTAGATGTGTGTTAAACAGATATAAAGATACAGGAGAACTTTTTGATTTATATAAAATAAATTATAATCTTGATGGTTCTTGGATAATATCTTATCAACGATGTTTAATCCCAGCAAAGGAATGGTCATTTGAATGTTCTGAATTTGAAAAAGCGATAGATAAAGAACTTTATCAAAGAACGATATTATATTGGGGAAATATACCAACAAAAGAATTTGCAGACCAATTATTCGAAAATACTGGAATTGGAGAACAAATTAAAGAATTAAAAAATAAATAATCATGAATATAACAGAAAAAGGATTAAAAGAACTTGACTTTTATAAACTTCAAAAAAGCGAGAAAACTATATTTTATAATCCCCCTATTAAATATACCAGAATAGAATATAAATGGGATGACGGAGAAATGTATGAATTTGATGAATCTCCTGAAATAATCATTGAAAAAGTTATCAGACAAGAAGGGGATAAAAAACCGCAAGCTACTTGGAGATTTTTTGGCTACAAAATCAAAACCATTGAACAAGTTAAAAAAATTGTAGAACTTTTTGGAGAAAGTTGGGGCTAAAATGAAAAAAGTATTTATAGTTTCAATTTGTTCAGAATGCAAAGAACCAACGGGAATTATTGACCCGTGCAAAATACTCGGATATAATCATGATGATTTTCCTGTAACAAATTTTCATGGAGAATTATCTATCAAAGAAACAGAAGAAATGAGACAAGTTCTCATTCGGGCACTAAAGAAAGATGGCAAAATTATAGAATCTAACTATATTAAAAATGATACTTGCGCTATGGAAGTTTTTTTTAATTTTAAAGATGATAAAATCATGAAATCCGTAAAATCAAGACATAGAAAAATAGAAGACATTTGTTGGTGCGTTTGCCACATGGAAGGCATAGATATAAAACATATTCAACCTTGTTGTGAACATGCTTATGAAAAATATCTTGACAAGAATGGACATATAATAATAGAAAAAGCCGAAAAAATATTCAAAAACAAAACAAAAGAAAATGATTAAATTACTTAAGAAAAAATATATCGCCACAAAATGTGGACATAAAACTTGCTCCAAGGGAACAGTTAATACTCCCTATGGAAAATATAAAACAAAAATGCCTGTTATTAATGACAAAGTTGAATATTGTTTGGATTGCATAGGGAAGATGACAATTTGCTGTGCTTGGTGTGGTGGACCAATTTTTATTGGAGACCCTATCACTTTATATAGTCCCACAAAAAGACCAAAGCATCTTCTTAAAAAAGGAGTAATTACTAAAAGCGATGCAGAAAGAAACAACAATCAATTTAAAGCTGGCGGAGTTGTTTATGACGAAAAAACAATGTCATTGGTAGGATGCTTGCGAATGAATTGTGCTGATACTGGCGCAGACAGGGCGGGCTTCTGGGTTCCATCAGATGACAAAATAAGAGAGGGGACTGTGCACAGAATAATGTCTCCTATAGAACAGTGCATGGCAACAGGCAAGCAAGTTATTGTAGATGACTTAAAAACCATAAAAAATAATGACTAACGTGGAAAAAATAACAGCAGCATATTTTATACCACACTGTGATAATGAAACTTGTGATTTAGGCTCATTTAATTATCAATGTCCTTTATGTGATACTCATTGTGTTGATTATGATGTGTGGTGGAAAAGAGATTCAGTATGTAATGGTGAACCACATAAATTCAGATGTGATTATTGCAAAGAAGAATTAATGGTATTTTTTAATCAGGATGAATTTGAATATTCGGTAAAAACTGTTGAATTAAAATAATATAAACGACATGGATAAATATGAAATTTTTAACATGCCAAAATGGTATGACACGAAAGAAGGAATAGAAGAATGTGTAAAAGACATGGAGCTTTTTAAAATCCTTAGAAAAAAAAGAAGAGAAATTTATAAAGAGAAAGAAGATAATAATATATTGCAGGTATGGATAATCTTTGGAAAATATAGAATTGACGAATTTGGACAAACAATGGCGGTATCGTTTGGGAAAAAGACATATGAAAACGAACAGAATATTTTAAATTATGACATCCCTCCAGTTATAGACGAATATATCTTTAAAACAGAATATGTCAGAACTTATGCATATGGTTCTCCTTGTCATATTCCTGAGCCGTATAGTATTTGTCCTGAAACAGGAAGGTCGTGGACTGTTGAAAATTCTTTTGACAATGAAATGAGAACGTATGACAGAGAAAGAGTGGTCAACCTAAAAGATTATGTTGGAAAAAAGTTTGAAGAAGTTTTGAAATATTATGAACGCAAATCTTTAAAAGAAGGCGTAACATATAGAGTTGACACTTATGGAATTAGAAATGATAAATATATAGATTTAACCCTTGTCGAAGGCTATGAAGATTTAAAAGTTAATGAAAGAGGTTGGTATTCTCCAAAATATCCTGATAAAACATGCCAACAAGTAAATCACTCAGGGGATATTGATGCAATTGGCACAGAATACATAGTTGAAGAGGGGGACGAAATTATTGTTGAGAAAATAGTGTTTTATACCAAATCTGGATATCTATCAAAAATTACAAAAGAAACGATTCTTGAATTTGAAGAAGCTTTCTTAAAAGCTGGTTTTCCACCAGTAAAATTTGGTCTCAGGAGAAATGAATATTGGGGTCAAGATGATATAACTGGACCGTGGGTTGATACTTATACAGATATTGGCAAAATTCGTGTTGGCTGGAGAAAAAGAGTTGTTGAAGTAAAATTTTCAGATGAAACTGAAATATATATACCAGAAATCATAGAAGATGATGTTTCAAAAGGCGATAGGTTATTTCATGCCTGGAGTATAGATAAACTTGCTGAATATCTAAAATTATGTAGGGAACATTTATTAAATAAAGTTAAAGAAAAAGTTTAAAAAATTAATTAAAAATGTCTGAATATGTTGATGTCAATTATGGAGTTTATAAATTAATTTCTCGCAGAAAAATATAGATTTAAATTTCAAAACCTCGAAAGCAAACAAAATATGATATACTGGATTATTTTAGCAATTATCTTTATTATGGGGATAATTGTTCAATTTAGAAACCATAAAAAAAAGAAAGTATGAAAAAATTATTTTATTTACTTGCATTAATTACTTTATTTTTTTCTTGTAATCGTATAGAAGAACATGCACAAGACAGATATGCGAAAAAAAATTGTAAAGATTGTATTAAAATTGGAAAAAATAGTTATGTTCCAAAAGAATTTATTGCTGAGTACGAAAATCTCGTTGACGCAAAAATAGATAGCACATTCTTTTATAAATACGAAGACTCATATCGTCTTGTAAGATATGTTCATCATAAAAAAGATTTTTATAAAATAATAATACGAGTTTATAATTTTATTCCATATGAACAAAAATTGGATACATTAATTATAGTAACAAAGTATAATGGGGAAATTTTTTGTACTCACGATGGAATTCCAAATTATAACGGAATAAAGAAAAGATTTTTAAAAAAATTCTGCTTGCAAGAATAATAAAATAAAATTATTTAAATTTTGATATAAATAAAATATTTTTTTTTGTAAAAATTAAAAAATTAAAAAAATGAGCGAACAAACAATCGATAAGTTTAACGCAGTTGATTTAACGTCAGCTGATGACTTGAATTATTTACTCAAAAAATATATTCTTGCCACAGAAAAAGGCAAGCCAAACAAAAGAGCTGCCGAAAATATCATAAAAGCAATCCAAGCAAGAGAAGTATATTTAGAACATAAATTTCAAAATGAAGCAAACGAAATAGAAAAGTTTAACAAATTTTTGATAGAAATAGGACAAGCAGACAGAATTGGAATCAGAAGAAAAATACTGGCAGTCAGAAAATACATAGAAAATATGGGCAATGGAACTACCACTTGATACTGAAATTGGCAAACTCATTGGAGTATTCGAGCAAGATACTTTAAGCGGAAACTATGTAGCATTTCTTAAAAAGTATCCTGCAGTTGTGGTTCAGGCAGAGTCAATTTCAGAGGGGGTAAATAAATTATACGAAGCATTAGATGCATTCATTGAATATATGGGTAAAAAAGGAATTCATAATTTAAATCAAGATTAAAATGAAAATAAAAATAGGTGATTATAGACTATTAAAAGCAGGAACTCCTGTATGGTTAATAGCTGTCCAAGAAACAGTCAGATTTGAAAAAGATGTGATTGTTGAAGTTGCACACACAGTTCCAGATGATGCAAAAAGTTTTGAAGGTAAGCTTAAAATGTTATTATATAATATTCCAGGTTGTGTTCCTGGATTAGTAGATAAAGCAAACGGGGACGTTGGGTCTGTACCTATTGATAAAACCGAGCCTTATGAGGTACCAGAACCACAATTCATTGAGTTCAAATATAAAGACGATTAAAACATGGAATTTTATTTAGTTATAGAATGTGGATATGAAGGAATAGAAAAGCTTATATTCCCCACAACAGACCCCCAAGAAGCAGCAAACAAAGTAAAAGAAATCAGACAAGAAATAGCAGAGTTACAGGCACAAAGAGCTGAATTGCTTGAAAAAAAACCCCAACTTCCCCCAGAAGAACAAATTGAAAAAGAAGATTTTGAAGATGCGTGGGATAAGCTCTTATATGACGAAGGAATAACTCAAGACCAATGGGAAAAAGGAAGATTTGGCAAACCCGATGCATATTGTGTTCAAAAATGGGACGGAAAAGAATTTAAATGCTGTTGTCCTGAATTGGGAGTTGAACCATCAGAAAAGTGGTATATGTAAAAAAATTAAAAATTATGATAACAGATTTATTTAGGACAAAAGCCCGAAAAAGACTTAAAGTCTGGAAATTTCTACGAGAAGAAAAAATTGTGAAAGAAACCAAAAAAGCAGCCATCAAGAAAAAATTATTGGAAAAATATAATATTCCCGAAACTGTAAAAGAGATGTTTCTTTCTTATAGAAGCAAAGAAGATTGCTATTCTTATAATGATGAAGATGGAAACAGATTAGATTTAAAAACTGGTGACATAATCCCTTTTAGACGAAGAGGAGACATTGTATTCTTTTATGAAATAACAAAAAGTTTTAGAAAGTACGGAGACTATGGCTGGTCAGACTATGGCTATTTCTGGGATTTAGAATATCATCATGCTGAAAAAACACCACAAAAAGTTGCTGACCCCAAAAAATCATTTAAAATCCAGTGGGAAAAAGTTGATGAAAAAAGACAGAAGATGTATGTTCAAGGAATTAGAATAGGAACACTAAGAGTTGAAAAAAGAGAATCATACTCTCGCCAATATAATTCTGTTGAAGCTCGTTATGTTGATGATAATTTTAGCAATACCAGAGACTTGCCAAATTATTATGACCATTATATTGGAGTGGGGGAAGCAAAAAAAGAGATTCAGAAAAAAATAAATAAAATGATTAAGGATGGGGTAAAAATATACCAATTTTATATTCCGCCAAAAATAAGAAGAAAAAATAAATAAGCAATGGTTAATTATGAAAATTTAACCGAAGGAGCAAAACAATTATATAATGAGATAGCTCTCAAGATGTTTGGTGAAACCAGAACTAAATCTGAAGCAGGCCAGCCGTTATATTTTGATAAAAATGGATATATGTACCCAACAGAAGATATAATCTGGGAACAAATGCAATTAATCTGGAATAACAATAAAAAAAATGGATAAAAACTTAAGAGCATATCTTTTTGACCTTTATTATAATGGCAAAGGCATCACTCATACAGAAATGTCTAAACATTTAGAAAGAAAAGAAGGAAAGGCTTGTTATACATCTGGCAGAAAAATAGAATATAATGATATTATAATTGAAGCATCAGTAATTGTAGATTTTAATAAAAATAATGTTGCATTTCAAATAATTTGTTTACATGTTGATGAAATAGATGATTTTTGCGAAAATTATTCAATGTATATGCTCAATATGCCCACAGATATTATAAAAGAAAATTTTATTAGGATAATTTGTAAAAATGTTGATGTCGAAAAATTTAAAAAATTTCATCCAATAGAAAAATGGGACTTTAAAAAATGGATAAAAAATTAAGGGCATATCTTTTTGAACTTTATTATGAGAGTAAGCATGAAAATAAGGGGATAACCCATTTAGAAATTGCTGAAATAGAAGAACAGAGAGGAAAAGCTTGTTATAAATCTGGAAGACAAATAAAATTTAATGATATTATAATTACTGTGCTCATAGTTGACAGTTTCAATAAAAATGGGATAAAACTTGAAACCATATATTTACATGTTGATGAAATAGATGAGTTTTGCAAAAACTATTCAATGTTTATTCTAGGAATTCCTACAGATGATAAACTTGAAAGTCGTATAAGGATTATTATTAAAAACGAACATATTGAAGAAATGAAAAAATATCACCTAATAAAAAAATGGACTTATGACAAAAAAAGAAAAAATCTTAATTGCTAAAATGCTTAAAATAGCAAGTGATGTTTTTGCCAATCGTAGGTGTAATGACTTAGATAAAAGCCTTGCTAATAATTGGAGTAAAGAAGAACACAGTGAATTTATGAAAAAATATTTTGAAATAAACAATGAAGAGCCAGATGAAGAACTTGAAAGTTTTCTTTGTTTAGGAGATAGTATTTTAATGGAGTGTTTAGCAGATATGCTTTTAAAAGAATGTGAATAGTATAGCCAAAAATAAATTATAATTAATAACCCTCAAAAATTTTTAAAAAATGAAAAAATATAGAATTTGTCAAATGATGCCTTTCGTTGAAGCCGAAGACGAAGAAGCAGCGTTGATGGATATTATGGAAAATCCATCATTCTATTTTGAACTTGAAGAAATGCAGGATGATTTTTTCGAGCAAAAAGAACGGGAGTCCGATGAAGGTATAGAATCTGGACCATAAAATCTTACGTTTCATATGCACATAGTAAGCCCCAAGCAAACATTGTGCATATGAAACATAACAAATTTAAGCATGATATCCCCAATCATTAAAATAAATATCAGTAGTAAAAAACCCAATCTTGAAAATTTAAAAGATGGTGAAAAGATAACAGTCTATCCAGGATTCCCATATAAAATAGAATATTATAAAGATTATATTCTTCAGTGGTGGACAAAAGATTCTGAACCAGAAAAATGTTTTTATGTTTATCCTGAACTCAGAAAAATGGAGATTATAGAAGTTAAACCTTTAGAATATCATACAAAGAAATTTATAAATTTTATTGAACTAAAATAAAATTAAAACATATTGAAACTTTTTGAATATTTTAACGTATAAAATATAATAAAAATAGTTCTTTGAAATATTGTGTTGTTTGAAGTAAAGCAACCAACAGCCTGAACAGATAGAAGCAGAGCATATAACCGCTGAAGGTTCCTTTAAAAGATGGGTAACCAACAGCGATGCTGAATGGTATTTCGTGGAGCATATAGCTGAAGGTTCCTTTAAAAGATGGGTAACCAACAGCGAATTTGGAGAAGCAACAGAGGAAGAAGTGCTGAAGGTTCCTTTAAAAGATGGGTAACCAACAGCATGAAGACGGTAAGTGCCAAACTGTTTTAGCTGAAGGTTCCTTTAAAAGATGGGTAACCAACAGCAGTTGCGGATAAGGTATTTAAACATATAGGCTGAAGGTTCCTTTAAAAGATGGGTAACCAACAGCAGAATTTTATGAAATAGCTGACTTTTAAAGCATTACCCAACTTTTAAACCATTGAAAAATGGGTGCTTCAGATAGACTTAGGGTTTAAATAAGCAATTTTTTAAATCCTACGTTAGATTAGTCAATATACCAACGGATGCTTCACAAGTCTGTTGCTCTATTGTGCTGTTTTAAAAATCTTAAAAGGAAAAGAAGACGTGAGCAGCGCATGGCAAATTGTCAAAAAGCTAATTTAACATTGTCGAAGTGAACAACAATCTTTTATAGATTGACTTATACTGAAATTAAGTATTAATAACAAATTTAAACAACACAATATTTTTTAAGAACTTTAAAATATAAAAATGAAAAATCAAAAACCTGTTTTTATATTATCTTACAACGGAGAACCCTTAATGCCATCATATAGATATGGCATGATAAGGAAAAAAATAAAATCTGGTGATGCAAAAATTATAAAGCATAATCCTTTTACTGTACAGTTACAAAATCCAACAAAAGAATATAAACAAATTGTGTCAGCAGGAATAGACCCACCATATAAAAAAGGGGGATATTCTGTAATAGCAAATGGAAAAGAATTAATAGGCGGAGAATTTGAACAAAGAACAGATATCCCTGATTTATTGAAGGACCGCTCTAAACACAGAAAAGGGCGAAGAGGCAGAAAAAGGTACAGAAAGCCAAGATTTGAAAACAGAAAAAAAAGTGCTTTAAAATTAAAAAAAGGTGATGAGATTTTACTGAAAGAAAATATTGAAAAAACATCATTTAAAAAACATGATATAGTATATTTTTCTCATAAAGAAGACAATTTTTATATAATTTATAATTCGGAGGGAGAATATGCAAGAATTCAACATAAAAAAAACAAACAAGTTATAGAAAAGACAGAAAAGTGTTTGCCGCCATCTTTAAACCACAACAGAGAAACAGTTAAAAAAATGGTGGAAAAATTGAAAGCAATATTGCCTATTACACATTAAACAATAGAAGAAGCAAATTTTGATATACAAAAAATAAAAAACCCTGAAATAAAAAATGAAGAATATCAACAAGGAGAACAGCTGGGTTTTTTTAATGTAAGACAATATGTTTTACATAGGGATAATTATAAATGTCAAAATCCAGATTGTAAAAATAAAAACCAAGTATTGCGAGTACACCATATAGTATATGAAGAAGAGGGCGGAACAGATAAGCCATCCAATCTCGTAACATTATGCACAAAATGCCATACTCCAAACAATCATAAAAAGGGTGGGTTTTTATATAAGTTGATGCAAGAAGGAAAAAAAATGAAAGGATATAAAGGGGCAACATTTATATCAATAATAACCAAAAATATGGTTAATGATTTGAAGAGAAAATACCCAGATATAAATATAAAAAGAACATTTGGTTATATAACAAAATCAAAAAGAATAGAATTAAAAAAACAAGCATCAGAAGTAGAACAAAACAACTTTGAAAAAACTCATCACAACGATGCTTTTTTTATTGCTGGAGGAACTACTGAAACAAGAGTTATTCCAACTGATTTTGAACAAATAAGAAGAAATAACAGAAGTCTAACTAATTTTTTTGATGCAAAATATATAGATAGTAGAGATGGCTCGATTAAAACAGGGAATGAATTAAATAGCGGAAGGACAACAAAAAATAAAAAATGGAATACCGAAAATTTAAGAAAATTTAGAAAACAAAAAGCTACAAACAAACAGGGAAAAGTTCTTAAGGGATATTATACAAATACTAAACAAAAAAGACCTGCAGAAAAAGGAACTGTAATTAAAATAACTGAATGTTGGGAAGGGAAAAAAGTTTTCGAAAATAATAGAAAAAATTTTGTTAAAAAAGGGGAAGTATATGTTTCACAAGGATGT
>Ga0180433_10005595_pt1 | contig 16878 bp, 16 predicted proteins | sample SS_ome_8_FD_132980 | JGI IMG/M metagenome (GOLD analysis project Ga0180433, IMG submission 132980) | Hypersaline lake sediment archaeal communities from the Salton Sea, California, USA - SS_1_D_1 metaG | ecosystem: Environmental > Aquatic > Non-marine Saline and Alkaline > Hypersaline >... | reverse complement strand
TATACTTATTTTTTTATTGGATCAAAATCAAAAAATATAAGAGTATCATGTATGTTTTTTTAGTGGAGGTGTGTTGCACCATTCATTATATATTGCTTTAGTTCTACAGATGCTGGAGGCCAATAAAATGATGCATCTTATGAAAAACCTCCAAATTCTTTATATATATCTTGTTATTTGACTATGTGCCCATACGGGAGGTGTTGACCCGTGAAAGAAACCAATGAACATAAGACGATAAAAGAGAAAGCATGGGATCTACAACATGATCTAGAAGCTCGCCAGAAACGCATTGGCAAAGGAAAATATGGTCGAGTTTTAAAAATGGCTCGGAAACCAACAGATGAGGAATATGCAAAGACATCAAAGATAACTGGTGCAGGCATTCTTCTCGTAGGGGGAATTGGTTTCGTCATCTATCTACTTGCAACTCAGGTTGCACCCTGGATCGGTGAAATGTTAGGATTGATGTAAAGGAGAGCGTGTCATGGTATCATCAGATGAGGCAGCAAGTGAACCAGAGACTAAGATCTTTTCCATTAAAACCCAGGTTGGAAAAGAGCAAAATACTGCTGAACTCTTGAACAGTAGAGCTCAGAAATCAGATTTAGAGTTTCCAGCTATCCTTGTGACACCAGAGCTACGTGGCTATGTTTTTGTTGAAGGCTTTGACCGTGAACGTTTGAAGGATGTCATTAAGACGATATCATATGCTCGAACTGTGCTTGATGGAGATATACCTATTGGGCAGATTGAACATTTTCTTGTACCTACCTCTGCGGTGGCAAAGATCGCTGAAGGGGATGTTGTGGAAATGGTCGCAGGTCCCTTTAGAGGAGAGACAGCAAAGGTCACTCATATCGATGATACAAAAGAAGAGATTACTGTGGAACTATTTGAATCAGTGGTTCCAATTCCTATCACTGTACGTGGGGAACAAGTACGAGTGATAAAACATAAAGATGAAGAAAAACAGGAGGAATAGACGAAAATGGCAGAGACAATTGAGGCATTAGTTGAAGGAGGTAAAGCATCTGCTGGCCCACCATTAGGTCCTGCACTTGGACCACTAGGCGTAAACATAATGGAGATCATTAATGCGATTAATACCAAGACAAAGGATTTTACAGGGATGAAGGTTCCTGTGAAGGTCATTGTCGATACAAAATCAAAATCATTTGAGATAGAGATAGGTACGCCACCAGCGGCTTCCTTGATACTCAATGAACTTGGTGTTGAAAAAGGATCAGGGGCACCATCAACACATAAGGTTGGGAATCTTACTATCGATCAAGCGATAAAGGTCGCTCGGATGAAACAACAAAACCTTCTTGGAAAAACATTAAAGGAAAAAACAAAAGAGGTTGTTGGGACCTGTGTTTCAATCGGTGTTCGTGTTGAAGGTAAGAGCCCTGCAGATGTTCAAAAAGAGATAGACTCTGGTGTATATGACTCTAAATTCTCTTAAATCCTCTTTTAAAGAATTGTTTTAATGAATTGACCATTCGGTCGCGACGATATGATAGGGGTAATGTTTGTCCTTTGCCCCATGTTCTTTTCTTTTCAATTTCGGTCATTATCGTATCAATGGAAAGATCAGTTGTATCAATGAGGGTATATGCAAGTCCAGCATAGCGGGGATCATGTGAGTCACTTCCACCTGTTCCACCAAGATTGTATTTTTTTGCTAGATTCGCTGTTCTCAGGTTTGTCTTTGGCTGACTACAACCATTATAGACCTCTAAGGCTTTTATATTATGTTGAACCTCTATTAATTTCTCTTCTTTTACTCCCGACATGGTACGGTAAATATGAGGGATGATAGGTGTGCCACCTTCATTTTTAATCATATCGATGGTCTCTTGTAAGGAGAGGTTTTTTGGTACACTCTTTGTCATGTTCAATGCAATAAGATGTCCATCCTTTGTTGATATCTCCATCCCCGGGATGATGAGAAATGAATCTGTTGATAGTTTTTGACCGATGAGTCCCCCTTTGATTGTATTGTGATCCGTGATCGCCATCCCCTGAAGACCTTTTTTTCTCACCTGTTTTAGAATCTCTTTTGGTGAACCTATTGCATCATCCGAATACTGTGAGTGTATATGAAAATCCATTTTTAACATGATAATTACTCTTTCTGATCAGTATGGATGAGAGGGATATGTTTTTTTTATTAGAACATTACGTTTTAACCAAGGCTTTTCTTGTGATTTTTACAATTTGATAATTTAACACATTGGGTTAATATATGAAAACTGACACAAAGTATGTATGGTGAGGTAGGGAAAAACCTTCGACTTACCTTCATGCTCTCTGTTGCCTCTCCCCTTGCATATGTTTTTTCCCCCTGCCTACCTCCCTCCCCCTTTTTCCTTTCTAAATTTTGCTATAAAAAGATACTATTTTATATATGTATTAATATTATGATTGTATAGGTATTGGATGGTTTTCATCTGAGGTGGCGTATTCGCAAGTGAACTGTGAAAAATGTGGACGGTCTTACCGGGATCTGTTTGATACCATTGTCCGGATGGACTATGTTGAAACAGGGAGAGGTAAACCTTATGAGGCTCATTTGTGTGTTGATTGTCGGAAGAAACTGATCCAATGGATGAACGTTGAAGTATAAATTCCATTGTTTGATATGGATATTTATCATAAGAAAGGAGGAATGGATACCCTATGGCACTAGAGCCAATGTCCGAAGAGGAAAAGCAATATATTGAATATCTTGCTCAAAAAAGGTTGATGGGTTACTGGCCTATTCAATTATAGGCTTGAACTATATACTGTGAGGGGGTTTTTCAAGTGTCCCTAATTGAGCATTAGAGTATATATTAAATAATTTTTAGAAGTTTTTTAGTTTGTATTATTGAAAAAATGTGGTTAGAGAATGAGGGAGGGAGTGGAAGGATGGTGAGGTGAGAGATGAATCTTAAAAAAAATTCTTTTCTTGTCCCTCATTCTTTACCTTACTTTACTAGTGGTTTTATAACTATATAAATATTTCTATAAAAATATAATTTGCTCTATTATTCCTTGTATGGTGAACCAATGATAAGTATTATAAAAGATATTTAATCGGAATCCAAAAAAATATCCATGCGGGTGCCGGGATTTGAACCCGAGTTATAAGCTTGGCAAGCTTAAGTGATACCAGACTACACCACACCCGCAAGTGCAATGTTCTAAGGGGATAGCATACATCCCTTAAAAAGCGTTACGATTGAGCGAGATTCATCAAACAAATAAACGTACTAACATGATAATTCCGAAAACAATGATAATTAGCCCGATAACCCTGCCGAGAAGACCTTCCGGAATCTTAGATGCAAATAGTGAGCCTATAACACTGCCCAGTATTGCACCAATGCCCAATGGTAAAAGGGACCAGTGTAGAATAATCCCATAAAAACCATGACCAATAACTCCACAACCTGTTATGATGGCCATTACTATAAGTGAGGTTCCAATTGCTACCTTGATATCTATTTGAAACATGAAAATAAGAACAAGAGCGACAATAGCACCAACACCAATTCCAAGAAACCCACTTATCACACCAAGGAAGAGTCCAAGGGCAATCATCATGATCACTTCATGGTCTTGAAAAAAATGAAAACTAAATGTTTGATTGACCTTCTTAATATTTCTCTGGATGCCAAAGATGACAAAGTTACCTCCTAGAAGGATGAGTATCAGACCAATGATACCAAGTAAACTGGATTCCGATGCTTTTGTTGTTAATTGACTTCCGATCAAAGCACCTATCCCACCAGGTATTGCAATGAAAGGGATTTTTTTTGTATCCACATGTTCATGGAGGAAGAACAATGATCCTGCGGTTAGACCAATGATACAATCAACAAAGAGACTGACGTTAATTGCTTGATGAATGGAGAGAGATACGATTGTGGTCAATAATGGTAGAACTAGGGGACTTGCTGTCCCTGATGCGATACTTACTGATATGCCAGCACCACATCCAGCTCCAAATAATATCAATAAGATTATTAGTTCGATGATTTCCATATTTCGGATCACTAGACAATATATTCTTCATTCAAAAAACATCTGTCAACGATAGTTCTTACCTATAAGAAGAGATGTTGTCCTGAAAAATAGAGAAACGTGGTCATCGATGTTGAGATAACAACACCAATGAATATCATCCAGAAACTTCTCCAGGGGGGTAAATCGAAAAGATATGCGATAAGGGAGCCTAATCCCGCACCTGTAAATGGAAGTGGAATTGCTACAAAGATGACAAGAGCAAGTGTCTCGTATCGTTGAACCTTTGAATCTGCTCGTTTTCGAACCTTTGGGAACCCCCAGTCCATTGCTTTTTTCCATCTTGGGAATCGTCTAAAATAAATTTCGACCTTTTTAAAGAATAATAAAATGAAAGGTACAAGAATCACATTTCCTAGAAGTGCTATGGGAAAAGCATGCCACCATTCCCATCCGAACTGATTAATAGCAATAAGTGGGACAACATAACGTGATTCAATTCCAGGTATCATGGATAGCAAGAAGATTTCAATTGCCTCAGATGTGTTTACAATCATGAGCGTGTCTCCGAAACAGATGTATCAAGATATATGGCCCGGATTAAATTTATTATCACATTGCGATAATTTAAATAAAGCTTTTTAAACCTTGTTAAAGGATGAAAGTTATTGAATTTTATTATTTTTTCCAAATTACCGGTATCGCAATGATAAGGTATTTTTCAGCATGAGGGATATATATCTGTAAAATTACTTAAAAGTAAATTATATAAATAAGTAATAATTATATAAATATAATGGAAAAATTTAGGCTTCTTCTAACACTCATTCTCATAGCCATATTCATCACAACAAATCTTCAATTTTCTCCACAAGCACAACAAACAACAATCAATACAGGTAGCCCATTCATAAACATAATTCCTATATTGCCTAAATTCCCACTCAACAATGATTTTGATGAATCACCATTCACACCAATAAATATAACAGTTGATGATGATGCATTCCATAATTCAAATTCTGTTCAATATACTGAATGGTGGTATTTTGATGCAGAGCTATCCAACAACTATACATTACAATTCAGCATTCATGTCTACAACATCATTTCAATGAGCTTTATCACCGTAAACTACAACATCTATCAATACGGTCAACTGATAGAAGAACATAGAACGATGTATCAATCATCGGATTTCAATCTGTCAGAGGATACACCAAATATCTTACTTCATGATGAAAGCCTCAAAATGATAGGAGTTTATGAACCAAGTCAACAAAAATTATACTATCACATAACATATTCCATCGAGAATTCCTCAATGGATCTATACTATAGGGGTATGACACAAGGCTGGAAAGGAAAAACAACCGCTGGTGACTGGGCGGTCATGCTTCCAAAAGCAACAGTATTTGGAACATTGATAGTGAACAACACTAGAGTAAATGTTCATGGTATTGGTTATCATGATCATAATTGGAATGTCACCATATCAGCTGGACTTAACTTCGGATGGATCTGGGGAAAGGCAAATACAAAGACCTATACGCTTACATGGGCGGATATTTTAACAACATGGTTCAAAGGAGATCCATTGCTCGTTGTAAATAAAGAGAACAATGGATACTACCAAATCCCTTTGGAAGATATCACTTTTTCAATAACTGAGATCGCATTCAAAGATGGAATGTTAATACCCTATGGATTTGCACTAACCGGGCGAACTGATAACATTACCGTAGATATGGACATATCAGTTATCGATTCAGATTACACTACGGTATTAGGGATCATAAATTATTGGAGATATCATGTTCATTCAAAAGGAACAATAACCTTCAATGATCATACAGAACAGATAGATGATTATGATATAGCAGAATTTATTAGATTCAGATTTTACTAAAAAGAGCGATCAAATTTGCTACAACCTCATCCGTTTCAACGGTTTACTTAGATGTCTTCTTGCACAAACAGGCACCTCATAGAAGCCTTTAATGATAGATCGAGACTTCTTTTCGAAAATTCCCTGCTTTTCAAATGTTTTACATCTTTTACAAATAAAACCCTGATCTTTACCCTTTGATTTCATATGTCTCCCGCATTGAGGACAGACCGGATTTTCAATCTTTTCAAAGATATCTACCAAATGATGGATCTGTATCTTTTCAATATTTATGGTAAGCGGATGTGACCTAACACCGCCATACACACTGACCTCATCACCTCTCTCCAGTTGCCGGACCATCTTACGGAATTCTTTCGTTGGCTCATATGCAGCACAATCAATCATCCCACTATCATCATGCAATGAAAAAATGACATGACCACCGGGAATTGTAACAGGTTTTTTAGTAACAATGCCCCTAGAAATCACCGATTGAAATGGTTCAATGTTATGGATACTTTTAACCTGAAGATGATCATCAGTTGCTTGATTGCTCATAAATATTAGCCACCCCTCAGCCGTCTCAGATTCTATCAGTTCTGAACAATAAGGTAATACATCATTATCATCTCCACGTATACCAAACAAGACGGGGCATGGTGAATTTGGAGCGATACTAATATGTTGGTTCAACGCATCATAATTATCAAAGGTTGAAGGGCATTGATCATTCATCATTTTCACCGATGATTCATTGATGATTCGTTTTGTCCCCCATCTTTTTTCCAATCGGTATTTGATTATCTCAAACGTCCTATCAAACGTATCATTCCAAGATAGAGCTGCTGATGCGCCGATCAAACCACGCCGGTTCTTATATCCCTTGTACCAAGTATTTAATGTATCAAGCTGTTCGACAATCTCATCGACAGTCACAACTTTCCTAATTGCATTCCAATAAAGTTCGTTTGGTAATTGTTCTTTAGAGATAACAATACCTGGATTTGTATTCTCCTCATCAAAAAGTGCAAATTCCTCAACAAGGTCACAGACAATGCTTTTTACCCTCTCAAAATCTATAGAACCAGAACTAATAACATCCCCCGACATCAGACCTTGATTATCCTTAAAGCCAATCATGCGATCTGAAGAAAAGGCACCCACTCCGATCTGGACTGCAACAGCGCCATTACCACGTGTTTTCCAGGGAATATTAGGATTCAGACGAACAAGTCGAGGAAAACCAATAATGGAAAAACCATTCTTAATCAATCTCTGGATCAAATGGAATGCAACATAGGTAGTACAACCTCCAATGCGAGAATCCGTATCATCGATTCCTATCCACATGCATATCACTTGATATTTTTTTCCAAATTTGTCTTATCCATTCTTATTAGATAAAATCCCTCAATACAACGGCCTCTTAAACAATTTTGTATCATGCCGATAACACCTGTCAAACAAGCCATATAAGTAATCAATCGCAAAGAATATCTTGAGGAACGGGTAAAAATTTCTTTTTAATATCTTCCTTCCCATCTCTCACCCGTCCTCTCCCTCCCTCCCACTTAAATCATTTATCCTCTAACCTTTTTAAAAAGGAGGAGTTAACACATATCAAATAATTAATGGAATTATTTTACAAAATGTTTCTTTAAACATATAAAACGCAAATGATTTTAACAGATACTACAATACTATCCCCATGACAAAAGAATCCATTGTTAAAACGATCAGTGTAACACTCCTCAGTGCATTTCTTTTTATCATGAGCTATCTGTTCTATCTTGCTGAATCAGCGGTCTATATATTCCTTTTATTCATAGGCATCATTCTAGCACTCATCGTTGCTTCAGGATTTCTTCAATCAGAAAAAACAAAATGAGAACAAACTCCCATCCTCTAAGAGATATTCATATAGATACAAAACCATTCTTGAAAGGATATACTTATATAATATGAATTTATCCTTCTATATTAATATATGATTAGAACCGATATCCTACAAACAGTCAGGGACATCCTCAGTAACGCAGGATTCTACGTTTCAGAAGTTTACGATATCAGACCAATAGGATTTGATATCGTCGCTCGAAGAGACAATTCACTCCTGATCATAAAAGTACTTACAAATATTAACTCCTTTTCTGAAGATGTAGCGATTGAACTCAAAAAACTCGCTTATCTTCTCAATGCACATCCACTGCTTATTGGAATAAGAACTGGCAACGGTTATCTGGAAGAAGACGTCGTCTACGACCGATTCGGCATACAAACCATCAACCCTGAAACACTTAAACATCATCTCCTTGAAGGGGCCTCATTACGAGTATATGCAGCGCCAGGGGGATACTACGTCAACCTTGACAAGGAAAAGCTCATTGAACTTCGACAAAAACATCAATACTCATTAGGCTCATTTGCCCGAACAGTTCGAGTCTCAAGACGTATGGTACGGATGTATGAAGAAGGTGTCAATGCACGGGTAGAGGTGGCTCTTCGAATAGAAAACATTTTTGATGACGCGCTCATTTGCCCAATAGATATACTAAACGATAAAACCAATCAAACAACCTCAGAGAAAAGCTCATCGCTTGTAGTTCAACAAAGCATGGAAAAACTCCAAGAAGAAATCTTTACACTCTTAAGACAAATAGGATACCAGATCATACCCCTTGGCCGATGCCCATTTGAAGCAGTAAGTAAAGAACGTGAAAAGATACTTCTCACCTGTGTGCAACCATATGATAAAAAACTTGTTCGAAAGGCTCAGGTCATTAAAAGCATCTCATCCATCACCGAAAAACAAGCCGTCCTCTTTACAGATAAAAAAGGAAACCATGATAGCATTCAAGGAACACCACTAATAATAAAAAGAGAACTCAGAAAGATCAAAGACCCTGAGGACATCATGGAACTAATCCTTGAACGAATGTGTTCATAATCATCCAAAAACATACCAAACTTTTATAAATAGGGTTGTCATTCCCGAGAACTACATTTCCATTCTCCTATGGAGATGAAAACAGTATAAAAACAGATGCAGGCTGATACTTATGGCAGACAAGAAGATCGTTGAAGCAGTAGACAAAGTAAAACAAGCTTCGCAAGAATTAGATCGACATTTCAAACAGACCATAGACATAGTCATAAATCTAAAAAACATCGATCTAAACATCCCTAAGAACCGTGTTGAAGAAGACATAGAACTTCCAAAAGGACGTGGGTCTGAAGCAAAAATAGCATTGTTTGCCAGTGGGGAACTTGCATTAAAATCACAAAATGTTGTTGATTTCATCATTAAACCAGAAGAAATTGAGGAACTCGCATCAAATAAGAAACAATTCAAAAAAGTTGCTGATTCCTACGACTTTTTCATCGCAGAAGCACCATTAATGCCTACCATCGGTAAAACACTTGGTACGGTTCTTGGTCCACGAGGAAAAATGCCACGTCCAGTCCCACCAGCAGCAGATATATCAAACATGGTATCAACATTACGAAACACAGTTAAGGTACGATCAAAGACGAACACAACATTTCACAGCATCGTAGGCAACCAGGATATGGCCAGTGAAGATATCGCATCTAACATCGAAGCAATCATCAAACGATTAGACGGCATTCTAGAAAGAGGCCACATGAACATCCGGTCCATATACATTAAAACGACCATGGGGCCTGCTGAGAAAATAGTGTAAGGTGAACAGATCATGGCTCACGTCGCAAAATGGAAACACCAAGAACTTGAAGAGCTCACCTCTATCGTAACAGACCATAAAATAATCGGTATTGCAGAGATAGGAAGTATCCCAGCACCACAAATGCAACATATGAGGGAGAATCTTCGAGAAAAAATGGTCATCCGATCCTCAAAGAACACATTGATATTCCGAGCATTGGACAATGCAACTGGGACTCACAAACAGATCGATGATCTCAAAAACCTTGTCCAAGGTCAAACAGCATTGATTGCAACGAACATAAATCCTTTTAAATTATATAATCAACTTAAAGCAACTCGAACGAAAGCTCCAGCAAAAGGTGGAGAAACTGCAACAGAGGATATCCTTGTTAAAGCAGGTGACACACCCTTCAAACCTGGACCGATCGTTGGAGAGCTTCAAAAGGTCGGCATTCCCGCAGCAATAGAAGGCGGAAAGGTCGTCATAAAAAAAGATAAGGTCATTGTGAAACAGGGTGAGAAGATACCAAAGGATGTGGCACAGATGCTTGCCCGTCTTGAGATATTTCCCCTTGAGATCGGTATCACCATGCATGGAGCATATGAAGAAGGTTTCATCTTCAAAGCAGATGTTCTTGATATCGACATTGATGAATACATGGCCAGAATGCATAAAGCAATATCAGACTCCTATGCAGTAGCGTTGGAAACCGCATGGGCTACAAAACAAACGATCAAGCCACTAATAATGAAGGCACAACGATCTGCCTTTGCCCTAGCAATGGAGCAAGGCCTAATTACAAAAGATACCGCTCCATTCATACTGGGGAAAGCACATCGGTCCATGATGTCGATTGCTAAGAAAGTGAAAGATGACGGACTCGATGATGATTTAAAGAAAATGATGACATAAAGGAAGAAGGAGGCAAAAGATAAAATGGAATATATATACAGTGCGATGCTTCTTCATTCAGCAGGAAAAGAGATTAACGAGGCAAACCTCAAGAAGGTTCTCGAAGCTGCCGGTGTTAAAGCTGATGATGCCCGAATTAAGGCATTAACTGCTTCCCTTGAAGGCGTTGATATCGAGGAAGCCATTAAATCAGCTGCAGCTGCACCAGTAGCTGCTGCTCCAGCGGCATCCGGTGGAGCTTCTTCCGAAGAAGGAAAGAAGAAAGAAGAAAAGAAAGAGGAAGAAGAGGAAGAGGTTTCTGAAGAAGAAGCCGCTGCAGGACTTGGCGCATTATTCGGATAAGAACAACTGAATAATCGACGCTTTCGAAGAAATAGCATTAGTCTTCAAAAGAATGGCTAATCGCTATCTTTTATTCTATTTTTTTAACCGTTTATCTCTTTTTATGAAAACTCCTCTATCAAGAACATGAGTAAGGACCTTAGATGTATTTTGTTGTTCTCCTTGATATATCCCATATCCAAGGTTTTCATCAAAAGTGTTCTGAACAAGTTTTATTGAGCCTTTTAACCTAGACCCATCTACCTTAGTGATCTGTCGTTTTCGTATATCTTTACCATAGAGAAAATCAAGTTCACCAAACTCATTGACAAAAACCTTTTCCTCTGAACATTTTGAAATAAGATCCAAAAGATTGAATGATGGGATAAATCTCTTATGTTCCTCTTTTCCTAGATACAAACCAAAAAGAGTTGGGTCCTCTGACAGACAATGTTGTGATAATTGTTCATCTTTCAAAAAGAACATATCATTGATCTTGATATATTCGATTGATCTATCTGTGAATTGAGCAACAAATTCGTTTAACATAATCGTAACCTTGCAACAAAGAATCCAATGGTCCTTGTTTTTGATGGCCAGAACCTTCGACAATGGCTCATGGACCTATCAAAACTCATGCCGATAGCATTTTGTAGACCATGATCTCCGATCATATTTATCTTTTCAAGCTTGACATTGAAGTTATCAAGAGCATATTGAATGATGCATTCATCCTCCTCAGGTTCAAGGGAGCAGGTACTATAAAGAAGAACACCATTCTCATCAAGAAGGGAGATAAGATGCGATATCAATTGTTTTTGAATATCTGATCGTTCTTGTATCCGTTTTAAAGTATTCTTTTGAAGCCAACCCTTTTCAAGCATATAATTCCCAGAGCAGGGTGCATCAAGGAGAATATATGGAAATTTTTTCTTTACTCTCATAACATCTATATTATATGATATGCAGTTAGAGATTCCTAATCGCTCAAGATTATATGCAAGTTTTTTAAAACGCTCATTATCGATCTCAGTTGCAACAACAACCTTGGCGACTGATGCAAGCTGGATCGTCTTTCCACCCGGTGCCGCACATGCGTCAAGAACGATATCATCCTTAGGATCAAGGATATAGGCGGGAACTTGTGACGCTGCATCCTGAATGTAGAACAATCCAAGAAGATATTCAGGTGTACTTACCAAATTGTGTTTCGATCTAACAACATAGAAACCATTATCAACAAAAGGGATTTTTTTTAGTACAAAACCACGTTTTTCCAAACGCTGCTGTAACCTATTACATGAGATCTTTATGGTGTTAACTCTTATTGATCTCTGTAAGTGGAACCTTTTGATCTCTCCACCAAATTCCCTGTACCTCTGTTCGAAAAGATCCATTCTATAACAAAAAATGAATACATTTACGCTATTTTAAAACATGTATCACTAAACCCAGTCATTGATCACCATTACCACTATACATTACCTGCCCCATCCGGATAACCACCGACACGAAGACTTGGATCTCCTAACAACTCATATTCCTCAATGGTAAACACATCAAAACCAACATTGTTGATATAATCAAATTGGGATCTCGTAAGCATCTCACCAGCAGTGACACCTTCCTCATAAGCTTTGAAGAAATGAACATCAAGATATCCAGCACCAGCATACACACCATCTTTATCAACAAAGGTATATGCCGGACGTGTCGCACCAACAGCAGCAATACCACCACCCCTTTCATGTTTGATAAACGACCATGCAAACGGTGAGAAATACTCATCAGGTGTATATCTACCCAGAAGAAGGTTTACAATTCTTGCTTTTAACCCATAATATCCGATAAGATCAGAGATATTAAAATCAAACTTTGCAGTAAGACATGCATCAAAGAACACAATTGGTAATCTATGCTCGTTATCAATACCTTTGATAAAAGGTGAATAATAGATTATCAGATTACCATCGATGATCGCATTTGGGCGATAAGTGCCCCAACCATGTTCAAACCCGTGACCTGCATAACTGACAAAACCAGCACCTTCAGATATTGCATCGTTAAATTTTTTCGCATTTAGATTCTTCTCGGAAGCCCAGAGAAAAACCTTTTCAAAACCTGGTAATTGTTGACCCACCTTGACATTTGTTATCTCGCCCTCAAAGACGTTGAACGGTGAACCCTTGGTCAAAGGGAATGTATCCCCTCCAGCTAATATGATCTTCTGGAACCATATCTGATCATAGGTCACCTGTTCATAGGTGATTATCTTATTGATCATTGTGATAAGCTCATCATTAGTGGAACAGGGAATTCTTCCAATATGAACATCAGCATATAGATCAACCTTATCGATGAGATCCTCTGCAAATGGTGGGAAATTTTCCATTGTGACCTCACCAAAGATATTGTTATTATTGCTATCCCATGTACAGAAAGCACCGGTTGCATCATAAAGATCTGCATAATACAGATCGGACAAAAGTCCATTCCCATGATAGCCCTCCCATGGATAGGCATCAGCGGAACGTATAGGCAATTGTTTGATATCTCCAACGAGAAGGACATATGTCGTCTGATAGTTTTCCACAGCATATTTGATGAAATATTTTATCTTTTCAGCAGGATCACGGCCAGAATACTGATTATATATCTCATTTGTTGATTTTATAATGGTTGAAAGACCACAAAGTTCCTTATGGTCCTGAAGAACTGAAAGATCATTGATATATTGACTTGGCGTGATGATAACAAGATCATAGACCTCATCATTACTGACCGATACAATTTCCTGGTCATTTGGTTGAACGCTTATAACAAGATCAAATTCTGAAGCAGTGGTAAGGAGGTTACTTGCAGGGCTATAACGGTAAGGATATATCTGAACAGTAACAATGGTCACATGGGAATTATCCTTATCCAGTCCTCCACCAACACGAACATCATACCAAGTTTCAGGATATGGATCAGTAGAAGCATATATCTCAGGATTTTTCGATGTCAACCCTAAGGTCTTATCGCCATTGATCGATTGGAACGCTGGAACGGATTCCACCGGACTAGAAATAGTAACCTCTGTGATTGATGTTGGATCACACGTTATATCATTGATGGCAGTACCAAGCGGGAACGTATAGACCTCAGTGATCATAGGTATCTTTGGATTACCCGGGATAAGTAACCAGGATTCAACCTCTGAGAACGCAACCGATATCTTATTGTTATTTTCCAAAATTCGAGGTGTTGGTACATCAATATGATCTTTGATTATCTCAACGTTTTCAATGGATTGGGTGGTAGATATGAACTGCTGGGCTGAAGCACCCAATGCAGATGATATGATAAAAAGACACAGGCCATATGCTATTATCTGATGAAGAACTGACTGTTTCATATTTTATTTGTCCCCTTGATCGAAGCTTTATAGATTATTAAAGATAAGGTATATATTTAAATATTTTCATAATTTAATGAATCAGGAACATGTAATTTGGATATATTATGATACCTGGAAGTGATTCCTCTTTGAACAAACCAATATCGTCTTTTATCCCATATACACCAACGGTTATGATAAACAATCCCTGGGTGCAAACCCTTGGACCGATCTTAAACTCCCATACATCAATAATTTCTTTTGAAAAATTCCAAGATAAAGGATCCATATAAAATTCTTTTTTTGAACTCACATAGGAATCCCGTACAATATGTTTCAATTCAATGGAAATTGTCACATTAACGGAATCAACTTCAAATCTATTATTCACAACCTTGATTGTTAATCTAGATGGTGATGAATGATAACTGCCGGTCATAACAATATCTATATCGTCTGTACGTTTTGAAGGGTTGATAGTAGCGATTTCGAAAATTGTTCCTAAGGCAAGCCTTGTTACCTTTGATACATAGGAGATATTGATATATTCAATGGTATCCTCTGAAGTATGATAAACGGGATTTAATGCATCCTCAACAAGATTGCTTCCAGAATATCCATATTCTACAAACGCTCGATGATCACTTGAGCCATCAAAGGGTAATCTTACCACCTCTAATCCTATGTATTGTTCATATCTTTCTGAAATATCCCTACTGATATAACTCATCCATGCTGATTGCATATTTGCATGATGACGTATCCTACTTCCCTCTTCGTTAGTCTCTGCATATCCAATCTTATCAAGAGAAAGAACGCCAATTATCTTTTCATTGTCCTCAAATGATCTTTTTGCATAAGCCTTACTCCCAAGTACGCCATTCTCCTCACCAGTAAAAATAATGAATTTGATCGTTGCATTAAATGTATAAGGTTGTAATAACTCTGCAATCATCAGAAGCGAAGAAATACCAGATCCATCATCATCAGCACCTGGTGAAACCTCTACAGTATCCGCATGGGCGGTTACAATAAGCGTGTTATCTGTTCTCCCAGATAATGTTGCAACAATGTTATTTCCCTGTAACATGTCCGTTTCCCAAGGATCATATGAGACGGGTATATTCATTGATAGAAATAAATCATAAATATAGGTTGTGACCTCATCTAAAGTATCGGAACCGGTTGGATGAGGACCAAAAGCAGATATTCTTTCAATATATTCATACAATCTTGACTCATTTACTCTTGAAAATAATTCTGGAATCATATCATTTGAATGGGTTAAACTGTACGTTGAATTATTGTAATGATTAAACACTGATTTTTCTAAATTTTTAGAATATACTCCCGGCGTCAATACTAATAGAGTAACGATCAATACCAGAAACGTAAGGAGAAAAGTATTATCTTTCATATAGGTCAACAATATAAAATTAACTATTCTATATAAAATTATGTAAAAAAATGCTTTTTCAAACATCCTTTCAATGAAAACCAAATAATTTTAAAAGAAAATAACAAGAGAATAGATCTGAAAAGATCAAATCATACTCTCTTAGCAGGAGGCAGTTTTCTTTTGACGGGCTAAAAACCGGGCACGTTGAGCAACAATGTTAATCTTTGCAATTGCCTGGATCTCAAGAGCTTCCTGTTTACTTGATACTTGTCCAACGATCACCATCATAGATATCAGTACATATGTTTCAAATCAACCTTATTAACCATTTATTGTACAAGTCATACCCACCTATGTGAACATCTCTAGCCCAAAAAAGACATCACATCCAAGCATCAAGACCAGTCTGCTCGGTCTTCTGCAACTGAGAAAGCCCAAAAGCACCCTGAATATAATTCTCGATCATCTGCTTATACCAATCAAGATCTATCTCCTGATCATCACGGATCTTATCAACCGGGAACATAAAATCAATAGGTTTCACACCACTCTTCGATGGATTCGTGATACCCGGTAAGGGTCTCTTAGTAACAACAAAACGAAACTTAGCACTTGTCCGAAGCGGCTCACCAAGCACTTTTTCCAATGCAGCAGCCCGTTTCCCGAACGTAGACATCGAACCATCCTGATTCCTTTTATATCGATTCGCTGGCTTAACCTGCTGGATCAATGTCAGATCCTCAATATCGACCTTGGAAAGATCCAATTTGGAAACAACATCAGAAGTGATCCTCATGATACTCTCCTTAACATCAGATCGAGCCATATCCTCCTCAGTCCACTCAGGATTTTCCTTAAGAACCCTGATCATAATCTCCTTAAGAGCCTTACGAGCAATATTGGCCTTATCAGAACCCTTAAAGTTATTTCCCTTCGTTATCATCTCAATTGAACCTTGTTTCTCATCAAAAATTAGATAATTCTTATGTTTCACAAAGATCATCGCATCATGAAACTCAGGTTCCAACTCGAAATCAGCATAGGATAACTCCTTTTGCCATCTTATATTACATGCATCGATTGCGGATACGGCATCCTCCGGGGATGTTAACCATTTCGAAGAAGGAGTATCAAAGGTTACACCTAATGCTTTGGAAAATTTAGGTATCGTTTTCACAGAATTTGAACAACCCATATAGAGACCATCTGTATCACCATATACCACCCTGATATCTTTCTTCTCTAAGAAATCGAGGGTATCTGCTAATATAAT
>Ga0180433_10005593_pt1 | contig 16878 bp, 14 predicted proteins | sample SS_ome_8_FD_132980 | JGI IMG/M metagenome (GOLD analysis project Ga0180433, IMG submission 132980) | Hypersaline lake sediment archaeal communities from the Salton Sea, California, USA - SS_1_D_1 metaG | ecosystem: Environmental > Aquatic > Non-marine Saline and Alkaline > Hypersaline >... | reverse complement strand
ATGAAGATATATCTGGAATCAACAAAACATAATGACCCAAAAAAAGATCATTATCGCGCTTATAGAACAATGATGAATCAAACAAGAAGAAAATTGTTGAAATATATTGGTAATAATGTAAGAACCTTTGAACAACTTAAAACTGAATTTCAAGAAGAAGAACAAATTACCTATCATTTAAATATGTTAGAACAATTGTTTTATGTTATGAAAACAAAGACTGGTTGGAAAGTGACACCTAGGGGCTTAGGATTCTTATATAACGCAATGCTAGAAGATAACACCTAAATTATAATATAATAGAAAAAGACTAAAAATAATGTTAAGTATTAAATCTTAGTTTTTATAACTTTGATTCGTTTAAAGCACTTCTCTAATTTTTTAAATTAAAAATTCTGCCTTTCTTTCAATTTCTTCTTCACTACTTGATTATTTTTGTAGTTTTTCTGATGTCACTCTCTCCACTGGAGTATATTTTTTTTTATATCCATAGTATATTCATTTACATTATTTTCTCTCAAAACTAAAGAAATGTTTTTTAAAATTTAGTTTTATAAGCTAAAAATGAATCAGCAGAACTAAATATTATCTATAGGTCATAAATAATGGTTTAAAGCATTCCTTCTACGAAAATTATAAACTATGTAGAGAACTTTTTTTTATCAGTTCTTCTTCTCCACTCTTAATTATGGTTATTTCTAATAAGCAAATGAATACTGAATTATTTCAAATCGTCGATGTTGAGTTTCAACTTGGAGAGACTAATATTCTAAACGGAATTAATGTTATGATCAACCTAAATGGTATTACGGGTATTATTGGGCCCTCTGGTGCTGGAAAAAGTACTTTTCTGCGCTTATTAAATAAACTAATCTCTCCTATTAAGGGAAATATCTATTATAAATCTCAAGACACAAAAAAAATGTCCTCTCAACAAATTCGTAAAGAAATTGGACTTGTTCAACAAAGACCATACCTATTTAATGGTACGGTAAAAGATAATCTACTTTATGGTCCTAAGTTATGGAATATTGAATACTCAGATGAAGAATTAGTTCAATTGCTCCAAAAAGTCGCTTTAGAAAGGGAATTTCTCGAAAAACAAGTAGAGGGCTTATCGGGTGGAGAACAGCAACGAGTGAGTTTAGCTCGAAGTTTAGCGAATAAACCTAGCGTACTTCTTCTTGATGAACCAACAAGTTCTCTCGATATTAATTCAGAAGAGATTATTGAAGGCTTACTCAAACAATTGAATCAAGAAGGAATTAAAATTGTTATAGTTACGCATTCTTTAGAGCAAACTGAGAGATTAACAGACTCACTTTTGTTTTTCCGTCAAGGAAAATTAATTGAAAAGATTCTAACAGAAAAATTTTTCTCGAAATATGATAGCAATGAAATTCGCCTATTTTTTAAAGAAAGATAATCGGAGGATGAAAAATGACAAATCTAATGGATATTCTTAATGAAATTGTATTTACTTTAACAGATCCTAATATTTGGATTCGACTTGCTCTTGCTAGTATACTACTAGTAATTTTAGTTATATTCTCCCTCTGGCAAAATACTAAACTAGAAAAAAAGATTGTTTGGAGTTTTTTCCGCGGTTTAATTCAAATAATGCTTTTAGGTTCCATTTTACTCCTTATCTTTGGAATCGATGAGCTCTGGTTATTATATATTATCCTTCTATTTATGTGCTTCTTTGCGGCTTATACTAATTGGCGATCTTACCCATATCCAAAAATTTTCAGGTATAACTTTATTGCGATAGTGATGAGTGTCATGATAATAATGACGTTCGCTCTTCTTTCAAGGTTAATCCCCAATTTCGATGGTATTATATATCAACCTACCGAATCTGAAGGGGCATCACTTGGAAGTTTTGTTATACCTGTAGGCAGCATGGTCATTTTTTTTGCGATGCGAGAATCCGGTGTTGCCCTTGAAAGGTTAAAATCCGACCTTTTGAAATCTAAAGGGGAGATTGAGGCCGCTCTGGCTTTAGGAGCAACTCCAAATAGAGCAATTCGGATTCTGTTGCGTGATTCCTTCCGAGCCAGTCTTGTCCCTACTATCAATCGAGTAGCAGTACTAGGGATAGTGACCATACCAGGATTAATGTCAGGGATGATTATTGGTGGAGCCTCTCCTATAGAGGCAGCTATATATCAAATTGTCGTATTTATGATGTTATTAACAGCTGCATTTTTTACAAGCATTGTCACGAATTATCTCTTTACTAAACAATTCTTTACGAGTGAAGATCAAATAAATCTCGAATTTTATAATATTATTAGTAAGAAAAAAAAGACCAAAAAGAAATAGATTTTATTTTTTAATCTTTTCTTACCTTTTACTTATTCTTGGTATAAGTTTAAATAGATTTCGATGGTCAACAAACAAAAGCAAAGAAAGATTTTATACTATCAATGAATGAAAATGCAGAAGTCACTCTCAACCTTATTGCTGAAAAAGCGGACTTAGCCGAAGGAGCAGAGGGAATTCGGTCAATACTGCTTTATATGTATCGATTTCCTATACTGAAAAATAAAAAATTAGCTCAGAAAACAGGAATAGCAATTCCTGCATTGGCAGCAGTAAGATCAGAATTAGTGAAGGCCGGAATTATTGAAAAAAGGAATAGACTTGGAGAGAAGGGAACAGAGTGGGTAAAAAAAAAATTACATCTGAAATTTAATTTCGATCCCCTTCCAAACGATTTTATTATTGACTTTGAGAAACTCCCCAAATGTTTGGAATTTTTAAAAAATAGTACTAATTATCTTAAAGGAAGGCCTGATCCGAATTATTCCTATGATCAAGCTCATGCAACTATTCCTACTGTAGTTGAAAGAACGCTCTATCTTATAAAAAAAGGGGATATTGAAGGAAGAAAGATAATTTTTTTAGGTGATGATGATGCTACTTCCATTCTGGTAGGTTTAACTGAACTTGCGGATCGTATAACTGTTATTGATATCGATGAAAAGGTTTTAGATTATCTTTCAGATGTTGCAAAGCTTAATTCGATTAAAAACATTGATTTTCTTTATTATGATTTACGAGATCCTCCTCCCTCTAAATACCTTAATACTTATGATGTTGCTATTATGGATCCTCCTTATACCAACCAAGGACTTCGTCTCTTCTTAAAAAGGGCAAAGCAAGTTCTAAGAACTTCAATTCAAATAAATAATAATTATTACACTTTAATAGGCAAGAAATGTGTTCTCTGTTTTAGTCGCAAACCGCCAAAAGAAATGCAAAAAATTCAAATGTCAATATTAGATCATGGATTTGTAATCAAAGAGATGGTCCCTGATTTCAACCGCTATGAAGGAGCAAGTATTTTAGGGCAATTTAGTGACCTATATTATCTCAATTTGAGTGAAATTCATGAAGATGAAGGACAATTACACTTAAAATACCCCGAAATTTACACAGCTCAACTAAAGCGAGGGGTTGATATTCCATTTCGCCCAATAGGCCATCATTTTGTGGGAGAATTACGATTTAAAAACCAGCAAATTTTAATGAAAAATGAAGAAATCCACCACATCTTTCTTGAATCGTTATTTTCAACTGGGATAATAGTTCATGACGTATTTAAATATACTTTCCATCCTTATGGATATACTGCCATAGCAATTCTAAAATCTAGTCATGCTGCCATCCATACGTGGCCAGAGCATGGCTATATTAGCGTAGATATCTTTGTATGTGATGAATATTTAAAAGGACTCAATGTTATGAAAATTTTAAAAGAAAAATTTCAGCCAGAAGAATCAGAGTTTTACTATTTAGAGCGAGGAAAAGATACTCAGAATAAAGGATCTCGTAATAGGTTAAAAAGGATTAATTTAAACTAAACCTACCCATTTAGATAAATAATAAGAAATTTAATAATTATTTTCTAGCAATAATCCAGTATTGATATTCTCCGCCTCTTTGTAATACTCCCTCAAAGAGAATTGAAAAACCAGACTCATTAATAAATTTTAAGGTTTTTTCTGGATTATTATTGCTCCAAAACATTGGAACTCCAAAAAAGCTACTTATGCCCTCAGATTCTGATATACCCGTGTTAATAAGTAATATACCTCCTGATTTCAAGATTCGAAAAAAATTTTGAAAAATTTGCTTATGCTCTTGCTTAGGAACATGAAACAGGGCATACACAGATATTATTCCATCGAAGGTATTATCATCAAAATCAAGTTGTGTCATATCTTTCTGAATAAATTCAGCATCTGGTACATTCTTTCTTGCCATTTTAAGCATCGTTTCTGAGATGTCTATACCAGTTAACTTTAATCCTTTATTCACCAAATATTTAGCAGTGGGTATTCCCGCACCGCAACCTACATCTAAGACTTTACCGCCTTTAGGAACAAGATTAGTAAATTCATCTAACTCGCTATTAAATTTATTTAGATCTCTGTGTGTGTAATAATCGTTTGCAATTGTATTATATCCCTTCATAACCATTTCTTTCTCATACATTTTCATCCCTAATATAAAAATAAAAAGACCTAATATGTAAGTTCGTTTTATAATTTATTGAAAAATCAACTTCGAGAGCTTTATAATAATAAAGAAAGCCAATTTGTATTAATAAAAAATAATAAAAATCAGTTTAATCATAAAATATCCAAATTTCGATAGTAAAATGAATTTAGTCGGTTATTTATTCAGTTTCGTGTTAGTGCTACAAATTAAAATTGGACCCTATAATTATTAAATAACTCAAATATAGTATATATAGTAACACTGAAGGATTCCAAAACTTGAGCTTAACATTGGATTTCGCCCTCTATTATGCGCTTATAATAGCGTATAATTCTCTCTATCCCTTATAAAAATTAGCTCAAATCACGGAGCCTTTCACCTTTTCCTTTTTAATTAATCTCTAAATCCAATCTTTAATTCATTGTTATGATTTCGAATTTCATAAGAAAATAGCCTTTTAATTTGGCAATTTTTTCATCTTAGTTCCTTAATTCCAAGTAAGAATAAAAAAAACCCATTTAAGTAAAAATATTTAAATTTTATCTTTAAAAATTAATACACTATATGAAAAGAAAATGCACAAAGTGTGGGATGATTCGCTCGATAAAAGATCTTGTGAAAATTGATGAAGATCATTTTATTTGCTTCGCTTGTTGGAATGACTATTTAAAAACCAGGAAGAATATAAATTAGTTTTTTTCTATTTATAAGAAATTAAGTAGGTATATTCAGTCAAATCAAATTTCTTTATTTTTATATCTAAATCTAATGTATCATTTTGAATGAGAGGCATTTTGACAACAAATTTAAAATCTTCTAAATATAAATTATTATAGAATCTATTTTTGTATTTATCCCAATCAATAAACATACTAACTGCCATCTCTTCTTCTTTCATTGCTGGTAATAATTCCATAAATCCTCTCCTATAAAAAATAAAAAACTTATTGAATATAATCTATAAACCAAAAAATCTCTGAAATCTATGGACGTTAACTTCAAATAATAAAGCTCCTATAAGAAAACGGTATTTATGAGTGTTCTTCCGTACTTTTCGCAACCAATATACTACTATAGAACGACATATTTATATGTTTCGATATCTCTTTATAAGGAATGAAAAATGTGATGACTTTTTCTATCAGCTTTAAATCATGGCTCACACTTAATCTATTCGTTAATATTGTATAAATCAATTTTAAAAGACTATTCCAAACTTTAATTAGGTTTTAAATTCATCTTTCATCATATATCTTAAATATTAAACAACAACTTTGAAAATAATTTTAAAATTTTTCAATGAATTATGGTTTTTTTGGTAAAGTTCTGTGGATAGATTTATCAACAGAAACATTTCGAGAACAAAATATCCCAGAAATTATCTATAGGTCATATATTGGGGGTTATGGATTAGGTTGTGAATTACTGTACCGGAATATGCCAGCTGATACTTCTCCATTCGATGAGAATTCGATATTAGGATTTTTTCCTGGACTTCTTACGGGTACCGTAGCTCCTCTAACGGGAAGATATATGGTGGTTGGAAAATCACCCTTGACTAATACATGGGGTGATGCTAATGCGGGTGGAACTTTTGGACCTGCTATTAAAAGATGTGGTTATGACGGTCTATTAATTAAGGGTATATCGAATTCACCTAAAATTATCGTACTTAAGGGTTCAAAACCGCAATTTTTAGATGGCAACAAATATTGGGGTGAAGATGTTATTACCACTCAAAAATTAATTAAAGAGGAATTTGGACCGGGAATTCATATAGCCTCAATTGGCACAGCAGGAGAAAAATTATCTAAAATATCGGGTATTGCAAATGATAATGGTCGAATTGCGGCACGATCAGGTTTAGGGGCTATTATGGGATCAAAAAACTTGAAATGTCTTATATTAGACGGAAAAAAGAAAGTTCCGATCTATGACAAATCAAATTTTATGGATCTTGTAAAAATATACAATAAGAATGCCATTCCTAAAGATCCCGGTCTTACTATGAAATATGTTTTGTATCAATTACCCAATATGGCAAAAATATTGAGAAAACTCAAGATCGGAATGTCTGGACCCGCCAATATTATTAGATCGGTCTATCGGCATCTTGGAACGATAGCAGGCAATACAATCGCGGCAGAAAATGGGGATACTCCGATAAAAAATTGGAATGGAATTGGGATGTACGATTTTCCATTTGAAAAATCGATTAAACTTTCGTCTACAAATATTATTAACTATAAAGTAAGAGATTATGGATGTTATAGTTGTCCTATTCAATGTGGAGCCCTATTAAAAGTACCAGAGTTGGACATCGAAGAAATGCATCAACCAGAATATGAAACATGCGCAGCGTTCGGTCCATTTTTACTTAATGATGATCTATTATCAATTTTAAAAATAAATGATCTTTGCAATCGTGCTGCCATAGATACAATTTCTACAGGAGCAACCATCGGATTTGCGATTGAATGTTTTGAAAAGGGGATATTAACGAAGAAAGATACGGATGGTTTAGAATTGAATTGGGGAAACGCAGAATCAATTATCTCTTTAACGAAAAAAATAATTAATAGAGAAGGAATTGGCGACCTATTAGCCGATGGTTCTAAATCAGCTTCTGAAAAAATTGGTTCGGGAAGCGTTAAATATGCTATTACTTCTTTAGGCTCTGAAATTCCGATGCACAATCCTCGGGCAATTGAATCCTTAGCGTTTTCATATGCTTATGATCCTACTCCTGGTCGCCATACTACTGCAAGTATTGATTTCTTCGATATTGGCAATATGAATACCTTTATTAAACAACTTAAATTCCCTTTTGGGTGGAAACGGAGTTCAAAAAGAAAGCAAAAAGCCCAGAAAAAGGTAACAGCGATTCACCAAGTTATTAGCTGTTTGGGACTCTGCATGTTTTCATCCCAATTTGGCAGATATCCTCTTATAGATTTAATTAATTCATTAACAGGCTGGAATTCTGATATAAGTGAGTTAGAGACTGCCGGAATAAGAATTCAAACGCTTAGGCAAGCCTTCAATATTAGAGAAGGGATAAAAATACACACAAATGAATTAAATGGAAGAGTGATTGGAAATCCACCAGATACTAAAGGACCAAACAAAGGGGTTACTATTGAATATAAAAATTTCTATAAGCTTTATTGTCAAGAAATGGGGTGGAACCCTGAGAATGGATATCCATTGAAAAAAACTTTAGAAAAACTTGATATGAACTATGTTGTGGAGGATTTATATTAAAATTAATAATTTAAAAGTAATAAAAAATACATTTTAACGATATGAAACTCAAAGATAAAATTAAGCAAGATTTATTACCCAAAGGGACTAAACTTAGGAATAAATATCCCCCAATATCAGAATTAACTAATGGTAAGTTAGTTGTTCAGAAAATCAAAAGCATTTTCCAATTAAAAGAAGAATTTACAAATTATTATCTTCTTCTTACAAAATCTATTAGTGAGCGGAAAGAGAAAAGATATTACCTTGCACTTATTATAGCTTCTCAAAGTTCAGATTTATTGGCTAAAATCGCCAAAAATGTAATCGTAGATGAAACAAAGATACATTTAATTCAATTTTCATTCCACCCAAAACACTTTCGGGTGAATTTAACCTTATTAAGAGAATTGGATGAATTTACAGACTTTGAAAAATTAAGATCTAAACTAAATTCATTAAGAACACAATTCCTTACAAAATTAAACTCTATTATAGATTAATATAAAAAGTATGATTGAAGTAATTTAATGTATATCTATTAAATTTTAAATATATTATAAAAAAGAGTAAATAAAAGATTTAAATGCCGATTCGTGAAGATCCAATTAAAATTATTGCAACTTTAGGACCTGTTTCAGATTCGAAATCAGTCCTTAGGAAGTTAATTGATACGGGAGTAAACGTGTTTAGATTAAACTTCTCACATGGGACTCATGAAGAAAAAAGGGAATTAGTTGAAAAAATCCGTGAAACTGATAACTATATAAGCATATTGGCTGATATTCAAGGCCCAAAAATAAGAGTTGGTAAATTTAGGGATGATCAAGCATATATATTAAACGTTGGACAAACTGTAGAAGTATATGAACATGAAATTGAGGGTGGAGGGGATGATGAAAAATTTGCCATCCCCTTACCGGGTTTTGTGAAATCTATGAAGAGAGGTGATTTTTTTTATGTAAATGATGGAATTATAAAAGTAAAAGTAAAAAGTCGAGAAAAAGATCATCTGATTGGAGAAGTAATTGCCGGAGGTTTAATTAGTAATAATAAAGGAGTAAACATTCCCTCGGGAGATTTAGAACAGAAAGTGCCTACAGAAAAAGATATCAAAGACTTGGAATTCATCGCAGATCTTGATCCTGAGTTTGTTGCGATATCATTCGTTTCGAGTGGTGCAGATATCCTAACTGTTAAAAAACTTTTAGAGAATTATGGTAATAGCGAAATTAAACTAATTGCTAAAATTGAACGACCTCTTGCTCTTGATAATTTTGATCAAATTCTTGAAGTTTCAGATGGAATTATGATTGCCAGAGGGGATCTTGGCGTTGAAATATCTCCTGATCAAGTACCCATAAAACAAAAAGAACTTATCCGTAAATGTAACAAAGAAGGAAAACCCGTGATTGTAGCAACCCAAATGTTAGAATCTATGACCAATACTCCTGTACCTACAAGAGCAGAAGCAAATGACATATTTAATGCTGTTATCGAAGGAACTGATTCGGTTATGCTCTCAGCTGAAACGGCAGTTGGGAAATATCCAATCAATTCTGTGGTTTATATGAACAAGATTGCATTGACTGCTAGTCAGAATGCACCACTACGCCATCCTGATGATTATGATTCAGATAGACTAACTCATACTCAAACTTTAGGGCACGCAATTCATTCCCTCGCAAAAGAGATGGAAGACTTGAACTTTCATGGGAAGATTCTTGTTATTACAAGAAGAGGGTATGGAGCAAGAATGATCTCTAAATTTCGTCCACCTTTACCAATAATCGCTATGACACCATTTAAAAGAACCGCTCGTGAGCTACAGTTAATTTGGGGTGTCCAACCAATTCATATAGAGAATATTGATTTTTTTGAACTAGATGCAGAAAGTTTAATTGAACAATCCGTTAAATATGGTGTAGAAACTGGATATCTCGATGAAAACGAACATGTTATAATCCTATTAGTTTCAAGAAAGTTCCAAAAGAGAGGAAATCTTGTAGGATTATATTATGTAGGTGAGATTTTATCACCCGATGAGAATTAAACAATAATAGGCAAAAATTGTTCATCTCATAATAATTCTCTCGTTATTTATGCAATTATAATTAATTTTAAATTTCACCCAAAAAATAATTAATATAACAGATATTCATAATTGTATTTATTATGAAATTTCTAATCGAATTTAACTAAGGATTGAGGTAAATTTTATATGAGTAAAGAATGGCAACATGCTTCTTTAGTGTCGAAAATTGGAAAATGGGCTTGGATAATAGGACTTCTAAATGGAGTTTTAAGCATAATTTTTGGGTTTGTAGGAGTTGGAACATACCTTTATTGGAGTTCGATCCTCACATACTTTTATTTTCCTGCCTATGATATTTGGCTTATTATTGGAGGCATTATATTAATCTTATTAAATTTTGCCATAATAAGGCCAAAATTCTCAAATAAATGCACTGAAATGGATTGGGATGCTCTTTATGAATGGTATCTGCCTTTAGGATCTTTTAAACTTCCATGGATGTTAATCTGGGGAGTAATTTTCGAAGCAGTTGGTTGGTACGGCTGGGGTGGTTTAGCAATTCTGATACCAGCAGTATTATTATTGTTCATGGGTCCCAAAGAATATAATTGGTCTACAGAAGAAAGTAAACCAAAGCCCAAATCCAAGCCAAAACCTAAACCTGAACCTGTGGTCGATACAGACCCCGAATCAGAAACCAAACCATAAATAATTAACTTTTTTTTTTTCTTATATTGAAACCTTTAAATCATTGACATTTTATTATAATTAATAAACATCTTACATTTCCCTCATATGAATTGCCCTAAATGTAATAAAGAATTCTTCGATAAACATCAAAAAATCTGCGAATATTGTGGTTCAGATTTAATTAATGAAACCCAAACACATCAGGCGACAGAAAAAACACATGAATCAAAAAGCAAACTTGATTCATTACTTGATGATCTTGGATTAAAAGATATTTATAATAAAATTAAAAAAAATTTACGAGAATTTTAAAGAATTACTTTTGTTCTTTTCGCTTTTTTATCTTTTTTTGTTGTTCAACAATCACATTACTGATAAATTGAGTGGTAGAATAGGCATTTTCCGCCTCTCCAAGGCTAAGCCCTTCAAGCTCTTCGATTTCATCTGCTTCTTTTTTAGAAAACCCCATCTCAGATACTAAGTAATCTTTCGCAGTCGATTTATGCCGCTTAGTTCTTAATTCAGATCTTTGAAGATAATAGTGGCTTGTCATGTGAAGTACAGTCCCACCATTTCCATACTCAAAAGTTATGACGATCGGAGCCTCACCATATTTTTTTTTCATTTCTCTGCTTGTCACTAACACTTTTACCTTCTCATGATCAAGGATCTCAATTGGATAAGACGAACTTTCAAGCCACCAAATTGGATCCGCACCTCCTTGAAATAAGCCCTCAAGAAATTTATTTGATTTATCTACTACTTCAACGCTTACGCAATCATCGCTGGTGGGTCTTTGATTATATCTAACTAGCCTTGGAAATATTTTCTCCAAAATATTTAATAATGCCCAATCAGTAGTAAAGAGAAATCCTCCTTGCTTCATAAAATTCTCAATTTTATCAAGACCTTGAGTGATCTCACCCGGACAATTGATAATTAAAATCTGTTCTGGTCGTAGCCTAATTTGGTTAAAATCACTTGGTTGTATTAATACATAAGGGACATTTATCAGATCTAAGACTAATTCTATTTTATCATAGACTCCTGCTACAATTATGATAGAAGAGTCATCAACCTTTCTTAAGATCTCTAAATCCGCCGGTCTCTCTTTTTGCATTCGTTTCTCAAGGATTTTAGAAGACGCTTTATATGCTTGTTTCATGTCTATATACTGACCATCAAATTTTCCCAATATGTTTCACTAATTTCTTTTTTGAATATTGTGTTTATTCATACTTATAAATCTTCCTTCCAAATAGAAAGAGATACATTAAAAAAAGTCAGAGATTTTCTGCTTTTTGCCTAAGATTGCATCTACTTTCTTAAGAACTTCTGGAATTTGTATTTTTTGGGGACATTTTTCAATACATTCTCCGCATTCGATACATAAGCTTGCATTTCCTGCTCCTTTTCCTTCAGATTCTTTGAGTTCTTCTTTAGTTTTTAAGAATTTCGCATATAAACCCTCAAATCGCTCCCTTTGCTCCTCACCAAACCATATAAAATCGTTTAAAAATCGGATATTTTGAGGAATGTTAACAGAATTCGGGCAAGGCATACAATACTCGCAGTTTGTGCAAGGTATTGTAATAAATTTAGAGTATGTCTTACGCAATTTTGAAATAATTTCCATTTCTTCTTTTTTCAGAGATCCTATTGATGAATTATCAGCACTTTCTACGTTTTGTTCGACTTGCCATAACTCTCCCATACCAGATAATACCACAGATACTTCTGGTTGATTCCAAAGAAATTGAAATGCCCAATCTGCTAAAGATCTTTTAATAGGCGCTTTTTTAATTATGTCTTCAACTTCTGAAAACGATTGTGTTAATTTTCCACCCCATAGTGGTTCCATTATGATCATGGCAATTCCTTTATCCGCAGCATATTTCAAACCCTTGACTCCTGCTTGAAAATTTGGATCAAAATAGTTATATTGGATTTGGGCTACATCCCAATTATAAAAATCGATAATGTCCTTGAAAACCTTCAGTGAGTCATGAAAAGAAAAGCCTATATGCTTTATCAATCCATTTGCTCTTGCTTCTTCCATTTTGTTAACCAAATCGAATTTTTTAACAGTTTCGAATAGATCTTTTCCTAAAGAGTGGAGTAAATAGACATCTAAATAATTTGTCTGTAATTTCTTCAGTTGCTTGCTAAGAAAGGTATCAAAATCTTCTTCATCTTTGATTAACCATGTTGGAAGTTTTGTTACTAACTTTACTTTGTCTCGGTATTTTCCTTTAAGTGCCTCTCCAACAACTAATTCGCTTTCGCCATCATGATAAGGCCAAGCGGTATCAATATAATTAATTCCTTGATCAATACCATATCTTATCATTTCTATAGCATACTCTTTATCGATAACTTGTTTAGAATTATTGGTGTTTTTGTTCACTATAGATTTAGTTGGTAAGCGCATACATCCAAAGCCAAGTGCGGAAACCTCCCAATCAAGATTACCCATTTTTCTATACTTCATAATTCTCGAGAATTTTAGAATATGTAAATGTAAAAGTTGTTTACTTAATATCTAAATTAATAATATAAAAATCGTTTTCAATGAAAAGCTTAATGGTTTATTATTATACAAAAAATTAATCGTATATAAAGATAAAATTGAGTTTAATACCGCAACTTTAGTCGCATAAAACCACCCACTGGAAGCAGAAATGATATTATCCCTAAAATTCTAAAAAAAGTTAGGGTTTTTTTTCTTTAATTTCAATGCTAACTCATCAATTCTTTTTAAGAAATTTAACTTAGTTAAATATTAGTTAATATTAGCACCCACATAAATGGGTCTAAAATCCCAATTCTTCTCCTTTTCCCTTTTAAATTAACTTATTATTCAAAAACGAAACATTTAAATAGTTATTGCAATAGTAACTTAATAACGAATAGTTGTCAATCTACGATTGACAAAAAACCATTAAAAAAAATGATAAAAAATATGGTATTTGAAAACTTTTATGATAATTTCTTTAATGAAAGAAAAGCATTGGAAGATCCGAGAGATAAAGTGACTATTTCGAGAGCAGATTACAATAAATTACGGGAAATCACAAAAAGTTATGAAGCATTAGCGAAAAAACTAGATCGTACCCAGACAGAAAAAACTGCATTACATAAACAACTTGAAGACCTAAAAGAAGATGCTAGGCAATTAAAAGATTTAGAAGAGAAAACAGAAAAATACTTAAATTCATTGGTTAGAACACGAGCAGATTTTGAAAACTATAAAAAATCAGTCCTACGGGATAAAGAGAATTATAATGCTGTGATAAAAGAAAAAATAATGAAAAAATTGATTGATCATTACGAGGATTTATTGCGTGCTCAGCAAGTTCTGGAAATTAATCAAACCGAGGAATCAGTTAAAAATGGTTTTCAAATGATAATTCGAAATTTTGAAAAGATACTAAAGGAGGAAGGAGTGAGTTCGATGAATTGTGAGGCAGAAAAATTTGATCCTTATAAACATGAATCAGTTATGGTTGAAGAAAATAACGATCTTCCTGAAAATACGATTTTAGAAGTAATTGATAAAGGTTATTATTTAAATAACAAAGTATTGAAGCCCGCAAGGGTGAAAGTATCAAAAATAACAAATTAAATTTAAAATAAAAAATTGAATCAAAAATTATACAAAAAATTAAAATAAAAAATAAACAAAGGAGTGAAACAATATGGGAAAAATTATAGGAATTGACCTTGGTACGAGCAATTCAGCAGCAGCGGTTTTAATTGGTGGGAAACCAACGATTATTCCGAGCGCCGAAGGAAATACTCTAGGTGGTAAAGCTTTTCCTTCTGTGGTTGCATTCACGAAGGATGGGCAAAGACTTGTTGGGGAACCTGCTCGAAGACAAGCGATTTCAAACCCTGATAGAACTATTACAGCGATAAAACGAAAAATGGGAACGTCGTACACTATTGAAATTGACGGTAAGGAATATACACCACAAGAAATATCAGCAATGATCTTACGAAAGATCAAAGAAGATTCGAGTGCTTATTTAGGAGAAGAAGTAACTGAAGCAATTATTACGGTACCTGCATATTTCAACGACAATCAAAGACAAGCCACTAAAGACGCGGGAAGGATCGCAGGATTAGATGTAAAGCGTTTAATTAACGAACCCACTGCCGCAGCGGTGGCCTATGGATTGGATAAGAAAGATATGCACCTAAAAATTGCAGTATTAGATTTAGGTGGTGGGACATTTGATGTCACAATTATGGAAATGGACAATCAAGTTTTTGAAGTCATTTCTACCGCAGGAGATACTCAATTAGGCGGAACTGATATGGACAAACTTTTAGTTGATTATATCGTAGAAGAATTTAAGAAATCTGAAGGCGTTGATTTACGCAAAGATTCTATGGCTATGCAAAGGGTACGAGAAGCTGCAGAAAGAGCAAAAATAGAGCTTTCTACATCTATTACAACGGATCTTAATTTACCTTATATTACCGCTACTGATTCTGGTCCAAAGCATTTAAACATGAACATTACTCGAGCTAAATTAGAACAATTAATAGAACCAGTAATAAAACGCTTAGAAGCGCCCATTATTAAAGCCTTACGAGACGCAGGACTTCAGAAAGGAGAAGTAGATAAAGTAATATTAGTCGGTGGACCTACTCGAATGCCGAGTGTTCAAGAAAAATTCGAAAGTTTCTTAGGCAGAAAGCCAGAGCGAAGCATTGATCCGATGGAATGTGTGGCTATGGGTGCCGCAATTCAAGGGGGAGTTCTAACTGGTGAAGTCGAGGATCTTTTATTATTGGACGTGACACCTTTATCCTTAGGAGTAGAAACATTGGGTGGCGTATTTACGAAATTAATCGATAGGAATACAACTATTCCAACGAAGAAAAAGGAGACTTTCTCCACAGCAGCAGATAATCAACCAGCAGTGGAAATTAATGTATTGCAAGGAGAACGCCCGAAAGCCGTAGATAATATCTCATTAGGTAAATTTCATTTGACTGGAATCCCTCCCGCACCACGAGGAGTTCCTCAGATTGAGGTAACTTTTGACATCGATCAAAATGGAATTCTTAATGTTTCGGCAAAAGATAAGGGCACAGGAAAAAGTCAATCAATTACTATTACTGCCTCTTCAAAAATGTCTGAAGATGAAATCCAACAGAAAGTACGAGAAGCTGAGAGCCATGCTGAAGAAGATAGAAGATTTAAAGAATTAACTGAGGCAAAAAATCAAGCAGAAGCATTAATCTATCAGACTGAGAAATTGCTCAAGGAGAATGAAGCCGTTATCGGGGATTTGAAGCCTCGTATCCTCGAAAAGATTTCTGAATTACGAAGCGCAGTTGAATCTGAAGATTTAAGCAGAATCAAAGCTACTAGTGAGGCTTTACAGAAAGCATTGCATGAAGTATCATCTCGAATTTACGGACAACAACAAAGACCTCAAGGAACTGCTCCTGGGGGAATGGGAGGAGCCCCGCCTGGAGCGACTTATGGAACTCAAGGGAAAACCCAGGATGAAATCGAAGAAGAACAATTTCGAAGAGCCACAGGTCAAGATGATGGAGTAGTTGATGCAGAATACGAGTAATTTTTTTTATTTTTTTAATTATTTTTTTAAATTTTATTAATTTTTTTTAAGATTTATATGGGGTTATAAAATATGCCAAAAGATTATTATGATATTTTAGGAATAGAGAAAGGAGCATCAAAAGAGGAAATTAAGAGAGCTTTCCGTAAATTAGCTCGTAAATATCATCCTGATGTGAATCCCGATGAGGAAAAATCGGGTGAAAAATTTAAGGAAATTAATGAAGCATACAGCGTTTTAAGTGATGATAAAAAGCGAGAAATGTATGATAAATTTGGAGTAGCAGATGGAGAGCCCTTCAATTATCAACAATATGCTAATCGTCCAGGTGGACAGCAGGTCTATCAAGGACCAGATGGAACCACTTATTATTATTCAAATTCTGGAGGGCCAGGAGGATTTGATTTCAGTGACATTTTTGGGTCTTCCTCAAAGCGAGGAAAACGAGGAAGCCAGAAATACGACTTTTTTAATGATCTAGGTGACATTTTTGATGTGTTTTCTAATTTCGGGGGAAGCACCCGAGCTAGGTCAACAACCACCCAGAATTATCCTCGTGAGGGAGAGGATTTACGCTATGATATGGAAATAAGTTTTATGGACGCTTTTTACGGTGGAAAGAAGAAAGTGCAATATCGCGATCCTCTTTCAGGAGAAAATAAAACTCTTACCATGACGATACCAAGAGGAATCAGAGATGACCAAAAATTAAGATTGAAAGGAAAAGGAATGCCAGGTCAGAATGGAGGAGCTCCTGGAGATCTTTATATCATCCTTCATGTATCTGATCATGATACTTTT
>Ga0180433_10005592_pt1 | contig 16882 bp, 22 predicted proteins | sample SS_ome_8_FD_132980 | JGI IMG/M metagenome (GOLD analysis project Ga0180433, IMG submission 132980) | Hypersaline lake sediment archaeal communities from the Salton Sea, California, USA - SS_1_D_1 metaG | ecosystem: Environmental > Aquatic > Non-marine Saline and Alkaline > Hypersaline >... | reverse complement strand
TCTTGCGCCAATTTCCGCAACACCTCCGCCGGCGTGCTGGGGTTCCGGGCCACTTGCCACCGCACTTCGAAATTAGTATCCCCGGCCAGCACCGCAAGGATCGCCGGCGGCGTGTCCTCGGCCTGCGCCACCACCTCAGGGCCTCCGTGGGCGGCTATCCATATCCGAGGGTATTTGGTCATGCTTCCAGTCTCCGAATCTTCAACTCCTCGAAAGCCGCATCCCGCACCGTTTTGGTCTTGTCCTTCGTCAGGTGCCTGACTACCTCCACAGGCATATTCCCACTGATTATTCCCTTACGTACCCAGTAATCTGGATGGGCGGCCTTCACCCACCATTTCGCGAACTGGCCCGTATTGACGTTCGCATACTTGGCCGCCAATTTTTTGTGGGTCTCCAACGGCGTATTCGGATTCCGCGCCACCGCGGTCCGCACCGGGCCTGAGGGGTCATCAGCCAGCACCGCTAACACGTCCGGCGGCGTGTTCTCGTGCTCCGCTATGTACTGGCGCAGGTCGTCGTAACGAGCACCCTCCGCACCGGCCAGGTTCCGCAACACGTCCGCAGGCGTGTTAAGGTTAGAGACAAGATGTTCGAGGACCTGCTGGCTCCTATCGTTCCCCAGATACCGCAACACGTCCTGCGGCGTATTCGGGTGGAAAGCAGTCAAGGCCCGGACGATCCACTTCTTTTCCAACGCCAGTACCCGCAACACCTCCGGCGGCGCATCTTCTGCGTCGACGGCATTCCGCGGGCCGCCGTGTGCGGCTATCCATATTCTTGGGTACTGAGTCCGGCGGGCCATTTCCTACCTCTCGAAAAATTTTCCGAAGCTAGATCAGATCAGATCAAAAGTTCTCTTCGATCCAAATTATCGTAAGCCTCCTTCTGTACTACCTGCTCCACATCCCCTAGTAGCTCCCGCAGCACATCCTCCGGCATATTAGGGTTAGCAGCGGCTGCCTCCCGGGCCACGACCGAATCGCTAACCGCTACCTCCCGCAGGATGTCTTCCGGCGTCCGGGAACTCTTCCCCAAAGCGACTAACACCGCCCAGGCGTTCGGGTTGCCCTGCGCCGATTCCCAAGCCTTACGCAGCAGCGCCACAGGAGAGTGGCGGTTTTCGACCACTCTCTTGAGCACCCAGACGTCCTCATCAGTCGCCAGCAACTCCAGAAGTTTCACGGAGGTGGACGGGTTCTGGGCGACGTGCCTACGTACCACCTTATGAGGGAAGGTCGCCAGGATGTAAAGCACTTCCAGTGGCGCGTCGTGGAGCTGCGCGGCCTCCAGAGGTCCGCCGTGTGCCGCTATCCATATACGTGGGTACTTCATGGTTTCAGCCCCCGATCATGGAGAGCCCGGTCAGCGGCAAGTTTTATATCCGAGGTCGCGTCCTCGGCAATCCGGCGCACTACAACGGCCGGCATATTGCGATGACTAACCGCCGCCCGGCGGACATCGATATGCCAGTCCCGGAGTAGCGACTCCAAAACCGGAACCGGTGTTTTGGGGTGCGTAGCCACCGCAAGGCGTACCTCCCGATCCTCGTCTCCCGACAACCGCCACAACTCCTTCACCGGCAGGTTAGGGTTCAAAGCGGCTTCCCACCGCACCATATCGAGTTCATCTTCGCTAAGGAGAGACAGTAAATTCGGCGGTGTAGCAGGGTTCTTAGCCACACCGCTACGAACCATCCCCAGCGAGTCCCGGGCCAATTCCCGTAACCTCTTCACTGGCATCTTAGAATTCGCCGCCGCAAACATCCGGACCTGGGAATGCGCTTCATTCAACGACACCAGTTCCAAAACCGCATCCACCGGGGTGTTCCTGTTCAGAGCCACCCGCTGGCGCACCGTCGCGTCCGGCTCGGTAGACAACAAGCGCAACACCTCCGGAGGGGTTTTCGGGTTCTCGGCGACTTTAAGGGGCCCACCATAAGCCGCTATCCATATACGTGGGTACTTAGTCATTACGGTGACAACCTCCTTTCCCGGAGGTTTTCCTTCGCCGCCGTCCACACATGCAGAATCTCATCTTTGGCGAGCCGCCGCAGAGCTTTAGCCGGCGTCTCGCGGTTCATGGCCACTGCCTGCCTCACTTCCTCGTCCTTGTCCTGGGCCAACTCGCTCAGCACATCCGGTGGCGTGTTGGGGTTCTGCCCCACGCCGTCGCGCACCTGCCACTTCGCGTCTTTAGCCAGCTGCCGGATAACATCGACAGGGAGGCTAGGATTGAAAACCGCAGACTGCCGCACCATTTCGTCCTCGTCAGCCGCCAGCAGAAGTAACACATTCACCGGCGTATTGGAGTTCTCCGCCACTATCTCCCGCACCATCCAAACATCGTCCCCAGCCAGCTTACTCAACACCCCCGCCGGCGTATTGGGGTTGTCGGCCACTCGCCTCCGCACGTGCCAATCGTCGTCGCCGGCCAGAAGACGCAAAATCACCGGCGGCGTGTTCTTATCACTCGCCACTTCTAGCGGCCCGCCGTGAGCGGCGATCCATATTCGCGGGTATTTGATATTCATATTCATGCCAGACCTCGTTTCCGGAGGCTTTCGATCGCTGCCCACTCCACATCAGCATCGTCGTAGGTCGCCAAATCCCGTAGCGTCTGCGTAGGCGTATTAGGGTTCTCGGCCACACCCCGCCGCACACTGCAATTGGAGTCGTCCGCCAATGCACGCAACACATCCTCTGGCGCGTTAGGGTTACAGGCTACTTCCTCCCGCACGCAGATGGCTTCATCCCGCACCCGTTCGCGCAACACTTCCACCGGCGCGTTGGGGTTCTCGGCCACTCTCCACCGCACACCCTCATTGTCGTCGCCGGCCAACTTACGCAACACATCTTCCGGTGCATTAGGGTTCCTGGCGACCCTCCGCCGCACCTCGACATCAGCATCGTCGGCCAACAGATACAGAATCGCCGGCGGCGTGTTCTTATCCCTCGCCACTTCTAGCGGGCCGCCGTGAGCGGCGATCCATATTCGCGGGTATCTGATAACCATTAGATTGTGTACTGCTCATCGAGGTTGTCGACCTGGCGGATGCGGTTCATCTTCTCGGAACGCTCCCGCGCCTTCCTGACTGACTCCCGCATTATACAAGGAATATCGACGCCCCGCTCGGCCATCTTGCGCTTGAACTCGCGCCAGAATTCCGGACCCATCGGGTCGGGAGAGGCGTACCATTCCTGCAGCCAAGCCAGGATACCCTGCGGGTCATGGGGCGCTGCGCCGGTCAAGATTCCCTCTCCCGTGGTTTTGGGGTGCCCGGCAACACAGGCACGCACAACAGAGTGGGCATCTCGCGACAGCAGTTCCAACACGTCCATCGGAACGGTCCGATACGAGGCCACCCGCGTCCGCACGTCAGGGGATTCATCCCGCGCCAGGACCCGCAGCACATCTTCCGGCACGCCGGGATAATGAAGCTCCTTCCCAACAACTACCCGCGAACCGCCGTGTGCCGCTATCCATATCCTGGGGTACTTCATAACAACTCTCCCCGCTCGTCGAGAACCTCCACGGCCCGCTCTGCCACATCTGGGTCCCGATCCTCCGCCAGTTCACGCAACGCATCCACTGGTGTATGGGGGTTAGCCATCACCGGCCAAAGTATATCGGAAAAGCGGGCGCGGCTCAGTTTGCGCAGCACGTCCGGCGGCGTCTTGGGGTTCCTGGCCACGTTTCCACGGACTACCACGTTTACGTGATTCGCCAGCTTCCGCAGTATCGGGACGGTGGTTGACGGGTTCAAAGCGACCTTCTGGGGAAGCAAAACGTAGGTGTCGTTCGCCAGTTTGGCCAAGACGCCAGCCGGGGTGCTCGGGTTCATGGCCACCGTGCGCCTGATCGAGTTGCCCGATCTTGAGTTGATGAGTCGCGCCAGCTTTTTCAGAGTTTTTGGCGGCGTGTTGAGGTTGGCGGCCAGTTCGACCAACACTTGCGTCACACTGTCGTCCCCCAATTTCTCCAATACTGCATCCGGCGTGCGCGAATGCGCAGCCAAAGACGCCCGCACCCAGTGCGACCTGTCATCGGCCAAACCGACTAAAATCTTTGGCGTCACATTGGGGTTCCCGATCACGAGCCGTCGCACCGCTGAATCAGGGTCGGTACTCAGCAACCACAAAATCTCGGGCGGCGTGTCGGGGTTTTGCGCCACTTTCACCGGTCCGCCATGAGCCGCTATCCATATCCGAGGGTACTTCATTCCAGACCGGCCCCCCTCCTGCCCAACTCCTCCACAGCCCGCTCCCTCACCTGGGTAACTTCGCTTTTGGCTAACCGCCGCAACGTCTTGATAGGCGTATTGGGGTTCAAAATCATCCACAGCACCACATTAGGCTCAACGTCCTCGGCCAGCTTGTCCAAAGCTGAAGCCGGGGTGGAAAGATTTATGCCAACGTACATCCTGACGAACCTGTCGGGGTGCTCCGCCAGCTTGGCCAAAATATCGGTGGGGGTATTCGGGTTCTTGCTTAACCCGTCAGCCCTCACCCCTCCTCTATAGAAATCTCGCAGCACATCCACAGGCGTACTCTCGTTAGTCGCCACCGCCTCCGAAGTCTCGCTATCCTTGGCCAACCTGCGCAACACATGCTCCGGCGCACTGGGGTTGCCCGCCGCGGCGTAACGCACGGGCCGCGCCTCACTCCGGGACAACTTCTGAATGACCGTCCAATGCGTATTAGGATTCCCGGCGACTGCGATCCGCACCGCCTCTATTGGGTGTGTAGAAAGGGCAATCAACGCCGGCATCGGCGACCTCCGGTTGTAGGCCACCGCGGCCGCCACCTCGTCGTCCTCATCGGCAGCCAGCCGCTGCAGTATCGGCGCAGGCGTCTGGCGCTGGCTCGCCACGCCCTCCCGAACACCTGCCTCTTTATCGTTCGCCAGGATCGCCAAAATCTCCGGCGGCGTGTTCTCATCCCACGCCACCACCTCCGGCCCTCCATGTGCGGCAATCCATATCCGCGGGTACTTCGTAGCTATCTTCTTTCCACTCACAACACCCGGCTCCCCCCAAGGCACCTCACTACGTGCGTCCAAAGCATCGTAGGCCGCCAGTTTTACCCTGACGACCAAATCCTGCTTCAGTTTTCTGAGCACCGAAACCGGCGTGGCTGGATTCTTGGCGATGAACTCGCGGGCCTCCCAAAAAGGTTCCTGCGTAGCCAGCTTCTCGATCACGTCCAACGGCAACGCCGGGTTCTTGGCCAACTCCTCAAGCACCTGCACCGTACGGTCGTTGGCCAGCTTACGCAGCACATCCACCGGCGTGTTTGGATGGACAGCCACCTTGGCGCGGACCATACACTCCCTGGACCTTGCCAGCAACGCCAACACCTCCGGCGGCGCATCCGGGTCTCGGGCCGCCAGCCACGGGCCACGTCTCGAAGCGATCCATATCCGAGGGTACTTCATTTTCAAAACCCCCGTATCTTAGCCATGTTCCGCGCCGCCCGGCGCACCTTTTTATCCTCGTCCTCCAGCAATACCCGTAGATACTTCTCCGGGATGTACAACCAACCGGCCATCTGTAAACGAACGTCCAGCACAGGGTCGCGCACCAACCGTTCCCAAAACCTGTCGGGCAGCTCGTGCCGACGGCCTACATGCGCCCGCACCGATGGGTCGTCATCCCCCAGAAGCTGTTCGAGCACATTCTCCGGCGTCCGGTCGTGGGCGGCCACCGAACTCCGCACCCCCGGATCGATGTCCTTTGCCAGCAGCCGCAACGCAGCAACCGGAGTATCAAGATGGGTAGCCACCCAATACCGCACCAACGGATCGTCAATCTTCTCGACCAGGAAATGCAGCACCGACGCTGGCGTCTCTTTATCACGAGCCGCCGCTACATAGTCCCCGCCATGATAGGTGGCGATCCATATCCGAGGGTACTTGATAGTCATGGCTCCAACCCCCGTCGCCTGAGTTCTTTGACCGCCGCGTTCCTCACATCCGGTGCCGCGTCCTTCGTCAGGTATCTGACCACCTCCTCAGACGTGCTCGCGCCGCCGGCCAAAATAAGACGCTCCCGCCAATCCGGGTCGTCCGCCCTTAACCACGCACGGGCGTGGTGTTCGATTCCGACCCTGCCGTGACTCGCCGCCCGCTCACGCACCGACTTAGAGATGTTCGCCAACCGCTCACGCGCCGCCCGTGGTGTGTTCGGATTTTTAGCCACCTCAAAAAGGACGCCCCCAGAGTCATCCTTTGACAGGATGTCCAAAACGTCGGCGGTCGCGTTAGGATTCATCGCCACGTACTCCCGAAGCCTGGCGTTGCCTCGGCCTTCCGCTTTGGCGAACATCCGCAACACGTCCGGCGGTGTGTTGGTATTACCGGCCACCGCTTCGAGCACATTGTTGTTCACATCTCCCGCGAGGTATCGCAACACATCCACCGGTGCGTTGGGATTGACGCCCACGTTCATCCGGACAAACATGTCGGCATCACGCGCCAACAAACGTAGGATCGCCGGCGGCGCATCAACTGCACAAGCAGCCCCAACGGGACCACCGTGCGCTGCGATCCATATCCGTGGGTACTTCGGCGTCATACCTTTTTCTCCTTCCATGCGCGTTCGTACGCCGCCCGCTGCCGCTGCGCGGCTCCAATCCTGATGGATTCCGCCGCCACCGTACGCACATCGACATTCTCGTCAGAAGCCAACCGATGCAACACCCGACTCGGCAGCTTCGAATTAACGGCGGCCGCCCTCCGTACGCTGGGATGGTCATCGCCGGCAAGATTCACAAGCACGGGCTCCGGCGTCGACCGGTTCAAGGCTACCTCGTACCGCACCTCCCTAACATCCTCGGCTAGGGTCTCCAACACCTCGGCCGGCGTTTTCGGGTTACCGCCCACCTTCCGGCGGATCGGACCGTCTTCGTGCGCCGCCAGTCGCCTCAGGATATCGACCGGTGTGTTCGGATTGCCTCCAATTGCCTCCAAAGTGCCCAAATCTTTTCCCGCCTCGAACATACGACGCAGCACTTCCGCCGGCATGGCGGTGTTTGTTGCCACCCCAATCTGGACCCCCACATCCGGATCGGCGGACAGCAACACCAGCACCTCAACCGGAGCGGTGCGGTCCCATGCGGCCTCGACTGGCCCGCCGTGTGCAGCTACCCATATCCGAGGATACTTCATACCTCGATCCCCACTTCCCGAAGTCTTTCATCCGGAATAGGAACTACACCCCGGTCCCAAATCCTTATAATGGCGTGAGGTGGCGTGTTCAAGTTATCCACCAGCCGCAACAGCACATCTTCCCGAGTATCCTCCGCCAGTTCGGCCAAAACATGCGCTGGGGTACCGACGTTTTCAGCCACGGCGGATCGGAGCTCCCAATTCTCGTCGGATGCCAGCACTCCAAGTAACTCACCCGGCGCTCCCCCGTTACGGGCAAACGACTCGCGTAACTCGGGCTCCCAGTCGTTGAACCGCCACAAAACATCAGCCGGCGTTTTCGGATTCTCTGCCACACTTGCCCGAACCAAACCGTCCTCGTCGTCAGCCAACTGCTTCAACACTTTCGGCGGAACATACTCATTGTCGGCCAAAGTGTTGCGGACTCCCGCAAACCTGTCTTGGGCCAGTCTTTGGTACGTCGCCTCCGCAAGACCGCGCCGGTAAGCCGTTTGGGTCCGCACCTCCGAAGCAGAGTCTTTGGACAATTCCTCCAAAACCTCGACCGGGGTGGCTCCATTCTCCGCCACTTGCCCACGGACGCGCCAATCTCCATCCTGCGCCAACCGCCGCAAAACATCCACTGGTACTTTCGGGTTCTCTGCGGCCAACGCCGCACGCACCTGCCAGTCTTCATGCCCAGCCAAAAGCCGCAATATCGGCAGAGGCGTTTCCGAGCCACTGGCGACTAACAGCGGGCCTCCATGGGCGGCGATCCATATACGCGGGTACTTCATATCCCGACCGAGCTCTCGAAAAATTTTCCGAAGCTGATAACGACCGCCACATTATACCTTACGGACCACCATCCGTCACACGATGCCGTCGCATCCTCCACTCCTCGAACCGCTTACTGGTAACCGCCGGATTCTTAGCCACCGTGTCCCTTGTAAGGGAGTCGCTCATAGCCAACAGCCGCAACGTGCCAATCGGTGTGTTGGGATTCGCCGCCACGTTATCCCGCACCAACAAGTAGTGATCGCGCCCGAGTCTATCCAGCACCTCCGGTGGGGTGCTCCGGTGGGCGGCCACTATGGACCGTACTTCGGTGTCCTCATCAGTCGCCAGCTCCCGTAGACTGTCCACCGGAGTGTTGTCGTTGACGCCTACAAAACGCCTCACTTCATGGTCTTCGTTCCGAGCCAACTGCCGGAGCACATCTGCCGGCGCGTTCGGATTGCCGGCGATCATCAGACGCACCACCTTAGCTTCGTCTCCGGTACCGGCCGTGGCTGCGAGCAACCGTAGTATCTCTGGTGGGGTGTCCTTGTACTGAGCCACCTTCAAATTGCCGCCGTGGGCCGCTATCCATATCCGTGGATACGTAATCATAATTAGTGCTTCTTTGGCTTCAACACTCGCGGAGCTCCGCGTTCCCGCAAAGACTTGACGGCGGCTTTCTTTACTTCGTCGTACAGGTCCCTGGCCAGCCGGCGCAACATGCCGTCGGTCGCCACTGGATTCTGGGCCACCCTCATTCGCACATGTGCGCTTTTAGAATGGGACAACTTCCGCAACATATCCAACGGCACCGCCGGGTTGCGGGAAAGCCCGTGCTCATCCGCAGGCCAGGTCTCGCTCCGCAAAATATCCTCCGGAGTATTGGGGTTCGCGGCCACCCAATGCCGAACATTCGGGTGCTCGCTGACCGCCAACCGGCGCAACATCTCCACCGGCAGACTGGGGTTGCCTGCCACAATCGCTTGGAAAACCTGATCGTCCAATGCGAACTTCTCCAGCACGTCCGCCGGCGTCGACGGGTTGGCCGCCACCAGCTCACGCACCGTGTTCGCCTCGTCGTTCCCCAGCTTCCGCAACACGTCCGGCGGCGTCCGCTCGTTCATGGCCGCCAGCTCACGTACAGACACGTCTGGGTCTTTAGCTAAAACGGCCAGCACAGCGAGGGGAATATCGCCCTCGTAATCCTCCATCGCCTCGGCACCGCCATGGGCGGCTAACCAGATACGCGGGTATTCCATCACGCACTCGATTCCATCTCGCCGAGGAGTAGCTCGGGTAGTGTTGTAGGGCCGTCCCTAGTCGGCACCTTAACCGCGGGCGACACCTCAACCACTTTTGCCGGCAGAATTCCCGCCGCCCGCCGCGCAGCTACGTAAGAAAACACAGGGTCGCGCTCGATCGCGGTAACCTGACGGAAGCCAACCTGCAGACCGGCGATGGCTTCGCTGCCGGAACCGGCGAACGGATTGAGTAACTGCGCCGAATCGGAAGGCGGCAGCAGAAGTTTAGCGAGGTAGCGGTTCAGCTCCAAAGGCTTCACCGATGTATGAGGGTTGCCTCGCATCGTGCAACCATCACCGGACGCCAGTTGCAGCTCCGACTTTACCACAGCCGCCTCGATGTTCTCACACCCCCGATGACGCTCCTCCGCCGTCGCCTTGGTCGCGAAGAAATAACGACTGATAGCACCATCCATCCCGGCATCCGCGTTGACCACCACGTTGACCGGGTGGCGGGGGTCATGCAACTCCGCCGAGGCTGTAAGGTTGAGGCCCGCAACTCCCCACTTCTCCGCGTTCCCCGGAAATCGCACTGTACCAAGAGGCTTCATAGCAACAACAACCGGGAGCCAGCCTGGCCGTAGACCGGTTCCGTGGTTTTCCCAGTTCTTGGCTTCGCCTTTAACGTCTCGTAGCTTCCACTCGCCGCGCCACCGGTCGTCCTTGTTGGGATTCCAAAAATTCCCCTCCCGGACTTCGAGCAGATCGTAGCCCGGAGCCATCACCTCGTCGAAAGGCGTCGACTCCAATCCCAGCGCCTTGACCACTTGAACCCACTCCGACGGCTCCGGCAAGCTGGTGCCCAACTCCCAATGATAAACATGCCGGTTCACTTTACCGAACGCCGTCCGCTCCACATCCCCGGTCTTCATCTCCAATGATTCACGCCGCTCCTTCAGGAATTCGACCGCCACCTTCGCCTCGCCTTCGTTGGCTTTGAGCTTGGACATTAACTCGGCGATAGACCGGGAACGTGGCCTGCCGTTGCCGAAAAGCCAGATCAAACAGTCCCTGATCTCAAAACCGGCATCTTCCAATCCGACAGCTAAACGATGGTACGTCCGCGGATCGCCATAGACGAGGGCGTGAGCGCCTGGAACCAGTACCCGGAAGACCTGTTCCCAACAAACCTGCGCCGGCAACGTCACATCCCACGCCCACAACTGGCCGGCGATATTCAACCCATAAGGAGGGTCCGTCAAACATCCCTGGAAATAGTTGGCTGGAAACTGTGCCAACACCTCCGCCACATCGCCGCAAAGTATATCTACGCTACTCCCGTACGAAACCGTACATCTGATATCTGGTACCGGCGGCTGCTGCATCTTCTTTCCCCACATCCGACAACAATTAAACACTCCTCCAATCAGCCGTTCAGCCCGCGCTGTCGTAAATTCTTACTCGCGTTGTTGGCAGTCTCGTAGTCCGTATCGTTGACCAGATTCTGCAGAACTTTTTCAGACGTGTTGGGATGAGCGGCCACAGCCCGGCGTACCTCAACCCAACTGTGGCGAGCCAGCCGACCCAACAAACGCCCAGGCGTACTTGGATTAGCCGCTACCGCCTTTTGCACCTTCGGCGACCGCTCCCGCCCGGAACTGCCGAAAACCTCCAACAAGTCTACCGGTGTAATCGGATTGAGGGCTACCTGTTCTCTAACTGGAACACTCTTGTCTTTAGCCAACCTACGAACCAGGTTCTCCGGAGTGGCCGGATTGGCGGCCACTGAACCACGCACCATCCAATTACGATGCCTCGCCAGTTCACGCAACGATGCTTCGGGCGTACTGGGGTTCCCAGCAGCCTCGAACTTCACTCGATCGTTGCCGTTGTCGGCCAGATGTGCCAAAACGTCCGGCGGCGTGCGTTTGTTGCGGGCCACCTTCGCCCGCACCTCCCAATCCTCGTCTCCAGCCAGCAGACGCAGAATCGCCGGCGGAGCTTCGTGCCAAACCGCTACGTTCAACGGGCCGCCGTGGGCCGCTATCCAGATACGTGGATACTTGATCGCTGTCATTCAGAAATCCCCTGCAAACGGTATGCTGCGGCCTTCCGCACCGAATCGAACTCGTGGTCGAGTAACTCCTTCAGGAGAGCAACCGGCGTACTTGGATTCGCAGCCACGTTATAACCAATATGACCCGTATTGGTCTTGCGACGAGCCAGCCACTGAAGTATGTCCACCGGAGTAGATGGATTAGCAGCCACCACTTCACGTACCCCTGGAAGCCCCCGATACCGATCCTTAGCCAGCCGCCGCAACACTTCCACCGGAGTCCAAGGGTTCGCAGCCACCGCCTTCCTTTCCTGCAAGTTCCCTTTGGAGAACCGTTCGATCACATCCTCCGGGGTGGATCGATTCGCAGCCACTGCCAGCCGAACGGCGGCAATTTCATCTTTCGCCAACCGCCGCAACCCCTCCGCCGGGGTGTTGGGATTACCGGCCACCGCCTCTTGAACACCATAATAACCTTTCTGCCCGCTCCACTCTTCCAGCAAATCCTTCGGCGTATTAGGGTTACTAGCCACAGAAGCTATAATATCGTCATCCCCACTCTCAGCCAGTTTCCTTAAAGCGGCACCTGGCGTATTGGGGTTCTCCGCCACCGGCCACCGTACAAGTAAAGACTCATGGCCGGCCAAAAGGTGCAAGACCGCCGGCGGAGTTTCCGGACTTTGCGCCGCTCCTATCGGTCCCCCGTGGACCGCTATCCAGATACGTGGGTACTTCACGACACTTCTCCTGCCACTATTATCACAACAATTCGCCCCAAACGCAAACGGCCCGCGAGAACACTCCCGCGGGCCGCCTTGGTTCGAGTCGACCCTAAGACCGGTAGACCCAACCGTCGTTCTGGCACGTATCGCAGTCATCGTCCATATGCGAAGGCTCACCTTCACAATCTGGACAGACCTCGACTTCATATTCTTCCTCTTCCACAACCTTACTCCTTGAAAGAAGAACAACAAATCGTGCGGACCGCGCCGCCCACATGCGACGGGTTCCTATATTTTGTTCTACAATTTATCTATATTTTGGATTATCAATTCACCTATAACTACCAATCAATATATCACACATTTCCAGCAAGTCAACTCTTTTCCAAAACCTCCCGCAAAAGCGGCCGATGCACTGGACACATCTCGTACGAACCATCCCAGAACTGAACCTCCAATTCGTTAGTCAGGATCGCCCCGGCAGTAGCGTACCGCCAAAAACCATCTATACCGCCTAAACCACACGGCATCGTCCCGTCATTACTACCCAATACCGGAATTGCCTCCTCAACCAGACCATCCTCCGCCACGAACGCCACATTCAGACCGGTTTCAGTGGTGCCCAAATCCCGCATCAATCTCCCAAGCGCCGTGTACTCCCCTGCCTCCTGCACCTGCCGCCGCAGGAACACCGGATCGTGCGGCGGTTCCCCCGGAGGCCGTTTGTCGCGTATTCCCTTAGGCGGATCGTCGAACCGCACGATGCCATACTCACGGTACAAGGTTTCCAACGTGTTCAACCGGTCCAGAAGATAACGCGCCAACTCGGGGGGCATCTGGCAGACAAACACGACGCACTCGCCCGCGCTCCAGTCGGTCGTCGAAGCCCCATGAAGTTCGGCACAATTAGAAATCAAGTACATTCACCTACTCCAGCTCGCACCTGATCGCATCCTGAGAACCTAAAGGGAATTTCTAATCCTCATTAGCCGGCTTGGCTCCCGGCACGTTCTCCACGGCATCTTGCATCTTGGGAATGAGCTTCACCTGGTTCGTGATGAGCACGGCCTGAGTGTTGTTCAGCCACACCCGGCGATCCACCCGTACGTACATCGGCCCATCACCCCGCTTCAGGTAGAGGATGTCGCCGATCACGGGGAAGGCTCCCTCGTATGATCGGACACCCATGAAGCGCATCTTCGCCTCGGTTTCGAAGTCGACGTAAATGATCGCGGTGTTGGCCATGGTATTAAATCCCTCTCGGTTAGCGCAGACACTCGGAGCCGGCGGCCGTGAGCGTGTAGCGGCGCGGACGGAAACCCTCCTTCTGAACCAACCGGTAGACTACCAAACGTTCCAAGGTGGATGCGACCTTTGAGGACGGGTCGTCCGTGAACCCCATGGCGACTCCCACCTCCGTCGCCGTGCGGCACCCATCACCAACCGCCCGAAGGGTCTCCTGCGCCGTCTCCGTCAGGTCGGCGAGCGAGTCGATGGCGCGGGGGCCACTGGGTTTACGGGGAGTGAACTTGCGCTTCGTTTTGGAGCGGGCCGCCGCGGCCTGCAGCTTGGACTTCGCCTTGGCCCAATTGGCTTCCGCCTGAATTCGCGCCTTGCTGGGTTCCTCCGTTTCCCAGTCCAGCTCTTCCTGCAGGAAAACGCGGTAGGCACGGCTCGCTTGGTTATGACTCACCCAAAGGCAATTTTCCGGCCGGTAGCTAATATCGTGGGTCACAGCCGCACCGTCGGCTCCCAGCTCGACCGGACGAATGAAAATGCGCCCCACGGTGCTCCCTTTGGAACGGCGCGGTCCCATATCCTCCAGAAACCGATCGAAGGAACGCCGCCAACGCTCGCAGACCGTCACCCGGTACGGCTGTGGGAGCGCCCCATAATTCAGGTAGGCTTCCAACCGAGGATCGTGGCACCGTCCGACCATGTTGCGCCAGACGCGCCGCTCGGTGTGGTGCCTGTCCTGCTTACGGACCGGGGTCTCCAGCGCCCGCTCGGGCGTCCACTTGTTTACCAGCAGCCGCCGCACCAGTACATCCACCGGAATCTTCCGGAGGTGCGCCCAGTCCGCAATGCTGAGGACCACGCCGTTGTAGATAAGAATTTTGTCGGCTTTGGCCATGCTTCGGAAAATTTTTCGAGATACTATGCGCGGCCGTCCCAACACCCGCACATCGGTCTAGGTATTGCGACCAGGGAGTGCATTGCGGAGGCCGAGGAGCTCGCCCGGCAAGTCCCAACACCCGCACATCGGTCTAGGTATTGCGACCCAAGCAGTGCCTGGAGGTAGCCGAGGAACTGTACGAGGTCCCAACACCCGCACATCGGTCTAGGTATTGCGACCCAAGCAGTGCCTGGAGGTAGCTGAGGAACTGTACGAGGTCCCAACACCCGCACATCGGTCTAGGTATTGCGACGGGCCCGGTGCGCGATTGTCGCCGTGAAGCATCTGAAGTCCCAACACCCGCACATCGGTCTAGGTATTGCGACGGGGGAGGTCGGGGATCAGGTGGGAGGGTCAGAGAGGTGTCCCAACACCCGCACATCGGTCTAGGTATTGCGACCTTTTTTGCATTCGCCCAGTTATCCGGACATGTTAACGTCCCAACACCCGCACATCGGTCTAGGTATTGCGACAGCTCCTGCTATAGACCGCGTCGTTAATACCTCTACGGCTTAGATTGCGAGTGCCTCCAGATTTACGCCGGAGACCCAAACGGGAACACCTGCTTCAATCGCTCTGAAACCTAGATGTGCAGCTAACTGCGAGCGCGGCTAGGCATTTGACCACCATTACCACGCTCGCTAAAAAATCAAAGTGCGAGTGTTTCCAGGGGTGCACCGGCGTTGCGGGCCGGTGCGCGGGACTTCCCTGGACTGAGTCGCCGCCGGAGCGGCATATATTAAGTATAGCCGTTATGCAGGCCGGCTCGTTACAGGCATGGCGGGTCAGTACCAACGGGTTCCAACACTTACATCCTCAATTAGCTCTTGCAGGGGATGGCGTCCATGGATTATCTAATGTGTATGCGTTCCAACACTTACATCCTCAGTCGACCTTTGCAAGTTGCCGGGTAAGGCAAAACAACGCGGAGGTTTTCCAAGTCCCAACACCCATATCCTCAGTCGACCTTTACAAAGAAGCCCTGCCACAATTTCGGTACGTGTCCAGTCTGGTCCCAACACCCATATCCTCAGTCGACCTTTGCAAGAAACATGGATAATTATAATGATCCAGAGGAATGTGATGTCCCAACACCCACATCCTCAGTTGACCTTTGCAAGCCGCACCCATCGGCAAAAGCGAACGAAACGTGGTAAGGATGTCAAAGTGCTTCCAGGGTTGTATCGACGTTGCGGGCCGACACGCGGAACTTCCCTGGACTAAGTCGCCGCCGGAGCGGCATATTTTAAGTATAGCCGTTATAGGAGGTTTAGGAAAAATTTTCGTAGGACCGGGACACGCTGGGCCACGTTACGATTTATGCCGGGTAAGTTCCAACACTCACATCTTCAACCAGCTTTTGCAGGGGGAAAATTCACGATGGGGAAACCAGAGGACGCTTGTTCCGACACTCACATCCTCAACCAGCTTTTGCAGGGCTGCTCCGCCTCACCCGGCCCAATCGGTGTGATGCTGTTCCAACACTCATATCCCTTACCAGCTTTTGCAGGACAAGTTTTTTGGTCCCAAAGAACTGCTGCTAAACAAGCCCCAACACTCATATCCCTTACCAGCTTTTGCAGGTGTGACGAACATCGCCAGGAAAAATTACTCCCCGGTTGAGTCCCAACACTCACATCTTCAACCAGCTTTGCAGGCCGGCGCTACCTTCATCGCCGGTCTTCTCATCCTCGTGTTCCAACACTCACATCTTCAACCAGCTTTTGCAGGGAGCAGTGTAGAGAGTGCATTCACGATCTATATACAGTTCCAACACTCACATCTTCAACCAGCTTTTGCAGGGTTCCTATTTGTAGCATAGCGTTATAGGATTCGTAATAGCTCCAACACTCACATCTTCAACCAGCTTTTGCAGGCCCGTCACCCGACCCAAGGTCCAAATCGGGCGGAATAGTCCCAACACTCATATCCCTTACCAGCTTTTGCAGGGACGTGTCCCAATCCAACTTTTTCCCAGCCAATGTGGTCCCAACACTCATATCCCTTACCAGCTTTTGCAGGGGGGTATGCACCGACGGAAACAGGCCGAATTGCTGGTCCCAACACTCATATCCCTTACCAGCTTTTGCAGGCCCGAATGGGTTGAACAGGTTTTGCACCGGACCAGTCCCAACACTCATATCCCTTACCAGCTTTTGCAGGGTAATTCTGGGCCAACCTTGGCATACGGTTCTATGCGTCCCAACACTCATATCCCTTACCAGCTTTTGCAGGCTCGCGGACGTTCCCAGGGGCTGATTCATGACTAAAGTCCCAACACTCATATCCCTTACCAGCTTTTGCAGGGCCATCTATGTCCACCGAGATTAATTCGTAGCTGTCGTCCCAACACTCATATCCCTTACCAGCTTTTGCAGGTCGATCCCCTCGACTTTTTTAGGTTTTGCGTAACCGAGTCCCAACACTCATATCCCTTACCAGCTTTTGCAGGAGCTGTCGAAACTGGGCGCGTCTTTCCTGCATCTCGAAGCTGCAATGCGAGCGCCACTACAATCTGCTTCTTCCGGACATATGTGTTCGCCCATAACCATCCCGTCCACGCTCGCAAACCTATAAGCTACCAATACTTACAGTTTTGCGAGCGCGAACGGGATTACGGCCACCACTCCTGCTCTCGCAAAAGGATGTATCGTCTTTGCCGTCAGGACTCCGCCCCGCAAAGCTGGGATGTTAGAGTGCTTCCAGGGTTGTATCGACGTTGCGGGCCGACACGCGGAACTTCCCTGGACTAAGTCGCCGC
>Ga0180433_10005590_pt1 | contig 16886 bp, 18 predicted proteins | sample SS_ome_8_FD_132980 | JGI IMG/M metagenome (GOLD analysis project Ga0180433, IMG submission 132980) | Hypersaline lake sediment archaeal communities from the Salton Sea, California, USA - SS_1_D_1 metaG | ecosystem: Environmental > Aquatic > Non-marine Saline and Alkaline > Hypersaline >... | reverse complement strand
CGAGGGCACCAGCGGGTGCCACCACCGCGCCCACCTGATCAATCGCCAGCTCCTGCGAACGCCAGGGCTCAGAGGCCGGGCGGAGATCGGGCGCACGGCTCAGCCCCACCAACACGCAGGGCAAAAACGTGTGGCCCAACTCTTCAGCAGCGGCGCGGGAATCGAGCTCGGCCATGGGCGCGAGCGGCGCCAGGGCGGGGGCATGGGCACAAGGGATTTGCAGCTCCCGCACCAGCAAATGACTGATCACCGCCTCAGCTCCAGCCAAAGCATCCACACCACTGCCGTTGCGGTAGGCCTGCAGGGCGTCACTGCCGTTGTCATCAGGGAAACGCGCCACCACCGCAATGGCTGTGGCGCCCGCTTGCTTCAGGCGTGAACCAGCCCGCAGTAGCGCACCGGGCTGCTCCAGCTGGCCCCAGCTGCTGCCGCTGGAGGCCTGGCTGAGCCTCACGCCAAGGGGCTCATCGCTCACCAGCTCTGGGCCGATATCCAAGCCCAAGGTGGCCCGTGCAGCCGCCAGCACCTGGCGATGACGCAAGAGCAGCTCGGGTTCGATGCCGGCATCAAACAGCACCCCAATCCGCTGGCGACGCTGGGGCCGCAGCCGCAGCGAGCCCTTGGCAAAGGCATCAAGGCTCCAACCTTCCACGTAGTGGATGCGGGAATCGCTCCAATAGAGGGCCGCCCCATTCATCACATTGGGATGGGTGATCAAACAGTCGCTCGCGGCAGCCAGCAGCCGGGCCACGGGCAAGGCATCGCCCGCGAAGCCCCCCTGCTCGCAGCCGATCCCTGTGGGGATCACCAGCAGCGTGGGCAGCGGCTCGCTCACACCAGCAGCACGGCTTCCAGCCGCAACCATTGCCCCTCGGGGCGCTGCTCAGCCGCTGTAATCGCCCAACGCAAGGGCTCACCATGGGCAGCCAAGGCCTGGCGGCATGCCGCCACACGCCCTTGTTGCCAGCGCTGCGGCTCGATCACCAGTTCCAGCTCAAACGGCTGCAACCTCACTTTTGGTATTGACCGAATTGCGCCTCATAGAGCGCATCTTCTTGTCCGGCCAGCAGCTGCACATCACTGCGGGGCTGCGCCACACACAGCAAGGCAAAGCCCTTCTGACGCAGCTCTTCTTTGACACCCATGGCATCGGGCTGGTGCAACTCACCGGAACGAATGCTGGCGGCGCAGGTGGTGCACACGCCTGCACAACAGGAGCTCGGCAAGGTCAAATTGGCCGCCTCCGCCGCGGCCAAGACGGTCTGATCGCTGTGGCAAGGGAAGGTGTGCGTCTGGCCTTCCAATTCCAACTGCACCTGAAAGGTGTCCGCCATCGCCATCAGTTGCTCAGCGGACCATCTTGACGCAGCGAATCCCACTGGCTGGGGTGGGGCGCCAAATACTCCGGCGGGACGTCGCCCTTCGGTGCGGTGAGCGCCAAATCAAAGGCGATCGAGAGGCGCTCTTCATCGCTGCTGGTGTTGGCGGTCACCGCATGGTCCAGGGCAGCCGGGAACAGCAGCAACAAGCCTGCGCTTGGGGGAATATCCATCCATGGAGCGTTCCAACATTGGGCGGCTGTTGAGTGCTGCTGCAATGGGCCGCCGTGTCCGACCGCCAAACCCGGGACCAGCTCATTGAGGGTGTGGGGGGCAAACAAGCGCAGGCAACCACTGGCGCCAGTGCCATCGCCAGTGAGGTACACAATCGCGCTGAGATGGGCGTTGGGGTGGTGATGCCGCCCAATGGCTTGCTCCGGCCCGCTCACCACAGGCCAGCTGCGTTGAATATGCAGCTCCACCTGGCTGAGATCGAACCCCAGAGCGGCCACATAGGCGTGGGCGTGCTCAGCAACGGCAGCCACCAACGGGGCAAACGCCGGGTGCTGGTGCAGTTGCCAGAGGCCGTTGATGTCGCCGGTCCAGGCACAACCAGGCTCGGGATTGCCTTCGGCCTGGCCCCGCAGCTGGATCACCTCCTGCATCCACTGGGCCAGCTGCAACGGATCGGGCTGCAGCTGCACCCGGGCTAGGGCCAAGGGGAAAAGAGCTTGAAGGTCCACGCCGGTGCTGAGCAAGCAGAGAGCAACCACAAAAAAACCGGCCCCAAGGGGCCGGTTTCAGCATGACGTGTTGGCTGACGATCAAGCCATTGCCGAAGCACCGCCCACCACTTCAAGGATTTCCTGAGTAATCGCAGCTTGGCGAGCCTTGTTGTAATCCAGGGTCAACTCCTTGGCGAGGGCTTTGGCGTTGTCGCTGGCATTGTTCATGGCCGTCATCCGGCTGGCCAGTTCACTGGCAGCGGACTCCTGCAGTGAGCGCAACACCTGGTTCTGGAGATAGAGGGGCAGCAGCACATCCAGCAGCTGGCTGGGGCTCTGTTCAAACACCAGATCCGACTTCAGCTTGTCCTCTTGGTTGGAGGCGCTGCTGCGCTCCACACCGAGTTCACCCTCCTTGGTGACGAAACGGAAAATCTCGTCGTCAGGGCTGGCAATGCCCTGGGGATCCAGCGGCAGCAGGGTTTGAGACACCGGCTTCGTGCTGACCAAGTTGATGAACTTGGTGTAGATCAGCTCAACGCGATCGGTGGCACCACCAAGGAATTCAGCCTGAACCGCATCGGAGACCTGCAGGGCATCGGTGGAGGTGGGCAACTGATCCAAACCGGTGAAACTCGCCGTAATCGGGTAGTTGCGGTTTTGGAAGTAGGTGTCGACCTTGCGGCCAACCGTGATCAGAGCCACCTCATAACCAGAGGCCTTGAGCTCAGCGAAGCGCTGTTCGGTGCGCTTGATGATGTTGGCGTTGAAGCCACCGCAAAGACCGCGGTCGCCCGTCATGGCCACCAAGGTGATGTGACGGGGGTCACGCGCTTGCAGCAGAGGGGTGTCTGCTGACTCCAGGGCAATGCGGCTTTGCAGACTTTCCAGCACGCGGGCCAGGCGGTCTGCGAAGGGGCGGCTCCGAAGCACCAGGTCCTGGGCACGGCGCACCTTCGCCGCAGCCACCAGGCGCATGGCCTCGGTGATCTTGCGGGTGTTCTTGACCGATTTAATCCGGTCGCGGATCTCTTTCAGGTTCGCCATTGATCCAACCTCAGGCTGCAACCAGCAGTCCGGAGACCACCTGTTTGATGGCGTCCTTGAGGATGGCCTCAGAGGATTCGCTCATCACCTTCTCGGTCTGGATGGCGTTGATGAACTCAGGCTTGCTGGTCTTGAGGTAATCACGCAGTTCGCGCACGAACTCGGTGACCTTCTCCACAGGCAGCTCATCCAGCAAGCCCTTGGTGCCGGCATAAACGATGGCCACCTGCTCAGCCAGCAGCAGCGGGCTGAATTGGGCTTGCTTGAGCAGCTCGCGCAGACGCTTACCGCGGCCCAACTGGGCTTGGGTGGCAGCGTCGAGATCGGATGCGAACTGGGAGAAGGCCGCCAGCTCATCGAACTGAGCCAGCTCAAGCTTCAAGGTGCCAGCAATCTTCTTGATCGCCTTGGTCTGGGCAGCACCACCCACCCGGCTCACGGAGATACCCACGTTGATGGCAGGACGCAGACCGGAGTTGAACAGGTCGGAGCTGAGGAACACCTGACCATCGGTGATGGAGATCACGTTGGTCGGGATGTAAGCCGACACGTCACCAGCTTGGGTTTCGATGATCGGCAGGGCAGTCATGCTGCCTTTGCCCATGGCATCAGAGAGCTTGGCGGCACGCTCCAGCAGGCGGCTGTGGCAATAGAAGACGTCGCCGGGGTAAGCCTCACGGCCGGGCGGACGACGCAGCAGCAGAGACATCTGGCGGTACGCCTGGGCCTGCTTGGTGAGGTCGTCATAAATCACCAGGGTGGCCTTGCCCTGATACATGAAGTGCTCAGCAATGGCGGCGCCGGTGTAGGGAGCCAGGTATTGCAGTGAGGCAGCTTCCGAGGCGCCGGCGGCCACGATCACGGTGTAGTCGAGAGCGCCACGCTCACGCAGTACTTCGGTGACTTGGGCCACAGAGGCGGCCTTCTGGCCAATTGCCACGTAGACGCAAACCACGTCTTCGGACTTCTGGTTGATGATCGTGTCGATCGCGATCGCGGTTTTGCCGGTCTGGCGGTCACCAATGATCAGCTCGCGCTGGCCACGACCGATGGGGATCATCGCGTCGATGGCGGTGATGCCCGTCTGCATCGGCTCGTGAACCGATTTGCGCTGAATGATTCCAGGCGCAGGGTTTTCAATCAGGCGGACGTCGGTGCTGGCAATCTCACCCTTGCCGTCCATGGGCTGACCCAGGGGGTTGACCACACGGCCAAGCATGGCTTCACCAACCGGCACAGAGGCGATCTTGCCGGTGGCCTTCACCGTGCTGCCTTCCTGGATTCCATAGCCCTCACCCATCAGCACGACACCCACGTTGTCGTCTTCGAGGTTCAGGGCGAGGCCTTCGGTGCCATCTTCAAAAACGACAAGCTCACCGGCCATGACCTTGTCGAGGCCGTAGACGCGAGCGATGCCGTCACCCACCTGAAGCACGGTGCCGACGTTGCTGACAGAGACCGACTTGTCGTAATCCTCAATTTGCTGCTTGAGGATGGCGCTGATCTCGTCGGGACGGATGGAAACCATGGCTTGGAAGCGGTGAAGGGGGAAGGGGGAAAGGGATGAGGGTGATCAGGCCCGTGCCAGGGACAGGCCGAGTTGCCGCACCTGACCTCGCAGGCTGGCGTCGATCACTTGTGAGCCAAGTCGCACCACGAAACCGCCGATCAAATCGGGGTCAACGGATAGATCAATATCCACCGCGGTGGTGCCGGCCACGGTCTTCACCTTCTCGGTGAGTTTGTCCTGTTGCTGCTCGCTCAGAGCAGTGGCCGAGGTGACGTAGGCCAGGGTGATGCCACGAAGCTCGCGGTAGAGCTCTAGGAATCGCTCCAGGACAGCGTCGAGCATGCCGATCCGCTGACGGTCGGCAAGCAGTTTGAGGAGATTGAGCATCGCCGGGCTGATGCTCTCGCTGAACAGGCTGTCCAACGCTTTTTTCTTGCCCTCGACAGAGAGCACCGGAGAGCGCATCGCGTCCTGCAGATCCTGGCTGGATGACCAGGCGCTGAGCAGGGCTTTGGCTTCATCAGCCAGAGCATCGCTCTGCTTGCGGGATTCACCCACCTGCAACAAGGCGTCGGCGTAGGGGGTGGCAAGGGTGTTGAGCAGGGGCATGGCCTTATCCGAGTGCCTCGATAGAACGGTCAATCAGTTCAGCCCGCTTCGCATCGTTCAGACGCTTGGGCAGGGCAGCCAATGCCTTATCGATGGCCGTCCGCGCTGTTTCAGCGCGCAGGGCTTCAATCACACGGGCGGCTTCGGCGTTGAGATTGGCGTTGGCATCTTGCTTGATGCGTGCCATCTCTTCGATCGTGCGCTTCTCACCGTCCTCGCGGATCAGCTCAGCGCGCTGCTTGGCTTCGGCCAAGATTTTTTCAGCGGTTGACTTGGCTTGAGCCAGTTCACGCTGTCCCTCTTCCAGGGCCTTGCTGGCAGTAACCAGGCGCTCCTCAGCATCTTTGAGGTCCGCGAGGATGGCCTCACGGCGACGCTCGAGGATGCCGCCGAGGAATCCCTTGAGGAAATACACCAGCAACGCGATCACGAGGACCAGGTTGATGAGGTTGGTCTCAAAGACGTTGAAGTTCAGGGCAAACCCGTGATTCGCCAGAACGAAAGGAAGTGACGTGGTCATCAGGCGGCCAGCAAACGGTCAACGATCAAGGAGCTGAGCTTTTCGGCTTGAGAATCGATACCAGAGAAGGCCTTGGCCTTTTCGGCATCCACCTCGCCACGAGCTTTCTCACGCACGCTGTTGGCTTCGCTTTGGGCAACAGCCAAGGCTTCACGGAAGAGGCGATCCACCTCTTCTTCCGCTTTTTGAATGACCGCAACAGATTGCTTGCGTGCATCCAGGAGCTGGGCCTTGAGCTCAGCCTCTAAACGCTCGGCCTGGGCCAATTTTTCTTTGGCCTGGGCGCGGCTGGTGCTGATGTAACCCTCGCGGTCCTCCACCGTTTTGCCGACTGGGCGGAAAAACAGGGCGTTGAGGACGAAGGTGAGCACCACAACCTGGACCGCCATGAGCGGCAGGGTGGCATCGAGATCAAACAGACCACCCTTGGGGGTAGCTGCTTCGGCCAGCAGAAGCCAGCTGTGCATGGAACCTGAGGCGCTGGGACAGAGGAAAAGAAAGGGGATGGGGAGCGCTAGAGCGCTCCCAAGTCCTCAGATCAGCCGGCGAAGGGGTTGGCGAACAGGAGCACCAGTGCCACCACAAGGCCGTAGATGGTCAGCGATTCCATGAACGCCAGGGAGAGCAGCAGGGTGCCGCGAATCTTGCCTTCGGCTTCGGGCTGACGGGCAATGCCCTCAACAGCGCCGCCGGATGCGGTGCCCTGACCGATACCGGGGCCAATGGCGGCGAGGCCGACAGCCAGACCAGCGGCCACAACAGAAGCAGCGGAGGTAATGGAATCCATGTTGAGAGGAGTTATGGGGGGCGCTGCGGGAGCGCTGAGTGGGCGATGGGAGGGGTTGGGACCCCATGAGCGCCTGGGACAACCCTGGGAGCAGGGAAGGGCCCGGTCAGCAGCCGGACCTGCGCGCGAAGTGTTTAGCAGATCGCCGGGTTAGGGCGAAAGCCAAACGGCTTAATGAGCTTCCTCGTGAACAGCCTCACCGATGTAGAAGGCGGCGAGGGTCGCGAAGATCAAAGCCTGAATGGCACTGGTAAACAGGCCAAGGAGCATGACCGGCAGAGGCACAAGCAAAGGCACCAAAGAAGCCAGAACGGCCACTGCCAATTCGTCGGCAAGGATGTTGCCAAACAGACGGAAGGACAGGGACAGAGGCTTGGTGAATTCTTCGATGATCTTGAACGGGAGCATGATCGGAGTCGGCTCCACGTAGTACTCGAAGAACTTCAGACCCTTGTTGCTCAGACCGGCATAGAAGAACGCCAAGGACACCAAAAGGGCCATGGCCACGGTGGTGTTGATATCAGCCGTGGGCGCACCAAGTTCGCCGCTAGGCAGATGAACGATGCGCCAAGGAATCAGAGCGCCACCCCAGTTGCTGACAAAAATGAACAGAAACAGGGTGCCGATGAATGGCAGCCAATCGCGGTAAACCTTTTCACCAATCTGATCACGGGCCAGATCACGCAGGTAGTCCCAGAGGAACTCCAGCAGGTTCTGCACTCCGCGCGGATCACGCTCCATCTTGCGGGTGCCAAGGACAACCACAGCAAGAAGGGCGCCAATAACGATCCAGGAGCTGAGAAAAACCTGACCGTGAATATTCAGATTGCCGATCTGCCAGTAGAGGTGGTGACCCACCTCGAGTTCGGCAAGGGGAAGGTGTAAAAGCACCGGGTCCTAGGCGTTTGAGGGCTTGGGATTGGATCGAAGATCCAAAGCGGTGGTAATGATCACCGCGGGTTTGTAGATCAGAAAACCGATCAGGGCTGGCAGCAGCTCAAGCAACGGCCAGCGGGTGGAGAGCAACACCAGAACAACCGGAACAAGCAATTGGGCTTTGCCCAATGACCTGCTCTGGGTTCCCAACTTCTCAACAGCACGGGAGAGAAGCAGGAGGTAGAGCCAACCAGCAACGCAACCAACCGCCACGCTCAACACGGTGGTTCCTGAGAACCAAACCGCACTGATCAGCACAGCGAAGGCTGCCAAGACCAAGGACATCAGCAGCGACCAACGTTGAAGACGTCGGTAGTCCGCCATGGGATCAATGGTCATGGCCAAGGAAGCAACAACGCACCTGAGGATTGTGATCTCAAGGGTGTCGATGCCGCCAAGAGCCCGCGGAATCTATCACGTGCGTTCAGCGTCCCTTGGCGAGCAAAAGCACGCCTGCGGCATGCATCTCCCGGGCTGCTTTGCAACGCTGCGCCGGCGTCAGTGCCAGATCGAGGGACCCCAGGTTCTGGTCTGGATTCACCGCCTGCATCAGGGCCCACTGCTCATCGCTGAGCTGCAGTGGCGCCATGTTGCGGTCCAACAAATTTGGGCTCGGCCATCCCCACAGGCAGCCGCTGCGCGTTCCGATAGCCGCCAGGAGCTGTTGATCATCCGTCCACCCCTGGCGGGCGAGGGGCTGATTGGACAGAAAAAACTCCCAGTGGCTGATCTCGGGATCCAACGCCTCCATCAACAACCACTGCTGCTCTTGGGGCAACGCCTGGGCGCGCTCGAGCAGTTCACCCTGCAGCAAACGTTCCAGTTGCCACTGCTCTGGATTGCTGAAACCAAGGAAATGCAAATCAGCGGCGGCAACGAAATCCCACAGCCGGCGCAGGTCGTAGCTGGTCTCCTGCGGATGCAAGTACATGTCCGCGAAGTTGGGGTCATGGGCGGTATCGATGGCCCAACGGGATTCATGGCGTTGGCGCAGGCGGTTCTCTTCGGGCAGCTCGCGCAACAGGGCCCGTCCCAAGCGCAGCCCCTCTTCGCCATAGCCAGCACCAAGCAAGCCCAAGGCGCGCTGCACCCGGTGGATCTCCCAGCGGCCGGCATCGGCATACAGAAATAGATGCAAGATTCCGCCAGGGGCCAGCAACGGCGCCAAGGCCTTCAATCCAGCCTGGGGATTGTCGAGGTGATGCAGCACCCCAACGCTGTTGATGTGATCAAAGGGGCCTTCACCTGCCAGGTCCAACAGGCTGCGCTGTTGAAAACGCACCGTGGCCTGCTCGATCGCGCCTGAGCGCTGGCACCGCTCTTGGGCCATGGCCAGGGTCCCGGCACTGATATCGACGGCCAAAATCTCGGCACCTGGATTGAGGTGGGCGAGGTAATCCGTGCTGACCCCTGTTCCACAGCCCGCATCGAGGATCCGCAGGGTTGGGCGCTGGGGAGGCAACACACCAGCACATGAGCTGTGGGCATCCGCGTGGCTCCAGCGCCAGTTGTACCCAGGCGGTGGACCGTCTTGGATCGGATCAGCGGGGTAGGGGAAACGGTCGTAAAAGGCACTCACGACGGGGGTAGCGGAATCCGTGGGGCGGGGGCCTGGAGTCAACAGCCTGAAATGGGGCGCTCGGTGAGCCTCTCATCGCCGCCCCATCGACAGGGTCAAGGCTGCAAACATTTGTTCATGCAGCCAGCAACGCCTGCGAGCTCAGCCGTAATCTGCACGGGCCCCGGCCGTGGCCGGTTGCCAGTGGAGCTTTTCAATGTCTGTGACCGCGAGTAGTGGCAGCCCAAGGGTCAGCCCCCAGCTGTACGACACCCTGCCCCTCTCGAGCGTCCGTCAGGCCGAGCAACAGGACCGCTTCCCCGATCGCGGGGAGCTGGACAACCTGATCAATTTTTTCCAAAGCGGCCAAAGCCGTGTTCAGGCCTCCCGGGTGCTGAGTGCCAACGCTCAGCTGATCGTGGCCCGCGCCGCCAACCGCATCTTTGTGGGTGGCACGCCGCTCTCGTTCCTTGATGAGCCCCTTGCTCCGGCCACCAGCCAGCGGGGTGAAGATCGCCTCGCTGCTGACCAGCAAGCGTTTGCGAGCTCCGTTGAAACCTTTGTACAAGGCAGCGGCGGTGGCGGCTTCCTCGGCCGCATCCGCGAAGGCTTTTCCACCCCAGCCGACGTCCGCATCCTGATTCCGGCGGGTTTCACCCCCATCAACATTTCCCGTTACGGCAACGAACGGATGCGCAAATCCGTGCGCGACCTGGGCTGGTTCGTGCGCTATGTGGGCTACGCCTTGGTGGCAGGCGATCCGAGCATCCTGCGCGTCAACGCCAGGGGCCTGCGGGACATCCTTGAGAAGGGCTGCTCCCTGCCGGCCACCAACCTGGCTCTGCAGGAGATGCGCGCCGCTGCAGCGGCTCTTTTCGAGGTTGACAGCGAGGAGCGCAACCTGGTGATTGCCTGCTTCAACGTGCTGATTGAGGAGCTCGCTGTGGCGACCCCATCAGCGCGGCAGCGTCCTGGCAATCCGCAGCAACAGGGTCTGCAACTGCCTGCCATCTATGCACTGGCAGCTGAGGGGCCCCAACGCTTTGTGATCAAGCCCAACCTTTCCGGTGTGGAGAAGGCCGAGATCATTCGTGCCGCCTACCGCCAGGTGTTCCAGCGCGACATTGCCAAGGCCTATTCCCAGGCTCCCTGCCCAGTGGAGGCCTCCCAGGTAGCCCAGGGCCAAATCTCAATGCGCGAGTTCATTCGTGCCCTTGGCCGCAGCAAGGAGTACCGCCAGCAATTCTTCAGCCGTTTTGCCAATACCCGCGCTGTTGAGCTGGCCTTCCGCCATTTCTTGGGTCGCGGCGTCAGCTCCCTTGAGGAGTTCCGCAAGTATTTCTCGATCGTGAGCGCGCAGGGCCTCAATGGCCTGGTGGATTCCCTGGTGAACTCCATGGAATACGCCCGCGTCTTTGGCGAGGAAACCGTTCCCTACCTGCGTGATCTGGGCGAAGAGGCTCAAGAGAGTGCCGGTTGGGGCTCGAACCGCAAGCTGTTCCGCTTCAGCGCACCATTTGATGGGGCACCGCAATACCTCACCCTTTACGCCTCTTACCGCCAGCCCCTGGCTGACCAGCACGCCTATGGCGGCGGCAATGATCCGCTGGCCCTGGGTTACGGCGCCATCTTCCCGTCAGCAACCGCCTCGGTGAGAACGCGCCCGGTCCCATTTGGCTATCGCACCCGCCGCTTGATGGTGGGCAATGGACTGAACCTCTCCGGCCAGATCAATGGCCCCAGCTTCAGCAGCAGCAAACCCCGCAGGGTGGGCCCCCGGGTGGTGTCGATGCCACCGAGCGCGAGTGATGGACGCCGCCGCAAGGTCAACGTTGATGCCGAAACCATCCAATCGGTGATCCGCGCGGCCTACACCCAGGTGATTGGCAACAGCGGATACGACGGCGAGCAGCAGCGTTCAGCTGAATCTCGCCTGGCCAACGGCGAAATTTGCCTCAAGGAATTCATCCGTCAGCTCGCCCGCTCCAAAGCCTTCCAGAAGCGCTATTGGGATGGTTTGTACATCACCAAAGCCATTGAGGTGATGCACCGTCGTTTGCTGGGACGCCCCACCTTGGGCCGCTGGGAAATCGACGCCTATTTCGACACCGCCGCCCGCAAAGGCTTCTTTGGCGTGGTGGATGCGCTGATCGATAGCGAGGAGTATCAAACCGCCTTCGGTGATGAGACGGTTCCCTTTGAACGGTTCATCACACCCTTCGACGTCAACAGCCGCCGCGTGCCGTCGTTCCGGCCTGCGCTGGACACCTCGAAGCTGCCTGCGGCCGGATTCACGCGCGCCCGTCGCCCTGATGCCAACGTCGACAGCCAGCTGAGAACCCCCGGCAGCAGCGTTCGCCGCAACTTGCAGACTCCCGACTCCGGCAAGGTCTTCACCGCCCTGCGCGAACAAGACCGGAAGGGCTTTGATGCGGTGCCGCGCCGCAGAGTTGTTCAGGCCATCAACGCTCCCAGCTCGGAAGCGGTGATGACCGAGGTGCTCACGGGTGTTGACCCTCGAGCCCTGCGGCAGCGCAATTCGATTGGATTCGGCGTTCTGCAGCTCAACCCGGGCGATTCAGAAACCACCCTGCAGACCGTGATTGCGGCTGTTTATCGCCAACTGTTGAACCGCGTTCCCTTTGAAGCAGAGCGGCTCACCAGCCTGGAATCCCAGCTGCGCCAAGGCAACATCAGCGTGGCTGGCTTTGTTGCTGGGGTGGCCAGCACCGAGCTGTATCAGGCGCGCATCAGTGAGCTGCCCTCGCTTCTTGCCGCAGCAACCGCCCATCTCACCCTGCTCGGACGGGCTCCCAAGCCGGAGGAAATCAGCAGCTTTATCCGCCAACGGGCTGAAGAAGGCCAGCTGGCAGCCACCCAAGCGTTGCTCGAATCCAGCGACTACCGCACGGCCTTTGGCGACAAGACCGTTCCTTATGCGATCGGCCTGCAAACCCAACCCGGGCTTCCGCTGTTGAGCCTCAACAGCACCGCCACCTTGGCCCAGCCGAATGCTGGCCTCACGCCTCCCCAGCAGCCTGTGATCAGCACTGGGTTTAGGCCGGTCAAATTGACCACGCTGCAACCCGCTGCGGCAACGGCAGCACCAGCACTGAGGAGCACCACCGCGCCAACCAGTACGGCTTTAGCCGGCACCATCGCCAGCGGTCCAGCCTCGAGCGGCGCAGCCATGCTCCGCGTGATGGGAGGGGCGATGCCCAAGGCCCTGCAGGCCGGATCGGCCGAACTTCCCGGCCCGCTGATGCTCTCGGATCAGCCCAGCGAGGAGGAACTGGAAGCCGTGATCAGCGCCACCTACCAGCAACTGATTGATCGCATTCCCTTTGAAGCTGAGCGCTTGAGCGAAGCGGAATCGCAATTGCGCGATGGCGACGGCAGCGTGGTGGATTTTGTGAGCGCCGTTGCAGCCAGCGAGCTGTTCCAAGCTCGACTCCATAGCTTGCCGCCGATCCAGGCTGCAGCAACCGCCCACCTAGCCCTGCTTGGGCGCGCGCCGCTGCCCGATGAGATCAGCGTGTTCCTCACCAACCGGACTGAGCATGGCCAACAGGAAGCTGTGGCCCAGTTGATCGAATCCACCCGCTACAGCGATCGCTTTGGCCGCAACATCGTTCCTGGCGCCGTTGGCATCCGCAGCTCAGCGGGAGTTCCCCTGGTGAGCTTGGTTCAAACCGCTCGCATGGCAGGCGGACGGGCCGGACTCACACCTCCACCGAATCAAGCCGTGCTCTGAGGCCAAGCCACCAGCGGGCCATTGCACCAGGGGGCCTTGATCCATAAGCAACAAATAGGCGCGCCTAAAAACGCGTCTATTTTTCATGAAAAGGCCAAAGATTGCACAACTTATGAAAATAATTTCTGTGAACGGTTGTTAACAACAACTTCCGCGAGACCCCATTTCTGCCAAGGGATTTTGGAATTGCTACTGGGGTAAAGAACTGTTACCACCGCCCAGAGAGCCATTCAGCCTTGTCGCAGAATGACCGAGCGATCAGCCAAACTGATCCGGCCAACGGGGTTTCCCCCGCGGCAACCCCACCCAAAGAATCCCCGGTCACCTCTCAGGCGACCGCTTGCTTTCGAGGCCGAACTGCATGAGCATCGTCTCCAACTCGATCATCAACGCCGACGCCGAGGCTCGTTATCTCAGCCCCGGCGAGCTCGATCAGATCAAGGCCTTCGCCACCGGCGGGCAACGTCGTCTGCGCGTGGCTCAGGTCCTCTCCGAGGGCCGCGAGCGCATCGTCAAGCAAGCCGGCAGCGCCCTGTTCCAGCGCCGTCCTGATGTTGTCTCCCCCGGCGGCAACGCCTACGGCGATGAGATGACTGCCACCTGCCTGCGCGACATGGATTACTACCTGCGCCTGGTGACTTACGGCGTGGTCGCTGGCGACATCACCCCGATCGAGGAGATCGGCGTGATCGGCGCCAAAGAGCTCTACCGCTCCCTCGGCACCAACCTCGAGGCCATGGCCCTCTCGGTGCGCGAGATGAAGAACGTTGCCATGGGCCTGCTGAGCGGCGAAGACGCCGAGGAAGCAGGCTTCTACTTCGACTATGTGATCGGCGCCCTCTCCTGAGGCCCGAACAGAACCCACTCACTTCACCCTCAGGAATCCATGCAAGACGCGATCACCAACGTCATCAATCAGTCCGACGTTCAGGGCCTTTACCTGGACACCAACTCGATGGGCCGTCTGGAGCAGTATTTCGCCAGTGGCGAACTGCGGGTCCGCGCCGCTGCCACCATCAGCGCCAACGCCTCCAACATCATTCGTGATGCCGTCGCCAAGGCGCTGCTCTACTCCGACATCACCCGCCCCGGCGGGAACATGTACACCACCCGTCGCTATGCAGCGTGCATCCGCGACATGGACTACTACCTGCGGTATTCCACCTACGCCATGCTGGCCGGCGACACCTCCATCCTTGATGAGCGTGTGCTGAATGGCCTCAAGGAGACTTACAACTCCCTGGGCGTGCCCATCGGTGCCACCGTTCAAGCCATCCAGGCCATGAAGGAAGCCACCGCCGCTCTGGTTGGTGCTGATGCCGGTCGCGAAATGGCCGTCTACTTCGACTACATCTGCTCAGGCCTCGGCAACTGAGCCAGGAGCTCCCCTCCCACTACGGAGCCCCATGCGCCTCTTTAAAGTCACCGCCTGCATCCCCAGTCCGGAGAAAATCCAGACTCAACGGGAGATCCAAAACACCTTCTTCACCAAGTGGGTGCCCTATGAGAGCTGGTTCGCTGAGCAGCAGCGGATCATGAAACAAGGCGGAAAAATCATCAAAGTTGAGCTGGTCACTGGTCGCCGGCAAGCCAACGTTGGCAATTGACTGTTGATCGCTCGAAAGTCCTGCGCCCGGCCCAGTGCCGGGCTTTTTTTTGTCCTTGCCCAGGTGCCTGCCGAGCCGCCACACGGCTCAATAGGCCATTAGGAGACTTGGCATGGCCCGGGGGACCCAGGGGCTCCTGACCCTTCCCATCAACCTCTGGCCCGCGGAAACCAGACTGCTGCTGGGCCTGATTGCCACTTGGAGTGTGTTCGGCCTGCTGGTGCTGGCCTCCGCCAGTTGGTGGGTGTCGCAGCAGGAACTCGGCGATGCCCTCTACACGATCAAACGGCAACTGATCTGGATGTTGGCCGGCTGGGCCCTGTTTTCCGTTGTGGTGCGCACGCCTTTGAAACGCTGGCTGCAGCTGGCCGCACCGGCCCTCTTGATCGGCACCGGACTGGTTGCCCTCACCTTGATCATCGGCACCACCGTGAATGGGGCCAGCCGTTGGTTGGTGTTAGGGCCGATTCAGCTCCAGCCCACTGAACTCATCAAGCCCTTCATCGTCTTGCAAGGGGCGGTGTTGTTCTCCCAGTGGCGGCGTCTGGCCTTGGATCAGCGGGTGCTGTGGATGGCGATTCTTGGCGGCATCATCCTGTTGATCCTCAAGCAACCCAACCTCAGCACGGCCTCGCTCACCGGACTGGTTCTTTGGCTCATGGCCCTGGCATCCGGGCTTCCCTTGCACTGGCTGGTGGGCATTGCAGGGCTCGGGCTCACGGCCGGCACCACCAGCATCTTGATCAATGACTACCAGCGGTTGCGGGTCACCTCGTTCCTTGATCCCTGGCAAGACCCGCTAGGCAACGGCTACCAGCTGGTGCAAAGCCTGCTGGCCATCGGTTCAGGCGGATTGAGCGGCAGTGGCTACGGGCTCAGCACTCAAAAGCTGATGTACCTGCCGATTCAAACCACCGATTTCATCTTTGCCGTTTACGCCGAGGAATTTGGCTTTGTGGGCTCGGTGGTGGTGCTGCTGTTTTTGGCTGTCTTTGCCCTGATGGGCTTGCGGGTGGCGCTGCGATCCAGGGGCAACCAGTTGCGCCTTGTCGCGATTGGCTGCACCACGATCTTGGTGGGCCAGTCAATAATGAACATCGCTGTGGCCAGCGGCGCCATGCCCACCACCGGCCTGCCCCTGCCGCTGGTCAGCTATGGCGGCAATTCACTGTTGGCCAGCCTGTTCATTGCCGGTCTGCTTGTTCGATGTTCGCTGGAATCCGCCGATCCTCTCTCGCTCTCCTCGCGGCCGTCGCGCTCCTAACGGCCTGCGGCGCGGGACGACAAAGCGAAGCGATTAGCCAGGAGCCTCCGGCGCCCCAATACCCAGCTGGTGTGGCGGCTCCTAACGGCCGCAGCTACCCGAGCGTGCCCAAGGCCGCGGTGCCGCTGGCTCAGCAGCTCAACCGCGTCGAAAACCAGCTGGCTGGGATGAACCCCAGTGATGTGAGCTTCGCGTCCTTGGCCCACCGCCAGCAGGTGCTTTACCGGCAGTGGTCACACCACCCGGACTGGGATGCCGCGGTCCTGCAGCAACTCAACCCTGAGCTGCGTTCGGTAGCCCAACGCCAGGTGCAGGCCAGGCGCGAGTTTTTAGCCATGCACCGCTACAGCCCAGCCCCGGCCCAACTGCCGGCCTGGCGCATCAGCCCACCGGTTAGCGCCGATGCCCTGCTGAAGCACTACAAGCAAGCAGAACAAGACACCGGAATCGACTGGGCCACCCTGGCCGCCATCAACCTGGTGGAAACCGGCATGGGCCGCTTGCAAGGCCTCTCGGTCGCTGGGGCCCGCGGACCCATGCAGTTTTTGCCCAGCACCTGGGCAGAGCCCGGCATCGGTGCTGGCTCGATTGATGATCCCGCTGATGCCATCGCGGCAGCGGCCCGTTACTTGGTGCGCCGAGGTGGGCCGGAGAACATGCCCCAGGCGATCTGGGGATACAACAACAGCTGGAACTACGTGCGCGCGGTGCAGACCTACGCGGATTTGATGCGGGAAGACCCCAAGCGCCTGGCCCAATTCCACCAATGGCAAATCCACTACGCCTCGCCCAATGGAGACCTCTGGTTGCCCGAGGGGTATGAGCGTCAGCAACCGATTCCCGTTGAGGCCTATCTGCAGCAAGCCCCGTGGAGTGCCCCTCCTGCTCGATAGGGTGCTTTGGTGAGCCTTTCTTTTTCGCTTGCCGACCTGGCCCAAGCCAGCGAACAGCTGCTGCGCAGCGGCTTGGAACATCCCACGCCCCTCACCTTGGTGCTGGTATTCGCCGGTGGCTTGCTCACCAGCCTTGGTCCCTGCAGTTTGTCTCTGCTGCCGGTGAGCGTGGCCTACCTGGCGGGTTTTGGAGAGGGCCCGGCCTGGCAGCGCAGCGCAGGCTTTTGCTCAGGTGTGGTGGGGGCCCTGGTGATCTTGGGCACCGCCAGCGCCATGCTCGGCCGCCTCTACGGGCAAACACCCGAAGCGATTTCCGTGGCGGTCGCCATCTTGGCGGTGCTGATGGGGCTGAATTTG